>ERZ887849.1540-NODE-1540-length-21295-cov-9.093738_pt1 | contig 21295 bp, 19 predicted proteins | sample MGYA00521267_ERZ887849 | MGnify/ENA primary metagenome ERZ887849 (study PRJEB32303, sample SAMEA104408601) | aquatic metagenome | biome: Brackish water; feature: Pelagic; material: water | place: Baltic Sea | collected 2014-06-06T16:11:00 | depth 2,863 m ... | reverse complement strand
TCCATTGCCGCACAACAGCCGGCGGTGGACATCGTGATCAACAACGCCGGAGTGGGCTACAGCGATCGCGTCGATGAAGCTGACTACGCCAGTGTACAGTGGCTTATGGGCATCAACTTCTGGGGCGTTGTACATGGCACCACCGCCTTCCTGCCATTACTGAAACGGGCACCACGCGGCCATTTAGTCAATATCTCATCGATCTTCGGCATGATTGGCGTGCCAACACAATCCGCCTACAACGCCTCAAAGTTCGCGGTGCGAGGGTACACGGAGGCATTACGGCTGGAAATGCAGGACAGCAACGTCCATGTATGCTGTGTGCATCCCGGTGGCGTTGGCACCAATATCGCCCGCTCCAGCCGCGGTGGCGGCAATACCATGAGCGCAGATGAAAAAGCGGCGATGTTCGAACACTATGTGCGCACCACCGCCCAGTCCGCCGCGGCACAGATTATTCGGGCGGTCGAAAAGCAACAGCCGCGGTTGCTGATTGGCAGCGATGCAAAGTTCATCCATTTTCTGACTCGCCTGTTTCCAGTCAGCTACCCACGCTTTTTGCCGGGGCTGGGGCAAGCTGGAAGGAAAAAAAGCGGCTAATAATGCACAAGGCCTGCATCAGCTATGAACGCGGTTAAACTTTCCGGCGGGCAGCTCACCGTTCTTATCCTCGCCCTCATGGCAACTGGCATGGGGCAGTCACTGGTGTTTGCAATACTTGCACCCTTAGGCCGCGAGGTCGCGCTGAGCGAGCTGCAGATCACTTCGATCATCGCCATTTCGGCACTCATCTTTGCGCTCGCATCGCCGCACTGGGGCCGCCTTAGCGACCGGGTTGGACGCAAACCCATCATTATCACCGGCCTCTTGGGCTACACCGCAGGCACACTGATTTTTACCAGCGTCTTTTATGCCGGCTTGACCGGCCTACTCAGCGGCACACTGCTGTATGTCGTCGCTTTACTGGCGCGCTGCGGTCAGTCGATGATCATGTCCGCCACCAACCCCGCCACAACCGCCTATGCCGCAGACAACAACGGGCCAGAGCAACGCACGCGGACCATGGCACGGCTGGGCACAGCCAACAGTATGGGCACCATACTAGGGCCCGCCGTGAGTGGCGCCCTGGCCACTTTCGGCCTGCTGGCACCGCTGTACTTTGCGGCGGCCTTGGCGGCTTCGGCAGCGCTGCTGGTGTGGCGCCAGCTGCCGAAAACGCCCCGGCGCAAACGGATACCCCGGTACCTGCGTATTCGACTGCGCTTTACCGACCCCCGGTTTCGCCACCTGCTCGCCACGGCTGTGGGATTGTTTGTGGGCTTTTCCGGCATCCAGCAAACGCTGGGCTTTACCCTGCAGGACAAACTACAGCTCAACGGTATTCAGACGGCACAGATGACAGGCGCGGCACTGATGGTGTCGGCGCTCTTCACATTCCTGGTACAACTTACGGTGATGCAGCGGATGAAGCTGGAACCCGAGCAATTCATTCGCCTGGGCCTGTTGTCCATGCTCCTGGGCGCAGCCATTTTGGCCGGCGCCGACCACTTTCCGCTACTGGCCATTGGCATGGCCTTTCTGGGCACTGGCCTGGGGCTAACCATGCCCTCGGTGTCGGCTGGCGCGTCCCTTGCCGTATCAGCCGATGAGCAGGGGTCAGTAGCCGGCCTGGTGGCCGCCTGCCCCGCTATCGGCTTTGTGGCCGGGCCACTCTGTGCCGGCGCGCTGTACCAGATCCACCCCTCACTGGCGCCGCTGTTCAGCGCCGGGGTGTTTTTTGTGGTGCTGGCCATTCTGTTGCTGCGCGAGCGTCGCTAGCCACTGCGCGGCCCAGCCGCGCGCCCAACACACCAAGCGCCCACAAATGTGCACAGGAGGCTCAATACTCGAGCTCCAGCACGACCCATCACCCGTCAATATTCGCCGGGAGGAACGCGTCACCCAACACGGTTTTACCATCCAGGCTACGCACAGAGCGCCCCTGCCCATGCAACCACTGGCGGCTATAGGCAACTTGCGCCAGGTGCGGTGCACTGCACAGCGACAGCGCGGCTTCCGCCATCATTTCTACCGGCTCTGCCCAATCCGGGAAGCGGCGGGCGATATCGCGTACGTATTCCGCACCAGGAGTGAGCACAATGCTCTCAGGTGCCAGCGTATTAACGTAAATCTGCTCCGGTGCCAGTTCATGTGCCAAACCCTCGCTATAGCGGTTCAACGCCGCCTTGCTGGCACCGTAAGCCGCAATCATCAGCGCACTCTCGCGGGTATAGCGATAAGGCGCCACTGGCTGTAATGCGGTAGCGCTGCTGATACTCAGTATCCAGCCCGCACCGCGCCGGCGCATGCCGGGCAGTGCTTGAGCGGCAAGCTCCATAGGCACGTTCACGTTGAGGTCGAACATCTGATTTCGGTGCTCAGTTGTGACCAGACTGGGCAAATTAGCCCGTTGCGTGGCCGCGTTGTTGACGAGTATGTCTATGGGCCCAAAATACGCAGTGCAGCGCTGCACAAGATCCGCCCGCTCCGCAATATCTACAAGGTTGCACACTTCCGCGGCGGCACGCCCTCCCGCAGCGTTAATCTCCGCCACCGCCTCTTCCAGCGTGCCCGGTAAATTACCGTGAGCCCCCATACGCGATGCCACCAACACCACCGCAGCGCCCTCCGCTGCAAAACGCGTGGCGATGGCGCGGCCTATGCCACGGCTGGCGCCGGTAATGAGCGCCGTCTTACCCTTCAGTTGACCCATAGTGTGCTCCCTATTTCTGCTAATAGATGTCATTAGTACTGGCGGTAGCGCCGCTGCACATGCCGATGACGCAGCAGGCGCTCGGCGGCGCGCTCTTGCGGTGTCACTTCACGCGTATGTGGCATGTGCTCGCGAATTGCGGAAAACGCCACCTTGGTAACCGTAAGCTTGGGCCATTGGTCCTCCTGTGGCTGCTGTGGATAGGTCCAACGCATACTGGTGTAGCCATGGCGCACACCGGTAGTGCTGACCCAATTGGCGATACCTGGATCCCGGTGGCACACCACCCAACGTCGCATGCCGTCAGGGTCGGCTTCCACAAAGTGCGCATTGATATTGCTGGGGTAGCTCTCGAAGTCCAACGACTCCCCCCACAAGTTTGCGAGGTGAAAGCCTAAAAAATGTGGCTCGATAGGCGTACGCGTTTCGATTACCAGGGCCTCATCCTCTTCCAATATATAGGTCCCGCCCGCGTAGATGTTGCTGCTCTGGCCGCCACCCGTAGCGAGGCCGAGCGCATTCGGCGGGTTCATGTCGTTGACCGGCATAAACGGTTTGTCCATGCCCATACGCTCACTGATTCCCCCGGGCACTTGGCCATAGGTTTCCAGCGTGATGGTGTTGAACGCATTCCAGAAGTGCACTTGGTTACGTGCCACCCGCCCGACTTCACGCAGCATGTGCATCGCCGCTTTGGGTTCCAACGGCGGGCGTGGCTCGTTTTCACAGCCCAGGCGCAGAATTTCCAGATCCAGCAGGTCCTGGTTTTCCCAGTCGTGGAAGAGTTCACGGCAGGTTAAAAACTTGCCCACGTGCTCCACGCCCCGGCTGGCCCGCTTACTCAGAATAAAATTTCCGGTGAAGCCGGCGGGCTTCTCCGGCGCGATAAGAATTTCAAAACGGCCATCGTCTGCCACCTGCAGCGCGCTGCTATCGAGCGTGCCGGTGTTGATGCGGGTGCCCGGCTGCATCTCCGCCAGGTCGCCACTGTCACCGGCGTGGCCACTGGCCAGCTCAAAAATGACGTACTGCGGCGCCGTGGTGCCCGATGCCGCCGGCTCACCGCGCCAATGGCGGGTGTCGCCTGCACGGCCGCGAATGCGGTAACTGTGGTTACCATCGATTTCTACGCCCAAATACACCGCATCCGAATTATCGATGGTCGAGCGATTCATCGGCTGAATAGCGCGCCTGAAGCGCGGGTAAAGCGGGTCACCCAGCGCGCGCTCAATACCCGCCAGCATAAAGCCAAGGACGTAGCGGTACCCTTCCGCGAGGTGTCGGTCCGTCGGGGGAGGCGGGTACAGCGCCGGGTCATCGATGGCATCTCGTGCTTCCTGGAAGCACTGAATCATGTCATCAAAAGCCTGGCGTAGCTCCGCGCGCACGGCTTGGCTGCTTTCTTGCTCAGGCATGTTCTTATCCTCTTATTAGGTTATCGGCGCGCTTTCTTGCGCCTGCGATGGCCAGCCATAACGTGCATAGAAGTGCGCAAGCCGCTCTTCCAACAGCTCCCGCGACAAGGCGTAATCACCGAGACTGTACTCAAACTTGGAGTGGTGACTCTTTTCGCGTTCCGCATTGGCCTGCAGAAAGCTATCAAAGGCTGGACTAACCGTCATCTCCAAAGCCGCATACACCGCGTGCACCGTTTCCTGCGGGTGCGCCGTCAGCTCACGGTAGTCGACCACCGCGCGCGGGCTATTGGGCCGTGACGCCAACTGCTCGGCAGGGTTGTGAAAACTCTCGAAGGATGTTTCCAGCAATAGTTCAAGGGAGCGCGCATAATCCTGCTTGTGCCAGCCCTTGCTCTTCCAGGAAATCTCTACAAGCTTGAGCAGGCTGGGCACACATTCCGCCGGGTCGCGCACCATCACTACAATGCGTGCGTCAGGGAAAGTCTCGATAATCGACCCCACCCAACCGCTCATCACCGGGTTCTTGCTCAGGTGAATACGCTCGCCGCCATTGAGCAACAGCTGGCGCTTCACCAGCTCCTTGTAGTGATGCATCCAGCGACGGCGCTTGGCGGGCATCTGGTCCAAGTGGAAAAGATCCAGCACATCCATCACCGGCAGGTCCGTCGCCCACTGCTGAGTAACAAACGCGGCACGCATGGCGAACTGATCCTCCTCCGAAGTCCACAGGCTCATGTTGTGAATATGGCGAAAGGGCCCAAAGGTCTCGTCGTCCCACGCCTTGATGCGACGATACAGCGCGCCACCCAATAGCCCGCTGTCGACTTTGCCCAACCAGCGGATCACGCGCTTTTGCAGCAGAGAAGGAAACAGCGTTTCCCAATACAAAAAGTAGCTGAAACGCTCACCGTCAGCAGACAGCAGACGGTGCATAAGCGTAGTACCACTGCGCGCGTGGCCGACGATAAACACCGGCGTTATCACCTTCTGTGTCCACAGGCGTGGGAAGAACAGGTAGTCGAGCAGAAAACACGTTGTATGAAATAGTGTTGCCAGCGGCGTCACCAGCAACAGGCGCAAGAGCAAGCGCCGTCGTCCCGGCCATTGCTTGAGGCCCCAAACGTGGCGCAGCAGGCGCAGGTAATAATCGACATCGAAATACATAATGAGCCTTGCTCAGAATCAGGAATACAGTACTCTAGACGCTTGGGGGGAGTTGACAACTGCTGTTTCCGTGACAAGAGGAAACTCGCAACCCTCTGTTATCTATAGGCTTTTCGGGCAAAACATAATGCAAATGCAGCAGCCCTTACATTTCCCGCCAACGGCGCAGCACCTTGCACAGCAATGAGCTGCCCGCACCGCGCAAGCGGCCACGCCAACAGCGCTCCCGAGCGCTGGTGGAGGCTATCCGCGAAGCCTGCCTGAAAATTCTGGAACAGGAAGGGCCCGACCGCCTGACCACCGCGCGCATCGCCGACGTGGCCGGGGTGAACATCGCCTCGCTATACCAGTACTTCCCCAATAAGGAAGCGGTATTGGCAGAAGTGTATGAAGAGCGCATGGCGGAACTGCTGGCGCAAACCGAAGGCGAATTCGCGCGTATCCACGCACTCACTGATCTTGGCCTGGAGGCGACACTAGCGGCCATCATCGATCTGGAATCGGCCCTGCTGCTGCAACTGTATCGGATGTACCCGGATTTCTACTTGCAGTATCAGCAGAGCCTCGATATCCGTACCCGCGTTAACGAACTGACCCAGTCGCTTGCCAACCCGTCTTGGGAACAATGGTTCCCGGGCTTCCTTCGCCTTCACCGGGCGCAGTTATATAAAGGTGATATTGAGACCATGGCATTCGTTGCCCGACGCAGCCTCGATGCCTGCCTGCAATCTGCCCTCGTCGAGCGACCCCAGGCCCTGGAAGATCCCGCCTTTCGCCGAGAAGTGCTGAGCCTCGTGCTGCGCTACCTGTTGAAGCCGTCAGCTAACTGTTAGCTTTGCCAACGCCGCCCGCAATCCCTGCGGTATAGGAACCGATCGATTGACCGCACGTTCCACAAACACATGCACAAAATGTCCATGAGCCAAGGCCTCTTCTTCCCCCTCGCGAAAAATGGCAATCCCATACTGTACCGAGCTGTTCCCCAGCCGATCCACGCGCAAACCGCCTTCGATCGCTTCCGGGTAACTGGCAGGGGCGTGGTAGTCACAGCCAGACTGCACGACGAAACCCACAATCTTGCCGTCGTTGATGTCCAGCCCGCCTTCCTCGATCAGGTAGCGGTTGGCCACCGAATCGAAGTAGGAATAGTAAATCACGTTGTTGATGTGCCCGTAGGTGTCGTTGTCTGACCAGCGTGTGCTGATGGGGTAGAACACCTTGTAGGCGTCGCGACCCGGCCGCTTGCTCATGCGGCTTCTCCATATGCTGCGCGATAAATTGCCAGCGCATCCGCTTCACTCACCTCGCGCGGGTTATTCACCAGCAACCGCTGCTGCTGCAGGGCATCCGCCGCCAGCATGGGCAGGTCCTCCGCAGGTACACCGGCCTCCACTAGCGTGGCCGGCAGGCCCACATCAGCAATAATTTGCTGTAATGCCTGCACCAGCGCAGCACTGCGCGCCGCCACACTGCCCGTGACACCCGGTACCACCAGCGGCGCCAGTTCTGCGTAAAGGGCCTGTGCGGCAGGCATATTGAAGGCCAACACCGCAGGCAGCACCAGCGAGTTACTGAGCCCATGGGGGATATGATAGTGGCCGCCAAGCGGGTAAGCCAAAGCGTGTACGGCAGCCACCGGAGCGTTAGCAAACGCCTGCCCGGCCAGGCACGCCCCCAACAGCATGGCTTCACGGGCTTCCCGATTGCTGCCGTCGGCCACTGCCGTGCGGATATTGGCCGACAGCAACCGCAATGCCTCGCGTGCTAGGTTGTCTGACACAGGGTTTTTCGCAAGCCTCGACGTGTAGGCCTCAATGGCATGCACCATGGCATCCACGCCGGTCATGGCGGTAACGCGCGGCGGCAGGCCCAAGGTTAAATCCGCATCCAACACCGCCACATCGGGCAACAATACCGGCGATGAGACACCGGCCTTGGTTGTTTCCCCGGTGGTAATCACCGCGACGGGGGTGACCTCCGACCCGGTACCCGCGGTGGTGGGCACTAAAATGAGGGGCAGGCGCGCACCGTGAATCTGGTCAACACCATACAACTCCTGCAGGGCCTGCGTGCCGCCCAACAGCGCAGCCACCACTTTGGCCACATCCATGGAGCTACCGCCCCCTACGGCAATCACCCCATCGACGCTGGCTTTGCGCCCTACCGCTGTCGCCGCCTCTACCGTCGCTTCCGGCGGGTCCTCCCGCACCTGGTCGTACACAACCACCGACAAACCGGCCGCCTGCAGTGCAGTTTGCACCGGTTGCACCAAACCAATGGCGACAAGGCCGGGATCTGTGACCAGCAACGGCCGAGTGATGCCCAAGCGCGCACAACTCTCCGCCAGTACCAGCGCACTACCGGGACCGCAAATCATCTGTGGTACGGTGTTAAAGACGAAGGGTTGCATGGCACACGCTCCTACAGAGTGAGAATCACCTTGCCGCGGGCACGGCGCTCCATCATGCAGGCGTAAGCCGCCTCGTACTCCTCCAGCGGGAACACATCCGTCACCACCGGCTTGAGCTTGCCCTCGGCAAACAGCGCCCACAGCTCATGGATGTTCTGCAGGTTAACCGCCGGTTCCTCGCCCATAAAGCGGCCCCAGAACACGCCCACAATCGAGCAGCCCTTGAGCAGCGTGAGGTTCAGTGGAACGCTGGGGATAGGCCCGCTGGCAAAACCAATCACCAGGTAACGGCCTTTCCAGGCCATGCTGCGCAGGGCGGGTTCAGAGTAATCGCCTCCGACGGGGTCGTAGACAACATCCACGCCCTTACCACCGGTAAGCTCTTTGACCGCGTCCTTCAACGCGACGTCACTGTAGTTAATCAGGTCATCCGCACCGAGCTGCTTGCACAGCGCCAACTTCTCATCAGTGCTGGCAGCCGCAATCACTCTGGCGCCCATCAGCTTGCCCAGCTCTACCGCCGTGGTACCCACGCCGCCCGCTGCACCCAGCACCAACAGCGTCTCGCCGGGCTGCAGGTTAGCGCGCTGCTTGAGCGCGTAGTACGAGGTGAAGTAGGTAATAGCGATACCCGCAGCCTGCTCAAAGGTGAGCCCCTCTGGCATCGGAAATACGGAATGATGATTGGCGGAAATCTGCGAGCAGAAAGCACCGTGGGCGCCCATGGAGATGACTTTGTCGCCCGCTTTCAGACGCGTGACATTTTTGCCCACCGCCGCCACCACGCCAGCGCACTCACCGCCCGGGATGAAAGGCAGGTCCGGTTTGGTCTGGTACTTGTTCTGAATAATCAGCACATCCGGAAAATTAAGCCCCGCGGCCTTAACATCGATCAGCACGTCGTCGTCGCCCATATCGGGATTGGGCCATTGCGTTTCAAACACCAGCTTGTCGGGCAGGCCGTGCTCCTTGCAAACCACTGCTTTCATGTCAGAGCACCTCGAACAGGCCGGCAGCACCCATGCCACCGCCAACGCACATGGTAATCACCACATATTTCACACCGCGCCGCTTACCCTCCAACAGGGCGTGGCCGATCATCCGCGAGCCACTCATGCCGTAGGGGTGACCGATAGAAATCGCCCCACCGCTCACATTGAGCTTGTCGTTGTCGATGCCCAGGCGGTCACGGCAGTACACGACCTGCACGGCAAACGCCTCATTAAGCTCCCACAGACCGATGTCATCGACCGACAGGCCATGCTGTTTAAGCAGCTTGGGCACGGCGAACACCGGGCCAATGCCCATTTCATCAGGCTCACAACCGGCCACCGCAATACCGCGGTACAGGCCCAGCGGCTGCAGGCCTTCCTGCTCCGCCACCTTGGCATCCATCAGCAACTGCGCCGAAGATCCATCAGAAAGCTGCGATGCGTTGCCAGCCGTGATAGTGCCGCCCTCGATAACCGTCTTCAGGCCCGCCAGGCCCTCGGCGGTCGTGGCGCGCAAACCCTCATCTGCGCTAACGGTGGCCTCGGCTGTGGACTGCTCGCCGGTTTCCTTGTTCCACACGATACGCTCGCAGGTAACCGGCACCAGCTCCGCCGCATAGCGCCCGGCTTCATACGCTGCCGCCGTGCGCTGCTGTGACTGCAATCCGTATTCATCCATGGCTTCGCGCGAAACACCATAGCGCTTGGCTACCACCTCAGCCGTTTGCAGCATGGGCATATGAATATTCGGATGCATGGCCATCAGTTCCTCGTCGACCATTCGGTGCAGGTTCATGTGTTCGTTTTGCACCAATGAAATGGACTCCAAGCCGCCGCCCACCACACAGGTCATGCCGTCGTACATAATCTGCTTGGCTGCGGTGGCCACCGCCATCAGGCCGGAAGAGCACTGGCGATCCAGCGTCATGCCCGATACCGTGACGGGCAAGCCGGCACGCAGGGCAATTTGCCGTGCCACGTTGGACCCGGTGGCGCCTTGCTGCAACGCGCTACCCATAATCACGTCATCGACCCGTGCCGGGTCGATACCGGCGCGTCGAACAGCCTCAGCGACCGAGGCCGCGCCCAGGCTCGCGCCCCCTAAATTATTAAATCCACCGCGAAACGCCTTGGCGATCGGCGTACGAGCAGTGGCGACAATAACGGCTTCTTTCATCAGGTTCTCCCGGAGCGCGCATACTCGGTGCTCCTGTTGTATTCAAAAAATACGTTCAAAAAGTGCATTCAAAACAAGCGTTCGACTCATGAACTTGTGACCTGCATGAGTCGAATACATGCCGCGGTTGCGTTAGTCGAGCTTGATACCAAGGTTTTCTGCGGCCTTGCCCACCATCTTGATGCTTTGCTCAAAGCCCGCGCTCAGCTCGCGCTCACCTTCGCGGCTACTGATTTGCTCCCAGTGTGCAGCAATACCCTCCGGCGTTTGTTCGTCCACCGGCAGCCAGGCGCCTTCGGTTTCCACAATACGCGACACGGCAAAACCACCGGCACCGGCAGCCAGAATAGTGCGATTTGGGCAGTCTTCGCTCACCAGATACAGCACCGCAGGGGTCACCGTTTCCGGGGTAAGCAGGTCAAACGCCTTCTCCGGCAGCAGGCCTTCCGTCATGCGCGTTCCGGCAGTAGGCGCCAACGCATTAACGCGGATATTGTACTTGGCACCTTCCTGTACCAGCGTATTCATCAGCCCGATCACGCCCATTTTCGCAGCGCCATAGTTGCTCTGGCCAAAGTTGCCGTACAGGCCGCTGGAAGAGGTGGTCACCACAATACGTCCGTAGGACTGGTCACGCATGATGTCCCACACCGCTTTGGTGCAGTTGACGGTGCCCATAAGATGCACGTCGAGCACTAGCTGGAAATCGTCCAGGCCGCCCTTGGTGAAGCTTTTATCTCGGAGGATACCGGCGTTGTTGACCAGAATATCGACTCGCCCCCACTGCGCCATGGCCTGCTGTACCATGGCTTCCACCTCAGCGTATTTGGCCACGTTGGCGCCGTTGGCAATCGCCTCACCACCGGCTGCTTCGATCTCTGCAACAACCGCCAGCGCCGCTGCGCTGGATGCGCCGGTGCCGTCTTTCGAACCACCCAGGTCATTCACAACCACCTTCGCGCCGCGGGCCGCCAGCGCAATAGCATGGCAGCGCCCCAAACCCTGGCCTGCGCCGGTTACAATCGCAACTTTGCCGTCATAACGAATGCTCATTCGCACTTCTCCTCAATAATGTTGCCCAGGCACATCGCGCGGGCAGAAATAGTTAACCTGCCACCACCATAGACAGCCATTCGGCCACCAAAGCAGGGCTGTCTTCACCTTCAATCTCTACTGTAATCGCCTGCTTGATCAGAAAGCGGTTGCCGTCTTTTGGCTGCACATCAACAATTTCGACGTGCGCGCGTACGCGCTTGCCTGCGCGCACCGGGGTGAGAAAACGCACTTTGTCGAAACCGTAGTTGATACCCATCAACACCTTCTCCGGCATGATGCCCACACCCTCACACATCTTCACCAGCATGGACAGGGTCAGAAAGCCGTGGGCAATGGTGCCGCCGAAAGGCGTTTGCGCCGCTTTCTCTTCATCAATATGAATAAACTGATGGTCTTCTGTCACATCGGCAAAGGCATTGATGCGGCTCTGATCTAACGTCACCCAGGGGCCGGCATCCAGTTTCAGCCCTTTCTGGTTGACCATCTCTGTGTTGGGGACAATCTTCATAGTCATACGGGTCTCCTTGCAATTATGTGCTTCAAATGGGGTGAACGTGGCAATGCATCAGCCGTCACGGAAGGTGGCATTAACGTCCGACTGCTGCGTGTAGCCTCTGAGCTCATTGCGCCCGACCACCATGCGGTGCACTTCATCCGGGCCGTCTGCCAGTCGCAGCGTGCGCTGTGCCATGTACATGGTTGCCAGTGGTGTATCCTGTGAAACACCCAGTGCGCCAAACATTTGTATCGCCTGATCAACAATGCGGATGGAGATATTGGGTACTGCGGTCTTGATCATGGAAATCCACACACGTGCTTCCTTGGGATCCACGTTATCCATCATCCAGGCGGTCTTTAAAGTCAGCAGACGCGCCATCTCAATATCCATACGCGCGTTGGCAATAATGTCCACATTGCCGCCGAGCCGCGCCAGTGGCTTGCCGAAGGCAGTGCGTGATACCGAACGTTCACACAACAGCTTCAGCGCTTTTTCTGCAGCACCAATCGCGCGCATACAGTGATGAATGCGGCCCGGGCCAAGACGCCCTTGGGAAATCTCAAAACCGCGGCCAGGCCCCAGAATCATGTTGTCCTTGGGCACGCGCACGTTGGTGTAACGCTGATGCATGTGACCGTGCGGCGCGTCGTCCATCGAAAACACGTGCATGGCGCGCAGGTTTTCTACACCAGGGGTGTTCATCGGCACAAGAATCTGCGACTGCTGCAGGTGCTTGGCGGCCGTCGGGTCGGTTTTCACCATCACGATCATAATTTTGCAGCGCGGGTCACCGGCACCCGAGATGTAGTGCTTTTCGCCATTGATAACCCACTCATCGCCTTCCAGCACCGCCGAGGTACAAATATTGGTGGCGTCTGAAGAAGCCACGCCGGGCTCTGTCATGGCATAGGCCGAGCGAATTTCGCCGTCGAGCAGCGGCTGCAGCCACTGCGCTTTTTGTGCTTCGCTACCGTATTTGTGCAGTACTTCCATATTGCCCGTGTCGGGCGCGGCACAGTTGAACACTTCAGCGGCAATGTGCGACTTACCCATTTCCTCGGCCAGGTAAGCATATTCCACCGTGCTCAAACCCGAGCCATGGTTGCCATCCGTGAGGAAAAAGTTCCACAGCCCTGCGGCCCGCGCCTTGCCCTTCAGCGACGCCATGATTTCGGTTTGACGCGGGGTAAACTGCCAGCGGTCTCCTACCCCGATCTCTGCCAGGTACTCTTCTTCCAGCGGCGCAATTTCCTCGGCCACGAAGGCTCGAACCTGCGCCAGCAGGGGCTGTAACTTATCACTAACTCCAAGATCCATAGGGCACTCACTCTTGCTCTGGGTGATTGGTTTAGCCGGCTTTTAGCGCTCGGCTGCTGACGCCAGCGTGGCTGCGTACTCCGCTTTCAGCTGGCGTTTGAAAATCTTGCCCGACGCTATGCGCGGCAGGGCTTCATGTTGTAACCAGAGGTGCAGCGGCACTTTGAAGGCCGCCAGGTGTTCGCGCAGAAACGCCTGCAACTCGGCGGCACCCAACGATGCACCCGCCCGCAGTGCAACCACCGCCCCTACGCTCTCACCGAGCCGTTCGTCCGGCAGGCCGAACACCGCCACTTCCTGCACCGCAGGGTGGCGATGAATGGCGGCCTCAACCTCAATGCAGCTGATGTTTTCCCCGCCCCGGATAATGATGTCCTTGATTCTATCAACAATATAAAGGAAGCCTTCCTCATCCAGGTAGGCCACATCACCGGTATGAAACCAGCCGTCTACAAAAGCCTCGCGAGTCGCCTCCGGCTTGTTCCAGTAGCCGCGCACGTTGGCCGTAGATTTAATGCAGAGTTCGCCGCGCTCACCCGAAGGCAGGGCGGCCCCCGCACTGTCGATCACTTTGAATTCGGTAACGGCCGGCACAACGCGCCCCGTGCTCGCGGGCCTGGCTAAGTAAGCAGCGCCCGCATTCACAGCACCAATGGCATTGGTTTCGGTGAGGCCGTAACCAATACCCGGCACTGAGCGTTCAAAGGTGCCAGCAATTTTGCCCACTTGATCGGGCGGCCGCGCTGCACCGCCGGAAAAAATGTCGACCAGAGAAGAGAGGTCGTGAGTGCTAGTGCGCGCTGCCGCTTGCAACTCCGCCGACATAGTGGGCACACCGTTAAACCAGGTGATTCGCTCCGCCTCAATCAGACGCAGAGCTTCTTCCACATCCCACTTGTGCATGATGACCAGTTTTCGCCCCACCAGCAGGGACAGTAAAAAAGCCGAGTGGCTGGCGGTGCAATGAAACAGAGGGATAGTCAGCAGGCCTGCGGGCAGGCCAGCAGGTGCAGCCGATTTTTCCGCCAACTGCTTGTTCACCACACCCAATAACAGCCAACTCCACAGCGCAGCGAGAATCGCGCGGTGGGTCGACACAGCCCCTTTGGGGTGACCCGTGGAACCCGACGTGTACATGATGGTGGCATCCGCTCCGGGCGCCACCTCCACTTCAGGCATGGCGGCCGCGCGGTAGTCACGCTGCAAGGCCTCAAAATCCACCGTAGCTACAGGTATGGCCGCGCAATCGCCGACCGAGATAATGGCCAAGGCGTGGCGCTCCGCAATCGGTGCCAAACGAGCCACCCGCTCAGGGTCAGCAATCACCACTCGGCTACCGCTGTCGGTAATACCGTAGTCCAACTCTTCCGTGGTCCACCACGCGTTCATCGGCACGGCCACGGCGCCAATCGAAACGATGGCGATAAAGGCCATCATCCATTCTGGGTTATTGCGACTGACAATGCTGACCCGATCCCCGGGCTGCACGCCAAAGCGTTGCTGCAGGGCGGTCGCCAAAGCGGCGCTGCGCGCCCAGGTTTCCTCAAATGTATAACGCTGATCACGATAGACGACGAAGCAGCGATCGGCGTGCTGGCGCATGAGCGCGCAATAGCCACCAAGGTTGGCAGGCATCGCGGAATATTCAAGGCACTCAACCCCATCGACTGTCACTGGCTGCAACGCGAAGGCTTGCCCCGGCGCAGTCAGCGCCGATACCAACGCCGGCACGGGGTCAGGCTTACGCATTGCTATGGCCTCGAGTTCTCAAAAACGGAGGCTCAGAAGCCGCTGAGCTGGGCAAAACGGTCCAGATGGTAGTTGTAGTCGCCGAAACAATGCTGGGCAACCCGCGATCGTTTGATATAAAGGCCAATATCATATTCGTCTGTCATGCCCACGCCACCGTGCATCTGAATGCCTTCATTAGTGGCCCGCTGCGCGACCTCACACAGCTTGGCTTTGGCCGCACTCGCCAACAAGGGCAGCTGTGGGTCGTCGGCATCGATCGCCTGCAATGCCTTTAGCACCAACGAACGCGCCAACTCCAACTCTGCAAACAGCTCCGCCGCGCGATGCGCCAAGCCTTGAAAGGAACCGATGACCCTGCCAAATTGTTTGCGCTCTTTGAGGTACTCGACCGTGGTTTCAAAAGCTTGTGTGGCCAAACCCAGCAGCTCCGAAGCCAACCCGATGTTGGCGATATCCAAAGTCCTGCTGAGCCCCTGCCACGCCTCATTCACGTTGCCCAAAACAGCATCCGTGCTGAGCTGCACATTGTCTAGGTGTACCACGCCCACTCCGCGGGAGTCGACCAGGCTGCGCCGCTCTACGCTCAAGCCAAGCGCGCTTGCCGGCACCAGAAACGCTGTTAACCCCGACGTTTCGCCGACGCTTCCGGAGGTTCGCGCGATGACCACGAACTGCTGTGCCGCTAATGCGTCCAGCACCAAACACTTGGTGCCACTGAGCCGGTAACCCACACCATCCGCCGCTGCTACCAGCGCGGTACGCTCTGGGGCATGCTGCGCGCTTTCCTGCAGTGCCAGGCTAATGTGCAGCTCACCGGCGGCAAGGGCGGGCAATAGAGCTTGTTTCTGTGCCTCACTGCCCAGTTCGTTGATCAGCGTTGCGCCCACCAAAATCGTTGATTGCAAGGGAATAGGGCTCAAGTGACGGCCCGCCTGCTCCAACACCAGGCCGAGCCCGGTGTACCCATAACCCAGCCCGCCGAAGGCTTCCGGTATGGCGATGCCGGGCCAGCCCATATCGGCAACAGCTCGCCACACCGCAGGGGAGAAACCCAGCGCATCGTCTGTATCGCGTAGCGCGCGCAGCTGCGCGACGCCCGCTTTTTCCGCCAGCAAACCCGCTGCGGACTCCTTGAGCATTACCTGTTCTTCTGTCAGTACCAGTGCCATATCGTTATCCCCTTGAGCTCAATCCGGCAGGCCCAGCACACGCTTGGCAACAATGTTCAGCTGCACCTCTGACGTGCCGCCCTCGATAGAATTGCCCTTGGAGCGCAGCCAGTCGCGGCTGGTTGCGCCGCCCTGATAGGCGTCGCCTTCCCAGCCCAGTGCCTGCTCACCGCCAATGGCCAGGTTCAGCTCGTTGCGCCGTTTGTTCAACTCAGTCCCGTAGTATTTAAATATAGATGAAGCAGCGCCCAGGCCTTGGCCAGCCTTGGCCTCGTCACCTACGCGGCTCATCGTGGCGCCAAAGGCCAAGGCATCCAGCTGATACTGGGCAATCGTATGACGCAAAATTCCATTGTTCAGGCGCCCGCTCGCATCCGCGCCGAAGGCTGCCAGCGCCGCGTCCCCCGGTGACTGCTTTGGTGCAGCGCCAAAGGACGAAATCATCTCGCGTTCGTGAGTCAGCAGGTACTTGGCGATCGCCCAGCCCTTGCCCTCCTCTCCCACGAGATTGCGTTTATCGGCACGTACGTTGTCAAAGAAGGTCTCACAAAATGGTGAGGAGCCACTGATCAGCTTGATCGGGCGCGTGGTAACACCCTCGCTCGCCATATCAAACAGCACGAAGCTGATACCCTCATGCTTGCTGCCACTGTTATCGGTGCGCACCAGGCAGAAAATCCAGTCTGCCTTATCGGCATAAGAGGTCCAGATTTTTTGACCGTTGATGAGGTAATGGTCGCCGTGGTCTTCAGCGCGCGTCTGCAGGCTGGCGAGGTCGGACCCCGCATTCGGCTCGGAATAGCCCTGGCACCAACGTATTTCGCCGCGGCAAATTGGCGGCAGGTGTTCCTGTTTCTGCGCTTGCGTACCGAATTTCAGCAGCGCCGGGCCCAGCATGGAAATGCCAAAGCTCTCCAGCGGGCGGCGCGCACCGATACGTGCCATCTCCTGCTGCAACACCTTGGCTTGATCCTTGCTCAGGCCGCCGCCGCCGTACTCGCGGGGCCACTGCGGCACGGTCCAACCTCGCTCAGCCATGCGCTCGCACCATAGCTGCTGGTCCGGATGGGCAACTTCGGGGTTGCGGCCACCCGTGTAAAGGTCATCAAAACCGCCAATGGGTTCACACATGGAGGCGGGGCAATTCTCCGCCAACCATGCGCGCGTCTCAGCACGAAAATGTTCCAGGTCGCTCACGTGGGCACCTCTTGAAATCAGGACGGACGTTCTCGGGACGGAGGCGACGCAACGCGTTCACCTCTCAAATTTGAACATACAGTATGTTTTGCTAACGTTCAAGAATGCGCAGGCTTATCCCGGTACATATCGGCATCGGCGTGCCGCTGCGTGTACCGGCTACCACTGAGCGCGAGGCATCTCGACCTGAGAGTAAGTGAGGCCACCGTTCACTCCGCAAATTTCGCCCGTCACGTAAGACGCTGCGGGAGACGCCAGGTAAAGCGCACAAGCGGCAATGTCCTCAGCTTCACCCAGCCGCGCCAACGGTGTGCGGGCTGACATGGTTTTCTCCATCTCTGGTGTCATGAAGTTCTCCAGTGCCGTGGTCACGGTAGCGCCAACGCCGATGCCATTCACGCGCACCTTGGGGGCAAAGTCCTGCGCCAGTGCGCGAGTGAGCCACGAAAGCGCCGCTTTGCCAGTGCCGTAGGCGGCAAATCCTGCTTGGGGCAAGCTGCCAGCAACCGATGAAATATTGACGATAGCTCCCTGACCCGCAGTCGCCACCATATGCGGCGCGCAAAGCCGAGACAGCGAGAATGCGGAGGTGACGTTGAAATGAAAGCAAGCGTCGAATTCGTCATCCGTGGTTTCCAGCGCGGGTTTGGGCCCCCAGCCACCGGCATTGTTGACCAGAATATCCAGCCGCCCGAACTCCGCCATCGCCTGCTCCACCAACGCGGCGCGCTGCGCGGCGTCCGTGACATCACAGGTAACCACCCGCACTTTGCGCCCGCGCGCGCGCACCTGCTCGGCCACGCTCTCCAGCTCACTCAAAGTGCGAGCCGATATCACCACGTCGGCCCCGGCATCGGCATACGCCAGTGCCGTGGCGGCGCCAATCCCGCGCCCGGCACCGGTGATAATGGCCACTTGGCCGTCAAGACGAAAGCGATCAAGAATACTGCTCATGGGAAACTCCTCAACAGGGCATTCAATTCACCGCAGCCGCGGGAATTGTGTTCGATAGCAGGTCGTTGGGCGGATTATGCACGCACCAGGTGCCAGCGGGATGATAGATGTACGCCACGCAGGCATTGCAGTTATCACAACCAGACTTCGTCAATTCACCGCTACGCAGTTTATTCACCAGCGCGGGGTCGTGAATCAGGGGCCGCGCCATCACCACACACTCAAAGCCCTCGGCCAGAGATTGCTCGGCATCGGCGAGCGAGCGGGCGCCCCCCAGGTAGGCCAGCGGCATAGTCACAGCGGCACGAATTTTACGCGAATACTCCATAAAATACAGTGGCTTGAAGTCGACCTCAGGCTCTGTGGAGGCCGCCGCTTTCATCATCAACGAGGTCATCCAGTCACCCTGCTGTTTGAGTACACGGCTGATGGTCTCCCGGTTCATATTGCTGCCGAACATAAACCAGGTGGATTCCACATTGCGGCCACCGGACAGCACCAGCATGTCCGCACCCGCCGCCTCCAATGCCCGCGCCGTGACCATGCCGTCTTCAGCCGTCGCGCCACGGCGGACGCCATCCGCGACATTGATCTTCGCAAGCACAGCCATTTCCTCGCCCACCGCGCGCTTGACCGCGGCCAGTACCCGCGCCGGAAACCGCACGCGATTTTCAGCGCCACCACCATATTCATCTGTGCGCCGGTTACTCAGCGGGGAGATGAACTGGTTCAGCAGATAACCGTGGCCCATATGCAGCTCAACCGCATCAAAGCCACCCTCACGAGCCAGCTGCGCCGCGCTCACGAACTCTGCCTCTACACGCGCCATGTCGTCTTCGTTCATGGCGCGCTGGAAGATATTGCCTTTCATCATGCCCGCGGGGTTGAAACCCGAAGACGAACTGATCGTGCGGCCACGGACCTTCATGCCGGTAACAAAAGAGCCACCGTGGGTAATTTGCGCGGAGATTGCCGCGCCCTCGTCGTGCACCGCCTGCGTGAGCACCTTTAAATCCGGGATGACCTCAGGCCGCATCCAGATCTGGTTGGGCAGCGTGCGCCCCACCTTGGCGACTGCCATATAGGCCACCGTCGTCATGCCAACGCCGCCGGCGGCCAAATCCCGATGGTGCTTGACCAGCGCTTTGGTAGGCTTGCCGTCAATGCACATCGCTTCGTTGGCACCCGACTTGATAAACCGGTTGCGCAAGGTGATAGGGCCGATGCTGACCGGATCAAAGGGTGAAGGTGTATTCGCCATAGCACACAGCCCTGTTATCAAAAAATATGGATGATATCTTACGCCGGGCCACTCAACACCGCGATGTTGCGCTGCATCTGGGCTGGCATCGGTTTAACATGGCAGGCGCGTCACATAGCACCGGGAGCCAACTTTTTATGCAGATACTGGGCATCGACTTTACCAGCCGCCCGCGTAAGGCCAAACCCATCACCGTGGCCCACTGCACACTGCGCGGAAACCACCTGCAGGCAGACACACTGCAAACACTCCACTCCCTTGAAGAGTTTGAAGCGTTGTTATGCGCGCCCGGGCCATGGATAGCCGGCCTGGACTTCCCTTTCGGCCAGTCACGCCGGTTTATCAACACTATCGGCTGGCCCGCGCCCTGGGCCGACTACGTGGGCGTAGCGCAGAGCTTGGGCCGCGAAGGGTTTCGCAGCGCTCTGGACGACTACCGCAGCGGCAGGCCCGCCGGTGACCGCGAACACAGGCGCCGTGCCGATATCCTGGCCGGCGCCATCAGCCCCCAAAAACTGTATGGCGTGCCGGTTGGCCTGATGTTCTTTGAGGGCGCTCCGCGCTTGCGCGATGCAGGTGTGCATATACCAGGGCTGCAGGCAGGGGATCCGTCACGCATTGCCGTAGAGGCCTACCCCGGGCTGTTAGCCCGGCACTGCGTTGGCCGTCGCAGTTACAAACAAGACACCCGCAGCAAACAAACCCTGGCTCAGCTGAACGCGCGCCGCGACATCTTGCAAGCAGTGCGAGGCGCCCCGGTACAAGCACTCTACGGCCTGCAGGTAAGCGCGCCGGATGGCTACGTGGACGACCCAGGCGCAGACAGCCTGGACGCACTGCTCTGCGCGGTACAGGCCGCCTGGGCCTGGCGTCAGGGTTCACCCGGTTTTGGGGCACCAGAGACCATCGATACTGCAGAAGGGTGGATCTTCGACCCCGCTCTGAGCGAGTGAGTAAGACAAGCCACCACCAAACCTTTGCCAACACCCGGCAGCTGCTCTATCCTGCCGCTGCAACGCCACCCCGTGCGAAATTCACGTCATGACTCTCTACACATGAAGCCTGTCTCACCTGAACACGCCGCACGCCTGATGAAACAGGCCACTTACGCCTCGGTTACCGTGGCCGCGGTGCTGATTGTGGCCAAAAGCCTGGCTTACTGGCAAACCTCCTCGGTGAGCATTCTGGCGTCACTGGTCGATTCCCTGATGGATTCGGGCGCTTCGTTATTGAATTTATTCGCCGTGCGCTATGCACTTGAGCCTGCAGATCGCCAGCACCGCTTTGGCCACGGCAAGGCGGAATCTATCGCGGCCCTGGCTCAAAGCGCGTTTATTATAGTATCAGGACTGTGGCTGCTGGTTGAAGCCAGCCAGCGACTGCTCAATCCAGAACCTATTGGCGCCTTCGATCTGGGGCTGGTCGTTATGGCGCTGACTATTGGTGCAACCGCCGTGCTGCTCATGTTTCAGGGATATGTCATCCACCGCACCAACTCACCCGCCATTCGTGCCGACGCCCTCCACTACCGTACCGACCTGCTGACCAATTCCGGCGTTGTCGTCGCATTGCTGTTGGCCCAGTTTGGCTGGCCGGGCAGCGATCCTCTTTTTGCTATTGCCGCCGCCCTGTACATTTTATGGTCGGCGCGCAGCATCATGAACGGCGCCTTCAACGAGCTGGTAGACCGGGAGCTGCCAGACGCGCAGCGCGCAGAGATCATTGCGATCGCGGAAGGTCACCCCGAGGTCCGCGGGGTACACGACCTGCGCACGCGCAGCGCCGGGCGCATCGATTTTGTGGAAATGCACCTGGAACTTGATGGCAGCATGCCGCTGGTAAAGGCCCACCGGATTTCCGACGAAGTTGAAGCAGCGGTGATTGCCGCTATGCCCGGCGCCGATGTGGTGATTCATCAAGACCCCGCCGGTATTGTAGAAGTACAGCAGGATGAACAGCTGCAATAGCCCTGGCGCGTGAACAGCAAAGAGCCTCTTTGACGCCACTCACACTTCGGGCTACCATCGGCTCGCACTGCGGGTGTAGTTCAATGGCAGAACTTCAGCTTCCCAAGCTGATAGCGTGGGTTCGATTCCCATCACCCGCTCCAGACACCTCCAATACCCTGTATTTACTGGCGTTGAATCAGTAACTTACACGCCGCCACCTATCATTTC
>ERZ887849.1536-NODE-1536-length-21367-cov-6.977900_pt1 | contig 21367 bp, 20 predicted proteins | sample MGYA00521267_ERZ887849 | MGnify/ENA primary metagenome ERZ887849 (study PRJEB32303, sample SAMEA104408601) | aquatic metagenome | biome: Brackish water; feature: Pelagic; material: water | place: Baltic Sea | collected 2014-06-06T16:11:00 | depth 2,863 m ... | reverse complement strand
CTGCACAGTGTGCGGAGCGAAGGTAACTTGATCCGCTCGACCTTCGAGTCATGGGACCGTGACGGTGCGTATTTTATGTTGGGGCCTTCAGGGGACAACCAACTTGCCGAAATTTCAAAGTTTGCGCTCGGCTTTAGGCCGGATCGGGGCGAGCACCGTCTGATCTTCGATCACATCGGTGAAGCATCTGGGGCTGTTCAGGTTTTCGGTGATGAATGGGCGCGTGATGCCGTTGGCCGTGCCTGCCATCGAACGCAGCCTGATTTCGAATTCGACGATCGGGTCTGCAGCTCTTACGCTCAAGTGTTGGAGACGGGCGAGCCGTATGTCGATCATATTCGTGCAGCCATCCGTCGCGATGGTGGTGATCCGGTTTGGGGTGCCGTATCGGCGCCTCGTGATCCCGACCCGGGATCGCTTTGGTGCGCCGGTCGTCTTGTCGGTGTGTGATGTTCGCCAAGACATCGATATTCCGTTTATGGTTGCGTAGCGACTTTAGGTGCGACCTGAGTTGCCCGCCGTCTTCTGTCGTCGGGCAACTCCTCGTCACAGATATCTTTTCAGATTGCGTCGGGTTAATTTCGCATCACCGCTTGCTCTAGGTCGTCTGCATTGTTCCAGATAACCCATTCATCAAGCACACCGCTGGACGGCACGTTCCAAATCATGCCATGCGGCTGCATGTTGCGATATCCATACCGCGCGCCGACGCCCTTGGTGCAAATGCCGGGTTGTGCCATGCCGAACAGGTAGTCCGGTGACCAGGGCAACATGACCAATGCCATCAAGAGTTTCGGCAGGGTTGTCGTCAAGCCGCGCCCCCGATAGCACTTTTTCAGCCATAGTTCGCCATGATAGCAAACGTGTCCTGAAATATAGTGGGTCGCCGGTGCTTCACACACACACTCTTCGCCATCTTCGGCATGTGCTTTGGGATCTTCGTAGAATGCCTTGAGTGACTGATGCAGCAAGGCCAGCGTCGAGTTGCGGCAGTTGTAATACCGTGCCGCTTGGGTGAAGACGACCTCGCCACCAAAGTCGACGCCCTTCATCCAAAAGCCGTTGGTCGGATTAACGTCGGCTTTATCCGGATCGAAGTTCGGCGTTAACGGCAATTTGTCGAGCCCCTTGTTGATCCGTTTCAACTCGTCAAAATCAGTGTTCAGCGTGATTTGAAGACCATGTGCGTAGGCCTCCGCATCAAGCGTCTCAATGATTTTCATCAGTTCTTGTTCGCGCATGGTGGTGCGTGGCAGTAGTTGGTCTGGTAGGCGCATGAGAAAAACTCCTCTCCTCATTGGTTGAAAAGGGAAAGGTGAGCCTATTTATGGTTCGCGTAAAAGACGAAAAATCGTGTATATTTCGCAGAGAGTTCAAATATCCCCTCTGCATTTCATGAAATAACCTGAAAAGGGATTTCGCATCCGTGACGAATTTAAGTGAGAAAAACCGAGATCTGCACTATGGCAATGATCGCGTAGATCGTTTGTACGCAAGGGTTTGGGGCGACAGCATCCATTTTGGAATTTATGAAAACGCGGCGCTTGATCATGAAGCGGCGGTCTATGAAACGAAGCGCCGAATGGCAGACGTGGTCGATTTGAGGCCCAATCAACATGTACTCGAAGTTGCCAGCGGTTGGGGGGCGACGGCCCGATATTTGGCCCGCGCTCGCGGTGCCAGGATCACCGCGACCAATATTGAAGAGGACCACTCGAAGGCGGGGGCCTTGCTGACGAATATGGCGGGTCTCAATGCGCGCATCACGCATCACTTTGCCGATTACCATCATCTTGATTTTAAAGATAAGCAGTTTGATGTTTGGTGGTGCCAAGAAGCGACCGTACATGCCGCCGATAAACGTCAGGTTTTTGCTGAGGCTTGTCGTGTGCTGAAGCCCGGTGGGCGTATGGTATTTTCTGATCAGACGACCGTGCGCGAGAAATGTACGGACGAGGACTGTGCCAGGCTTGCCCAGCGGCACGGGTCAGATGATCTGTACAGCGCCGAGGATTTCATGTCGGCCATGCGCGACGGCGGTTTGGTCGACGTTGTGAGTGAAGATTGGAGTGCGCATATGGGACGGCACTTTGCCAATCTCGTCGCACGGATTGAGGCCACATACGACATCCTCAAAGCCGACATTCCGACCGAGACCATCGACTTCAATCATGCACTTTGGAGCTTTGGCCGGGATATGACCGCTGCCGGTGTCATCGGATGGCACTGCTTCACGGGGAAGCGGCCATAAAATTTATAGCGTGACGGTGCCCTGCAGCGCGTCCAGGTCGTCGGGGCTGCCATGAACGGTCCACGCGATGTGATCCGCATAGATGCGAAACACGGCAGTTGCCAGTGTGCAGCCGTAATCATCGCCGCCATCACCGGGGCGCCGCAGCACGCTCTCGCCATGTCCCGCGCCGGCGCCGTCGCTGCGCTGGAATAGAATGGCTTCCGGGGTGTGCGGATCGCCGCCCTCGGCCAAATACCGATCAACGGTGTCTTGGCGGTATTTGGAGGATGCGGTGATCGCTTGGTCGGAGTCTTCGAAGGTGTCATCCAAAAGGTGGTTGGCGTGTGCCATCGGCGTTGCGACAGTGCGGATAATGGTGGTTGATGCCGGCGTTTCCACGGAAAGCGGCGACTCTTCACCGATCATCCCTAGGGCGTGATGGAAGCCGGATGCGCGGTCACGGCGCGCCAGGTGTCCGATAACACTTGGGATCGAGTCTTCATCTAATATCGCACGACAGACGAAGTGCCTGGGGATTCCGGGCTTAAGGTCGCTGGCCCGAATGTTGTTGATGGTCTGCACCAGTCCGGCGCCGTTCACGGCGACGCTGTGGCCCGGCAGCATGCCCGGGTACAAGAAACTCTCAAACCCGGGTGCGGCGTCCGGACGCACACGCACCCAATAGCGATGATTCATAAACGCGCCGCTGCCGTCTTCGTTATGCGCAATCACCGCAGGCTTGTCCTGAGCGAAGTCGCCCGGCGCCATTAACGTCGTGCAGCCGTCGCTGAGCGCGTCCAGTCGCGCTTGCGCGGTTTCAGGCGGAAAGCGTAAATCGCCGCGGCAATTCCACAAGAATAGTCGCATGGGATCAATGCCGATGGCGTCGGCCATGGCGGTGAGTTCGCGCATATATGTCGGATATGTGGCATCGGCGGCATGGAACAGATGCGCTAAGTACGGCGAGCCTGCAAACAGCGCTTCGGTTTCCATGAACTCAGGCTCAGCCAGAACGGCATCCGCGAACGAGTCGGCGACCGCTGTGCCGATGCTGCGACCGATATCTTCAGGTGACCCGACGGCTTCGATTACGTTGATCATTTTTGTTTCCAAAATCGCTCGATGTAGCGCGGAAACGCGCTGACCCGCGTTGGGTGGGCTCGAAAATCGACCAATATCTGGCCGCAGGTATCTTGGGGGCGGGTCGCTTGCTGTTTCGCGGATACCCCGAGCGTCTGATCAAATCGCAGCACGGCATCATTGGCAGCGGCGTCGTTGGTGGTGATGTAGGCAAACATGCGTGCGATTTTACCTTTGATCGCCGTGGTATCCTCGCCACAAGCCTCGGCGCGACCGGTCAATTCACCAAACAGCGTTGCGGCTGTCATCACGTTCTCAATGGAAACCTCGGGTCGGCTTTGAACCGGGGCGTCGCGCATGGTTGTGAAGCGGGGGGCCGCATGGATCATCGCAGCGTCAGCTGGGTCACAACTGGCGCGGAGCGTGTTGCAAACCGCGATGCGATCAAAGAATCGCAGCCACTGTGCGGCTGTCCGCGGTGAATTGGCGGGGCTGCCCGGATCAATGCGCCCGCCGGTCCATGTACGGGTCACGACATAGGAATTGAATTCGCCGACGTAGGCGCGGCCCATGGCAAACAAGGTTGTGCCATCCGGCGCATCCGTCAGTTTTTTGCAGCTCACCGTTATCGACGCCAAAGTGCCGATGTTGGCCTTTTCCCGCTGGATCGGGGCGACAGCGCGCTCAACGCAACCTTTTTCCATGTCCGGCACCGCAGCCTTAATACGCGCCACCGGTGGCGTGCCGGTATCAGCGATCGTGCGGATGCTGACGACTTCGCTGGCCGTACTGCCCGCGATCTGGAGGCGTTTCCAAGACTGCGTGACGCCAGCGTCGGATGTGACCGGTGTGCCGCCGTCCCAATTTGGTGGCGGTGGCGCAACCAAAACCTCACCGGTAAAATCAGCCGCTTGTGCGGTGACGCAGAAGGCTGAGGCGGCGAGGGCATAAGATATTCGGCGAATCATTTTCATACCCTTCTTATAAGGTGCGCGTGTTGGCCTGAGAAGGGCGTAGTTGGCGCTGAAATATCGCGGCAACGCAACGACCCGGGACATTACAGCTCGTCATCCATACAAAAAGCCCGCCGATTTGGCGGGCTTTTCGATACTTAATTTGGTCGCGCTTAGTTGAGATTCTTCGGCAACTGTTTAACAGCGTCGTTGATCAACACGTCGGCCTTGTCGGCACTTAGGCTGCTGGCAAGCACGCTGCTGGCGGCGGTGATCGCCACTTCAACGGCGCGCGTACGGACTTGCTCAATCGCTTGGGCTTCGGCCATCGCGATCCGGTCTTCGGCGAGTTTCTCGCGACGCGCCAAAGAAGCCTTGAGACGCTCACGACCTTCACGGTCCATGCGCTCAGCTTCTTGCTTTGCGTGGTCGATGATGCTTTGCGCTTCACCGGCGGCATCGCGCTGCTTGCGCTGATACTGTGCCAGCAAATCCTGCGCTTCTTTGCGCAGACGCTCTGCTTCGTCGAGTTCCGCTTTAATTTTCTCGGCACGTTCGTCCAAGCCCTTGGAGGCCATGCGGCCGGCGGGCTTGAAAATCAGCGCGATGAAAACCACCAGCGCGATGGCGACCCAAAATGTGGGATCCTGCATCATCTCGGCTCTCCTCAGGCCTTGCCGACGACATTGTCGACAGCTTTTTCGACCGTCGACATGTCCGGTGCATCACCGGTCAGGCGCTCGACGGCGCTGACGGCAACCTCAATCGCGACGCCACGGACGTTTTCCATAGCTTTGGCGACTTCTTTGGTGATGGCCTTTTCACTGGCGGCGAGTTTGGCTTCAAGCTTTGCGTTTTGCTCAGCTTCTTCCTTCTCGGCAGCAGCTTGAAGATCATTTTGAATCTTCTGGATATCGTCGTGGGCCTGAGCCCGCGCATCGGCCAGTGCCTTTTCATAGGCAGCCAACGTTGCTTCGGCTTCGCGTTTGAGGTCTTCAGCCTTTTTCAGGTTGTCCTCGACACGCATCTGCCGCGTTTCCAGAGCATCGGCGATCTTCGGCACCGCCACTTTCCACATGATGAAGAACATCGCGCAAAAAGTGATCGCCAGCCAAACCAGCTGCGGTGCAAAGGTGGTGACGTCTAGTTGAGGCATGACATCCCCGCTTTAAGCGGCGGCGGCCAAAGGGCTAAACGACCGTTTGGTCGCTAGCCCCAGGCACCAACCCGCATTAACCGAACAGAATAACCAGTGCGATAACCAGCGCGAACAACGCGATGGCTTCCACGAGCGCGAAGCCCAGCATGGTCATTGGGAAAACCGCGGCTTGTGCCGACGGGTTACGGCCAACAGCTTGGATAAACGAAGCAAAGATGTTGCCGATACCAATACCGGAACCGATGACGCCGATAACGGCGAGGCCAGCACCGAGGAGCTTTGCAGCTTCTAATTCCATGGATCAGATCCTTTCTAGTCGAGTTAAACGATTAAACAGTTGATGAAGTTATTGTCCGGACGACCTTAGTGCAGATGCAGGGCATCGTTGAGGTAAAGGCACGTCAGAATGGCGAACACGAACGCCTGCAGGAAGGCGATCACGAATTCGAGACCGGTTAACGCGATCACGAACACGAACGGCAGCCAACCTGCGGCGACGCCGAGCGAAATGATAAAGCCTGCGAACACTTTGAGCAGCGTGTGGCCGGCCAACATGTTGGCAAACAGACGCACGCTCAGGCTGATCGGACGCGAGAGATACGAAATGATCTCAATCGGTACCAGCAGCGGCGCCATCACGATCGGCACGCCCGGCGGCATAAAAAACGATAAGAAGTGCAGCTTGTGCTTGGCAATCGCGATCAGTGTCACGCCGACAAAGATAAAGAACGCCATCGCAAACGTCACCGCAATGTGGCTGGTGAACGTGAAGCTGTAGGGCATCATGCCCCAGAGGTTGCCCACCAAGACGAACATGAAGATCGTGAAGATGAACGGAAAATAGGGCCGACCTTCGCTGCCGACGGTATCTTTGATCATGTTGGCGATAAAGACGTAGGAAAGTTCAGCCATCGACTGCCAACGACCCGGCACCAGCGCACCTTTGCGCATACCGCCGATCAGAAACAGGCTGATGGTGATAACCGTCAGTACCATGAACAGCGACGAATTCGTGAACGATGCGTCGACGCCGGCGATTTCGATCGGCACGAGCGTCTTAATCTCGAACTGCGCGAGCGGAGAATGTCCCTCAGCCACCTCAGTCTTTCCCCTTTTCGTCGGGCGCATCATCAGCGGTATTACCCGCTTGCGCCTCGTTGTCTCTCTCATACCCCACGGCATTACCGAAACCGGACGCCATGCGATACACGTTAATAACGCCTGCGGCGAAGCCCAAAATAATGAACACCACCATTAGCCAGGGTTTCGTATCGAGCAGGTAATCCAGACCCCACCCGATGGCTAAACCAACGGCTACGGCGGAAACTAACTCGACAGCGACCCGAAAAGCAAGCCCCAGCGCCGATTTAGGTGGCCTTGTGACATTACTTTTCCATAACCGCCGTGCTTCCTCGGATTCCCGCGCTTTAGAAAGCTTTTTTCCAAACGCGTCGAGGTCTTCAGGCGCCTTTTTATCTGGGTCGTGATCGGGCGACATGTATCTCCTTTAGAGGGTAAACCCCCGATGAGTGGCCGCGCCCAGCCATTAAAACCCCGATAGCAACTATCTGAAGATTGTTGTAGCAAATCATCCCACGCTCGCAAGGACTCATTTTTGCGCCTGCGAAAACCCCCTCACCTGTCCTCTCCCCCCCCACTGCGTAGGGGAGATTAATCCCTCTCCCCCATTTTTGGGGGAGAGGCTAGGTGAGGGGGCTTTTACGCGGTTTGGCGAATCTTTTCGGCTTTTTGCAAATCGACCGACACCAGCTGCGAGACGCCGCGTTCCGACATGGTGACACCGTACAGGCGGTCCATGCGGGCCATGGTCATGCGGTGGTGGGTGATCACGATAAAGCGCGTGCTTTCGGTCTTCGCCATGTGCTCGAGCATCATGCAGAAACGGTCGACGTTGGCATCGTCGAGCGGGGCGTCGACCTCGTCCAGCACGCAGATCGGCGCCGGATTGGTCAAGAATACGGCAAACAGCAGCGACAACGCGGTCAATGCCTGCTCACCACCCGACAGCAGGGTCAGGTTTTGCATCTTTTTGCCGGGCGGGCTGGCCATGATCTCAAGGCCGGCGTCGAGCGGGTCATCGGCTGCGGTCAATTCCAGATACGCATGTCCGCCGCCGAACAGCTTGCCGAACAATTCCTGGAAGTGGGTGTTCACCTCTTCGAACGACGCCAGCAAGCGCTGACGGCCTTCGCGGTTCAACTCGGAAATGCCGCGGCGCAGTTTTTCGATGGCCTTGGTCAGGTCTTCGCGCTCGGTGGTCAGGGTGTCGATCTGTTCGCTGAGCTCGTTCATTTCCTGCTCGGCGCGCAGGTTGACCGGGCCCATGGTTTCCCGTTCGCGGTGCAGGCGCTCGGCCTTGCGCTCCGACGTTTCCAGGTCCGGCAACGGCTTTTCAGGGTCGAGGCCGGAAATCTCGAACAATTGATCGGGGCGGCATTCAAGCCGGTCGTCGACCCGTTCGGCAATCGCATGGCAGGTCTGGCGTGCTTGATCGACGGCGCCTTCGGCCCGCACCCGGCGTTCGCGCGAGGCGGCCAGTTCGGCTTCTGAGGTCCGCAAGGCTTTGTCCGCAGCCGCCAAGCGCTGTTCGGCGGTGGCGAGTTGATCTGCGGCTTCGGTCCGCTTGCCTTCGGCGGCAGTGATTTCGTTCAACAACGCTTGTCGGCGCTGGTTTAATTCTGCCGGCTTGTTGGCAAGCGCAGTGCGTTGCGCATCCAAATCCTGGCGGCGTTGCGTAAGTTCGCCCAGGCGGGTTTCGGAGGTTTCTTTGCGGCCGGCCCACGACGTCATTTCGCGCTCGATCCCGGCCAAGCGATCCGCGCGTTCGCGGGCCATGCGTTCGATCTCGTCGTGGCGGGCGCGGCATTCCATCAAGTGCGTACGACGCTCGCTGAGCTCTACACGCAGCGATTCGATGCGCGCCCGGTCATCGGCGACGTCGGGCAGGGCGGCGCGTTCTTGCTCAGCTGCCGACAGCTGCTCGGTCGCTTCGTTGAGGTCGCCGTCGACGCTCGCCAACTGATCGCCGAGTGCGCCGAGGCGGGAATTGTGCGCGGTCATTTTGTTTTGCACCTGCGCCAACACCTGCCGCGCATCGTTGAGGGCGGTCTCGGCATTGCGCAGGTTGGTGCGCGCCGTTTGTTCGGCTTCGCTCAGTGTTGCCAACTCGGCGCGGGTAGCCTCAGCCAGTTTGTCGGCTTCGCTAAAACGCTGATCTGCGGCGCTGACTTGGCTTTCGACTTCGCGGAGCCGGTTGCGGCTTTCCAGGCGGCGGGCAGCCGACGTGGTCGCGCCGGTCGATACCGAATAGCCGTCCCAACGCCAGAGGCCGCCGTCGCGGGTAACCAAGCGTTGGCCGGGCTTGAGATCGCCCATCATCGCGCGGGCCTCGGTGCCGGTCTCGACCACACCGATTTGTTGCAAGCGACGCGCGAGGGCCGGCGGCGCCTGCACCCATTGGCTCAGCGGCGTCGCGCCGGCAGGCAGGGACGGGGCGTCGGTCAGCGGCGGCAGGGCGCGCCAGTGAATCGGGGCCGCTTCGTCAATCGGCGCTTCGATTTCATCGCCAAGTGCGACGCCCAAAGCCGATTCCAAGCCGGGGTCTACGTTCAGCGCATCGATCAGCGGCGGGAACATGTCCGGATCGCCGGTATCCAAAAGCTGGCTCAGCGCGGTCCGCTCTGCCTGCAGCTTGGTCGCTGCGTCGCGGGCTTCGTTGAGAGTTTGACGGGCGGCCTCGCGGGTGCGCTCGCCGGCTTGGCGGGCGGTTTCGGCGTCTTGCAGCATCACCGTCGCATCGGCGACGTCGGTCTGACGGCGTGCGAGATCACGCTCGGCATCAGATAAGGCTTCAGCTTCCGGTGCGTCGGCTTCGAGCTTTTGTTTCTCGTCGCTCAGTTCCGCTTTGCGGGCCTGTAGGCGGGCGGAGCGGGTCTGTAATTCGTCGGTGCGCCGGGCCAAGGAATTCTGCCGCGCTTCACTTTCTGCGACCCGCTGCGTCAATTCCCCCAGCGTGCCTTCGTGGGCACCGACAGCTTCACCGGCAGCTTCAAGCGCCTGTTTTGCCTCGGCACGGGTTTCATCTTCACCACTGCGCGCGGCATCAATGCCGGTGCGCTCTTCGGTCAACCGCGTGTGCGCGGCCTCGGCGTCCGAAATCAGCGATTGCTCGCGGGTGATGTCGGCGACGGTCTCTTCGATGCGGCGCTGGGTTTCGTTGGCTTGCGCTTCGATGCGGGCTTCTTCTTCGTCCAAGCCGTCGCGCGCAATGATCAAGCGTTGCAGCACGGCAGCGGCGGCGGCTTCGGCTTCGCGCAGCGCCGGGATATCGGCTGCCGCTTCGGCTTGTTCGGTGCCGGCGGCGGCAACCACCACGGCGAGCCGGTTGACCTCGGCCTCGATCTCGGAGAGCTCAATGCGAAACGCGTCCATGTCTCGCTCGGCCGCCGTCCAACGCAGATAAAACAGCGTCGCGTCGGCGGTGCGGATCAGGTCTGACAAATTACGATAGCGGGTCGCTTGGCGGGCCTGCTTTTTCAGCCCGTTCATCTGCGCTTCTAGGGTGACGAGGATGTCGTCCAAACGTTCAAGGTTGGTCTCTGCGCCGCGCAGCCTAAGTTCTGCCTCGTGACGGCGGGAATGCAGGCCCCGGATACCGGCCGCTTCCTCGAGCAGGGAGCGCCGCTCGGTTGGCTTGGCGGCAATCACGGCACCGATTTTGCCTTGGCTGACGAGTGCGGTTGAGCGGGACCCGGTGGCCTGGTCAGCAAACAGCAACTGCACGTCACGGGCACGTACATCCGCGCCGTTGATGCGATACAGCGAGCCTTTTTCGCGTTCGATCTTTCGGGCGATTTCCAGGTCTTCGGCTTCGTTGAATTGCGCGGGGGCGTTCTTGCCGATGTTGTCGAGGGTCAGCACGACTTCGGCGACATTGCGCGCCGGGCGCTTGTCAGTGCCGGAAAAGATCACGTCATCCATCTCGCCGCCGCGCATCTGCTTGGCCGAGGTCTCGCCCATCACCCACTTCAGGGCTTCAACCAAGTTGGATTTGCCGCAGCCGTTGGGGCCGACAATGCCGGTCAGGCCCTTGTCGATCTCGAGCGAAGTCGGCTCGACAAAGGACTTAAATCCACTGAGGCGCAGCTTTTTAAAGTGCAGCAAGGTCGTCTTGTCTCCCAGTCGCCTACGACGTTGGCCTTAGTCGCAAGACCGCAGTATACCCCAAATATATACAGATATGGCGTTTATTTCGCATATCCGCACAATATGTTGGGGACTATACGGGCGCGATTCGGGCAAAGTCGACTCATTTTATGCCCCAATCTGGGGATAACTTGCGGCCGGTTTGCAAAGATCCCGGATCACCGCGCGTCTGGGAAGTTGCGGGCTGTTTTTCATGAATTAAAAAGGCAAGTTCCCGGAAACGCCGAAGGCGTTATCCGGGTTCTTAAAGTGTCAGCCGTGCTACTGCACCTTCGCCAAAGCGGCGTCGATGACTTCTTTCAGTTTTTCCCACTCCAGCGCATGTTCGACCTTTTCGCCGGCAACGAACACGGTCGGGGTTGCGTTAACGCCGTCGTTTTCGTTGGCGTTGCGGGCTTTTTCCTGGATCGCGTTCATCAGCGCTGTGTCCTTCAGGCATTCATCGACCTCGGTCGGCCCGACACCGCCCATGCGCGCGATCATACCGAGCGCCTGCATCGGGTTTTCAGCGCGGCCCCATTGTGGCTGGGTGTCGAAGAACATATCGACCATGCCGGCGTGACGGTCCGGGCCGGCGCAGCGTGCGATCATCGCCGCCGCTAAGCCCGGGGTGTTGGTCGGAAAGTCCCGAAAGATAAAGCGCACTTTGCCGGTGTCGATGTATTCCGTCTTGAGTTGCGGATACACGGTCTCGTGAAAATGTCGGCACGCCGGGCAGGACAAAGACGCGTATTCGATGATTTCCAATGGCGCGTCGTCCTTGCCGAACACCAGTTCCGTCGTCGCCTCTTCGAGGGTGGCGATTTTGGCGACGGCGGGTGTCGGGGTTATGATCCCAAAGAGTCCGAAGGTAAGGCCCATAGCGAGACCCAAAGACAAAGTCGTGCGGCGCGTGATCTGCATGTCGAAAGCTCCAGAATTGATCATTGAAATACTATATAGGCAGCTCAGTCGTCGACTGCACGCCGCCTGGATACATGACTGCCAAGCCGGTCCAGTGCGTCCTTGATATCGTCGTCATCAATAGCGGTCAGACTTTTTTCAATCTCGGCGCGGGCCTCGGCTTTTAGAGGCGGCAGAGGTTTGCGTTTTTCTTTGCGGGGTGCCGGTAGCGGTCCATGGATAATTTTCAGGCTGCCGACGGCACGAAAACCGAAGTAACGATTGATCCGCTCCAGCAAGACCGGTTCGAAATGGATGACTTCGGTGGCCAATGCCCCGTTCGACAGCACCAGATATAAAACACCGGGCTGTGAACGGTCGCGGGAAAAGGCGATGCGGTCGGGCACACTGTGGCGGCCAATCAACTCGCCGGCGATGCTGGGCCATTCATTGACGATTGCGGCGTCGACGAAACCGCGTTTATCCAACGTGCGTCGGGCCAGGCCGGCGACGGCGCGGCTTAAGGATTGCGCACGCGCTTTGCGTACATGCGTCGCCGCAGCCTCAGGTGTCTCTGACTGTGTGGGGGCAGTGGATTTGGCCATCGCGCATTCAATCACTTTTAATCGGTTCGCACATCTTGAGCGGCGTGCAGGGGATGGTAGGGTGCGCGCCATGCCCGAGCAAGCGTAGAGCATGACGGCTCGCGCTGTTGTGAAGTGTTTCGGTCTGGCTCATTGAGGAACGTTTTCATGCCGCGTACGGGCTCCAAAAAGTTACCGAATATCAAAACGGTTCGCGGCGATCTACTGGCTTGGTACGACCGCCATCAACGCACGCTGCCGTGGCGTGCGGCACCCGGCGAACAGGCCGACCCGTATGCGGTTTGGCTCTCGGAAATCATGCTGCAGCAAACCACGGTAGCGACGGTGGGCCCCTATTTCGGCAATTTTAAGGCACGTTGGCCCGGCGTTGAAGACCTGGCGGCGGCGTCTTTGGACGATGTCTTGGTAGCGTGGCAGGGCCTGGGGTATTACGCACGGGCACGGAACCTTCATAAATGCGCCGGCGTTGTCGCTCAAGATCATGGCGGGACATTTCCAGATACCGAAGACGGGCTTCGTGCGCTGCCCGGTATCGGCCCATATACCGCAGCCGCCATCGCCGCCATTGCCTTTGACCGTGCTTGCGTGCCGGTGGATGGCAATATCGAGCGCGTCACCGCTCGGCTTTACGCCATCGACTCACCAATGCCGGGTGCCAAGCCTGCGATCAAATCCCGTGCCGAAGGCTTCGCGGATACGCATCGCCCCGGTGACTTTGCGCAGGCGATGATGGATCTGGGGGCGACGATCTGCACGCCGACCGCGCCGAAATGCATGCTGTGCCCATTGGCGGATCCGTGTTTGGCCAAAGCAGCCGGTGATCCGGCGCGCCTGCCGGTGCGGGCCGCCAAAAAAAAGCGTCCGGACCGGCGCGCCGCAATGTTCTGGTTGGAGAATGCCGCCGGTGAGGTGTGGCTCAGAAAGCGCCCCGAACGTGGTCTGCTCGGCGGCATGACCGAGCTGCCATCGACGCCCTGGCGGGACGGCGATTGGCCGAACACAGACGAACTCCACGCCCACGCCCCCGTCGCCACCGATTGGCAGCGGATCGAAGGCGAGGCCGAGCACGTTTTCACCCACTTCCGCCTCAGCATGCAGGTCTATAGAGGCCGCGTTTCAGGTGACATTGATGCCGACGGCTTTTGGGTCTCCCGCAAAGATTTTGCGGCCCACGCGCTGCCCACGGCGATCAAAAAAGCGATTCGCCTGGTCGATGGATTCCCGCGCAGGCGGGAATCCATTTAAACGGCGATTTCCGGCCATAAATCAGCCCAGGTTGGATTACGTTCCTCAATCAAACGAACCTTACATGCACGACGCCATTTCTTCATCGCTTTTTCTCGAGAAATCGCAGACTCAATATCATTGTGGCATTCGAAATAGACCAATTTTTTAACGTCATATTTCGTTGTGAATCCTGCCGTCACACCCTCCCGATGCTGCCACACACGGCGCACCAAGTCAGACGTTACGCCGACATAGAGCGTACCGCGGCGCCTACTGCTCATAATGTAAACAAAGCCGCCCTTTTCCATATGGATGATTATAAAAAAGTTAAGGCTATTTTTTGACGAATATGGATTCCCGCCTGCGCGGGAATGACGAAAACATAGAGGTTCGTCATTACATATAAATCCGTCATTCCCGCGCAGGCGGGAATCCATGGTTATTTCTCGGTGATATGCTTGCGTAGCACCTCGACGTCTTGGGTGACGTGGGTGTGGATGAAGCGTGTGAGGGCTTGCGCTTCCAAGATCGCGATGCCGCGAGTGGGTAACGAAAGCACACGGTCCAATTCGATCAGGGCGTTGGTCAAGCGTTTAAGGCCATAGCCTTCGGTCCAGGCGCGAAAGGCGCCGGCTTGTTCGGCCAGTTTTGGGATATTGCCGGCGATCGCAAAGTCGACCAAGGCGTCGGCGCGGGCGGCAGGGGTCGGGGTTTCGTTGATCAGCGTGCCAATGACGCTGGGAGCCCCCTCGCGCAGCAACAATTGATCGACCGTTCGATTGTCGAGCACATCCCACGCCGCAGGCACCGTATCTGAGCTTAGGCCAGTTTCAATAGATTGCGGGTCTGCCATGCGGTTACCTTTGGCTTATTCGTCGTAACTGATCAGCGCATCGAACGGCACGCCAATCTTGTCGCGCCCGCCCAAGAACGTCAGTTCGATGATGCAGGCGGCGCCGACGACTTTGGCACCGACTTTATCGAACAGTTCCAATGACGCGCCGAGTGTGCCGCCGGTCGCCAACAAATCATCCAACACGACAACGCGTTGCCCGGGGGCGACAGCGTCGCTTTGCAGCTCAATCGAGTCCGAGCCGTATTCCAAATCGTAATCATGGCGGATTGTACTACCGGGCAGTTTGCCGGGTTTACGCACCATACAAAAGCCGAGCCCGAGTTTTGCCGCCAACGGCGCCGCGACCAAGAAGCCTCGGGATTCAATCCCGGCAAGCATATCGGGTTGATGTTTGGAGACGATCCGCGCCAAGCGACCCAGTGCGACCTGCCATGCGTCCGGGTGCGCCAACATCGTCGAAATGTCGTAAAACAGAATGCCCGGTTTCGGGAAGTCCGGGACGGCGCGGATATGCTCTTTAAGGTCCATGGGTCGCTCCAAATGAAAAGGTAACGGCATCCTAGCACGGTGTCTCCGGCGCGCAATTTTTGTTCCTGCTATGAAACGGCTTTTGACCGATTTGGATAGCTGGTGTTGCATGCCCTCAGGATTCGTGGTTCGCTTTTGTCAGGGATGCCCGGTCTGTAAAATTCGATTGGGTGGGAGAAGAGATAATGCCGGATTCGACTCACGTCTTTCACCGGGCGCCGACATCCACGTTACCTTGCGCGGTCAAGGGCGACGGCATCTATATCGTCGACAGTGATGGCAAGCGGTACCTCGATGGTTCCGGTGGGGCGGCGGTGTCCTGTCTTGGGCATTCCGACCCGGACGTCATTCAGGCCATCAAAGATCAGGTCGACAGCATTGCGTTTGCCCATTCGGGCTTTTTCACGTCGGCCCCCGCCGAAGACCTCGCCGATTATTTGATTGAACGGGCACCAGCGGGCATGCGGGCAGCGTATTTCGTATCCGGCGGCTCAGAAGCTGTTGAGGCAGCGCTGAAGATGGCGCGCCAATATCACCTTGAGCGCGGCGAGGGCACGCGGTCCCGTTTTATCGCCCGGCGTCAGAGCTACCACGGCAATACGTTGGGCGCGCTGGCGGTCGGCGGCAACGTGTGGCGGCGTGAGCCTTATGCACCGATCTTGATCGAAGCCTCGCACATATCACCGTGCTATGCGTATCGCGACATGCAGGACGGCGAGAGCGAGCAGGAATATGGTCTGCGCGTTGCCAACGAACTGGATACGGAAATCCGTCGCTTAGGCGCGGAAAACGTTTGTGCGTTTATCGCTGAGACTGTTGGTGGCGCGACCGCTGGTGTGATCCCGCCAGTCGAAGGCTATTTCAAGCGTATTCGCGAGATTTGCGACGAGCATGGCGTCATCATGATCTTGGATGAAGTGATGTGCGGGATGGGCCGCACAGGCACGCTGTTCGCCTGCGAACAAGATGGCGTGGTACCGGACATCGTCTGTATCGCCAAGGGCCTCGGCGCCGGCTATCAGCCGATCGGGGCGACCTTGGTGACGGAACACGTTTACGAGACTTTCGTGCGGGGTTCGGGCGCGTTCCAGCACGGGCACACATATATGGGCCATCCGACGGCCTGTGCAGCGGCGCTCGCCGTGCAACGCAAGATCGAAAAGCTCGATCTCATGGCCGCGGTGCAACGGCAAGGCCTTGCCTTGGTCGATAAACTGCATGCGCGTTTCGGCAACCATGCCAACGTGGGCGACATTCGCGGTCGCGGCCTATTCCAAGGGCTTGAATTCGTTGCCGACCGGACCTCAAAGACCCCTTTTGATCCAGGCCTTAAATTGCACGCACGCATTAAAAAGCATGCCTTCGCGGACGGCTTGATTTGCTATCCGGGTGGCGCGACCGCTGACGGAAAGCGCGGGGATCACGTATTGTTGGCACCGCCGTTCATCATTACAGATACGCAGTTGGACGAGTTGGTGGCCAAATTGGCGGGCGCTGTGGAAAAGTCGTTAACGGAGATCGGAGCCGCATAATCATCTGATTGCAGAGGTTTTAGCGCTTTTTGCGCGAGAATTTTGCGTTGGGTTGCGCCTTTGGGGCTTCATGTTAGAGTCATAAAAAATAAGATCGGATTGGATCCGAATGAGAACAGGGAGTCTGAGGGGCAGTAAAAATAACGGCGCAAGCCGCCGGTGTGGCGTGTCTACGCCTGATGCCCCCAAAATTGTTGAACAGATTTTCACGCTCGCGTGTGTGCATTTAGGTGTGCCGCGAGCGGCGAAATCATCGGGCGTTATGTCCGGTGGCATTGCGCCTTTATGGCGTACTGCAGCACAAGCAGCTTTTTGCCTGGGCAGAGTCGGTAAAACGACTCGTTCCGCAAAAAAACTGCTGTAGTGGGTTTGGAACCTTATAACTAGAAACGAAGTCTCCAAGGAGGAGTCACTTGTGTATCTTGAAAAAACGCTGGTGGTCGCAGCTGCCATTGCCGCCGTTTCGTTGACGGCGGGCACGTCGCAAGCGGCACAGAAATTCATCTCGATCGGCACCGGTGGTGTCACGGGTGTGTATTACCCGACCGGTGGCGCGATTTGCCGTTTGGTCAACAAAAGCCGTAAAGAGCACGGCATTCGTTGCTCGGTCGAGTCCACGGGCGGTTCGGTTTACAACATCAACACCATTCGCGCTGGCGAACTCGACATGGGCGTCGCGCAGTCGGATTGGCAATACCACGCCTACAACGGCACCTCGAAGTTCGCAGACCAGGGCCCGTTCAAAGAACTGCGCGCCGTGTTCTCCGTACACGCTGAGCCTGTGACGATCGTTGCGCGTAAAGACGCCAACATCAAAAACGTCATGGATCTTAAAGGTAAGCGCGTAAACATCGGTAACCCTGGTTCGGGTACCCGTGCATCTTACGAAGTGATGGCCGATGCGCTCGGTTTCACCGACGATACGCTGGCCCTGGCGACTGAGTTTAAGTCGTCCGAGCAGTCGCAGGCACTCTGCGATAACAAGATCGATGCGTTCTTCTTCTTGGTTGGTCACCCATCGGGTTCGATCAAAGAAGCGACCACGTCTTGCGAAGCCAACATGGTTGCCGTTGATGGTCCTGCCATCGATAAACTGGTCGCCGACAACTCGTTCTATCGTAAAGCGACGATCCCCGGTGGTATGTACACCGGTACCGATGCCGACACCCCGACGTATGGTGTGGGCGCAACGTTCGTAAGCTCGACGAAGACGCCTGCCGACACAATTTATTATGTCGTGCGCGCGGTGTTCGAGAACTTCGACACCTTCACCAAGCTGCACCCGGCATTTGCCAACCTCAAGAAAGAGGAAATGATCAAGGACGCGCTTTCCGCGCCGCTCCATGATGGTGCTGTGAAGTACTACAAAGAAGCTGGCTTGATGAAGTGATCTTGCTTGTCGGGGGCGGGCTTTGCCTGCCCCCGATATCTTTTAGGTAATTTTTAAAAAACCAACGCCGACATTAAAGTCGGCAGACAAAAAGGCGATTATCGCCGCAATTCGGGGAGCTCAATCTGTCGGTCCGCAAGGGGGTCGTCCGGTTGAAGTCATGTGAGGGATAAAAAATGGCTGATCAAAACAATTCGATGACCCCGGGTGATCCGGGCGCGAAAGTCGACAAGATCGATCTTGATGAATTGGTGGCGTCGTCGGATACCGGGGGACGTACACCGGTCGGTGGGGTCGGCAAATTCCTGGCTATCGTCGCTGTCAGCTGGTCTTTATATCAGTTGTGGATCGCTTCGCCGCTGCCGTACATGGTCGCGGATTTCATTCCGATCCCGAGTAACTCTCACACCCGCCCGACACACTTGGCGTTCGCTATTTTCTTAGCTTTCATGGCGTATCCGGCGATGAAATCGTCGCCCAAAGATCGCGTGCCAATTTCCGATTGGATTCTCGCGTTGGTCGGCACCGCGTGCGTTTCTTATTTGGCCGTTTTTTCAGATCAATTGGCGGACCGTCCGGGCTTGCCGACGACGGCTGATTTGACGGTTTCCGTTCTCGGCTTGATCTGTCTGTTGGAAGCGACCCGGCGGGCCTTGGGGCCGCCGTTGATGATCGTCGCCTTGATCTTCGGCAGTTACATCTTCTTTGGTGAATACGCGCCGGACATCATCTCCTGGCAGGGTGCGTCACTAAACAAAGGCATGTCGCACCTGTGGATCACGCAAGAAGGCGTGTTCGGTATCGCTTTGGGCGTGTCGACGGCGTTCGTGTTCTTGTTCGTGTTGTTTGGTGCGCTGCTCGATAAAGCCGGTGCCGGTAACTACTTCATCAAGGTTGCGTTTGCAGCGCTGGGTCACTTGCGCGGTGGTCCGGCGAAAGCTGCCGTTTTGGCATCTGCGATGACCGGTCTGATTTCCGGCTCGTCGATTGCCAACGTGGTGACGACCGGCACGTTTACGATTCCGCTGATGAAGCGCGTCGGCTTTAGCGCTGAAAAAGCCGGTGCGGTCGAAGTTGCGTCCTCTGTGAAAGGACAGATCATGCCGCCTGTGATGGGTGCAGCTGCGTTCTTGATGGTCGAGTACGTCGGTATTTCGTATCAGGAAGTCGTGAAGCACGCCTTCTTGCCGGCGGTTATTTCGTACATCGCATTGTTCTATTTGGTCGACCTTGAAGCCGCCAAGAACAACATGAAGGGTCTGCCGAAATCCGGTCCGCTCCGGAGCCTGATGCAAAAGGTCAACGGCTTTTTGATCGGTATCGTTGTGATTGCCGCTCTGTCTGCGATCACGTATTTCGGTGTCGGCTGGACAAAAGACCTATTCGGCGACAATGCCGGCTGGATTTTGAGCATCGCATTGCTCGCAATTTATGTCGCGCTGGTGAAGTTTGCGTCGCAGTATCCTGACTTGGAATTGGATGACCCGAATGCTGAGGTTGTCGAATTGCCGCAGATGGGGGCAACGGCGAAAACCGGCCTGCATTATCTGTTGCCGATTGTCGTACTGGTCTGATTCTTGATGATTGAGCGCAAATCGCCGGGTCTGTCCGCATTCTGGGCGACGGCATTGTTGATCTTCCAAATCCTCACGCAAAAACCGCTGAAGGCATTCTTCAGGGGTGAGTCCGATGTAGCGGGTGCGGTTCGGTCCGGCATTGTCGATTTGTTTGCGGGCCTAAACGACGGTGCCAGGAACATGATCGGTATCGGCGTTGCAACCGCGACGGCGGGTATCATCGTTGGTGCGGTGTCGCTCACTGGCATCGGTCAGGTGATGGCTGAATTGGTCGAGTTCCTGTCCGGTGGCCATTTGATGGTGATGTTGTTACTGGTCGCACTGATCAGCTTGATCTTGGGCATGGGCTTGCCGACGACGGCCAACTACATCGTCGTGTCATCTTTGATGGCTGGTGTTGTGGTGCAGTTGGGCGCGCAGGAAGGTCTGATCGTGCCACTGATCGCGGTGCACCTGTTCGTATTCTACTTCGGCATCATGGCGGATGTGACTCCACCCGTGGGGCTTGCGTCCTTCGCCGCTGCGGCGGTGTCGGGCGGGGATCCCATCAAGACCGGCTTCACTGCGTTCTTCTATAGTATGCGCACCGTGTTGCTGCCGTTCTTGTTCATCTTCAACACCGATCTGTTGTTGATTGATGTGGGCTGGCTCGATGGCATCTTTATCTTCATCGTCGCAACGGCAGCAATGCTGGTGTTCGCGGCGGGTACGCAGGGGTATTTCTTTGCCCGCTCGAAGATCTATGAATCCGTTGTGCTGATCTTGATCGCGTTCACGTTGTTCCGTCCCGGCTTCTGGTTGGACATGGTGTGGGCGCCTTACGAGAAGAAAAGCCCGGCGGAACTGACCGAATTGGTCGGCAATATGCCGGCGGATGCGACGCTGCGGATCAAGGTCATGGGCGAGAACATGGCAACCGGCAAGATCGACGAAAAGTTCGTTGAATTGCCGCTCGGCGAAGCAAACCCGGACGGCGAAAGTCGCCTTGAAAACAATGTTGGCCTGACGCTCCGGGTCGAAGACGAAAAAGTCATCGTCGATCAAGTCGGCTTCGACAGCCCGGCTGAAAAAGCCAAGATCGACTTTGACTGGCAAATTACGGTCGTCGAGTTGCCGAACGATCGGCTGCCGAAGGAAGTCTTCTGGATACCGGCGTTGGGTTTGTTGGGTCTGATCATCGTCGTGCAACGTCGCCGACGGAAGATCGAAGAAGGGGCGTAAACGCCTAGCCCCAATCTATTCTGGGAGAGACGAATTGGCGCGGCACCTATTCAGTTAGGGCCGCGTCATTTCTTCCCAGATGGAATGTCCTTTGATGAAGCTGCGGTACGATCGCAGCACTTTCGAAAAAATCTGGCTGCCGGCTTGGCGTTCTTTTGCTTCGGCGCTCCAGGCGGCACGCATGGCGTCGTGAACTTCCGTTGGCCAAGGCTGTATGTCGACGCCGGCCTTGGTGATTTCTTTAAGCGCATTGAACTGCACGGCTTCGGCCTCTGCGATGGCGGCGCGGATGTTGTCGCTGCACGCCGTCTGTACCTGAGTCTGCTGCACCGCGCTCAGGTCGGCCCATACTTTGTCGGACAGCGTTAAGGCGAAAACGTTGGCCGGCGTGGTCCAACTCGGGACGTAATAGGTCTGCCCGGATTTGGCGACGCCGAGGGCGAGGTCGACGTGCGGTGCCGATAATTGCGCGCCGGCCAAAAGACCGGACTCCATGGCAAGCAAGGTGTCGGCAAAGGACAGATCAAGCACTTCGGCGCCAAGTCGCCGATACAGTTGCGCGGCAATGCCGGACGCCCGAATGCGCAGACCGCGTAAATCTTCCGATGTGCGGACGCGGTTTTGGAACCAACCGCCACCCGCATGCGGGACCATGCCGCAGACCAATGTCTTGATTTCTAGTCCGCCCGAGATTTCATCCAGCAAACGCTGCCCACCGCCCGACGAGATCCATCCTAAATAGGCGGCAACCGAGCTGCCGAAAGGCGGCCCTGCAAATAGCGTCAACGCAGGTTCGCGCTCGGCAAGGGTGTCCATCGACGTGAAATATGCATCAATCGCCCCCGATGTGACGGCGGCCAAAGCGTCTTTGTCGGCGACCAAGGCACCCGGGGTATAA
>ERZ887849.1535-NODE-1535-length-21373-cov-5.051412_pt1 | contig 21373 bp, 20 predicted proteins | sample MGYA00521267_ERZ887849 | MGnify/ENA primary metagenome ERZ887849 (study PRJEB32303, sample SAMEA104408601) | aquatic metagenome | biome: Brackish water; feature: Pelagic; material: water | place: Baltic Sea | collected 2014-06-06T16:11:00 | depth 2,863 m ... | reverse complement strand
CGATCGCGCCGCCAGTCAGCGAAATGTCAGCAGAAGCGATACCTGCGGTTGCGATCAGGGCAGTCGTAGCGAAGAGAACCTTTTTCATGGTTTTTCCCTCGTGTTGGTATTCAAAGGTGCACCTCAAGACGGGGAATCCGAATTGAGTATGCTGTTGTGTCGCGCCGCGCGCCCTCGATTGCAAGAAAGGCGAACATGCCCACCGCGTCTTGCCGCGCGGCTGGTGCAGACATGCCACAGTCACCTTCGCCGGACCCATAAGGGAAAGACACTTGCCGCGAACGGGTCGCTCCTATACCAACAAGCACATCATATTTAAGGCCATTCAGGGACCGGCGAATGCTTGGTAAACTGGCAAAACTAGCGGGAATTTGCACGATCGCGGTGCTTTTGACGGGCTGCGGCGGTGGCGCTGGCCTGTTTGGCGGCGGTACGGGTGGTGGGCTCTTCTCGCGCGATGGTGCCGATGAACGGCGCGAGGCGCGGCGTGAGGCCAACCGCCAAGCCGCCATCGAAGAGGGGCTGCTGCCCGATCCAAATCGCGAGTCGATCTTCGACCTTTTCACCAATTCCGACGACCCCAACAGCACGGTCGAGGTGAATCGCTACCTCTGGAACGCCGCGATCGAGATTTTGAATTTCATGCCGGTCGAGGCGGCCGATCCGTTTTCGGGCGTCATTCAGTTCGGCTTCGGCACACCGCCGGGCGGACGCACCGCCTATCGCGCCACCGTCTTTGTACAAGACCCGGCACTGGAAGCGCGTAGCTTGCGTGTCTCGGTGCAATCGCGGAGTGGCGCGGTCAGCCGCGATGTCGCGCGCCAGATCGAAGATGCGATCTTGACCCGCGCGCGCCAGCTGCGCATTCGCGACGCGAGCCTGTAACTCCGCTTTACGCGGCGGCGCGCCTTATCTATCAGCACGCCGGGCCATGATGCCCGGCGTTTTCGTCTCAGACCCAAGGATGCCTGCCCCATGTCGCGCTACGACCCCGCCACCCTGGAACCCAAATGGCAACAAGAATGGGAAAAGGCCGGAACCTTTGTCGCGCGCCGCAGTGACGACAAGCCGAAATACTATGTGCTCGAGATGTTCCCCTATCCCTCGGGGCGCATCCATATCGGCCATGTCCGCAACTACACGATGGGCGACGTCATCGCGCGCTACAAGCTGGCGCGCGGCTTTAACGTGTTGCACCCGATGGGCTTTGACGCCTTCGGCATGCCCGCCGAAAATGCCGCAATGGCCAGCGGCGGCCACCCCGCCGATTGGACCTATCAAAATATCGACACGATGGTCGCCCAGATGAAGCCACTGGGCTTCGGCCTTGACTGGTCGCGCATGTTCGCGACCTGCGACGTGGAATACTACGGCCAGCAACAGGCGCTCTTTCTCGATTTCCTTGAAAAGGGTCTCGTCTATCGCAAGAACGCGGTCGTGAACTGGGACCCGGTCGATATGACCGTGCTTGCCAATGAACAGGTGATCGACGGCAAGGGCTGGCGCTCGGGTGCCGATGTGGAACGGCGCGAACTCACGCAATGGTTCTTCAAGATCTCCGATTTCTCGGGCGAATTGCTTGATGCGCTGGACGGGCTTGATGATTGGCCCGCCAAGGTCAAAACGATGCAGGCCAACTGGATCGGCCGTTCGCGCGGCCTGCAATTCGCCTTCGACATGGTCGTCCCGGCGCATGGCCATACACAAGTCGAGGTCTATACCACCCGCCCCGACACGCTGATGGGCGCAAGTTTCGTCGGCATCTCGCCCGATCACCCCATCGCCCGCGCCCTCGAAGCGCAAAACCCCGAGATCGCCGATTTCTGCGCGCTGGCCCGCAAGGGCGGCACCACCGAGGAAGCCATCGAAAGGGCCGAAAAGCTGGGCCATGACACTGGCCTGCGCGTGCGCCACCCCTTTGATCCCGCGTGGGAATTGCCCGTCTATATCGCCAATTTCATCTTGATGGATTACGGCACCGGCGCGATCTTCGGCTGCCCGGCCCATGACCAGCGCGACCTCGATTTCGCGCGGAAATACGGCCTTCCCGTCATTTCGACCTTCGTGCCGCTTGCAGGCGATCATGTGCTGCCCGAAAACGGCGGCGCGGCCTTCGTGCCACCCAAAACCGAAAAAATCCGCTGGACCCTGCCCTTCAACTGGCACGAAGAAACCAGCGGCGCCGAGGCGGTCGATGCCGCCATCACCCATTGCGAGGGCAAGGGCATCGGCCATGGCGTGACCAAGTTCCGCCTGCGCGATTGGGGCCTGTCGCGCCAACGCTACTGGGGCTGCCCCATTCCCGTGGTGCATTGCGACGCCTGCGGCGTGGTGCCCGAGCGCAAAGAGAACCTGCCCGTTGAGCTGCCCCGCGATGTCAGCTTCGACATTCCCGGCAACCCGCTCGACCGCCACCCGACGTGGAAAGACTGCGCCTGCCCGGCCTGCGGCGCACCCGCCCGGCGCGAGACCGACACGATGGATACCTTCGTCGATAGCTCATGGTACTACGCGCGCTTCACCGCACCGCGCGCCGACACGCCCACCGACATGGCCGAGGCCGCCTATTGGATGAATGTCGACCAATATATCGGCGGCATCGAGCACGCGATCCTGCACCTGCTTTATTCCCGCTTCTTCGCCCGCGCGATGGCGATCTGCGGCCACCTGCCCGACAGCGCGATCGAGCCTTTCGATGCGCTCTTCACGCAAGGGATGGTGACCCACGCGATCTATAAAACCACCGACGCCAATGGCCGGCCCGTCTACCATTACCCCGAAGAGGTGACGCTCAAGGATGGTCGCGGCTATCTGGCCGATGGCCGCGAGGTCGAGATCATCCCCTCCGCCAAGATGTCGAAATCGAAAAACAACGTGGTCGACCCCGTCGCCATCATCGCCCAATACGGTGCCGATACCGCGCGCTGGTTCGTGCTGTCCGACAGCCCGCCCGAGCGTGACGTGGAATGGACCGCCGCTGGCGCCGAGGCGACGGCCAAGCATCTGGCCCGCGTCCACCGCATCGCCGCCGACATCATCGCCACCCCCGCCGAAAAGGCCTCGCCCGAGGCCGATGAGGCGCTCTTGCGCGAAATGCACAAGGCGATCTTCGATGTCACCGCAGGTGTCGAAAGCTTCGGCTTCAACGCGGCCATCGCCAAGCTCTACGCCTTCACCAACGCGCTGCAGAAATCGCAAGCAGGTGCCGCCACCAAGCGACAGGCGATGCTGACACTGGCCCAACTCATGTCCCCCATGACCCCGCATCTGGCCGAAGAGATCTGGGCCATGCTGGGCGGCGCGGGCCTGATCGCCAACGCAGCTTGGCCCACACCAGATGAGGCGATGCTGGTCTCCGACACCGTCACCCTGCCCATCCAGATCAACGGCAAGCGCAAATCCGAAATCACCGTTCCCAAGGACATGTCCAAGGAAGAGGTTGAAAAGATCGCGCTGGCAGATGACGCTGTGCAAAAGGCGCTGGCAGGTGGCCAGCCCAAAAAGCTCATCGTCGTCCCCGGCCGGATCGTGAATGTCGTTCTTTGACCCAAACACGCTCGCCAAGATCATGGTGCGCCCATGAAACTCGCCGCGCGTGACATCCCCGCCTTTTGCCGCGCGCCCGATCTCAAATCGGCGGGCTGCCTGATCTTCGGCGATGACGCGATGCGCGTGGCCCTGCGTCGCCAAGAGCTGCTCAAGGCGCTCTTGGGCGAAAATGCCGAGCAGGAAATGCGCCTCACGCGGCTGGCCGCCGCCGATCTGCGCAGCGATCCCGCCGCGCTGATCGATGCGATCAAGGCAGTGGGGTTCTTCCCTGGTCCGCGTGCCGTCTTCGTCGAGGGCGCAACCGACGGGCTGGCCCCGGTTTTGGCCAGCGCACTGGCCGATTGGCAAGCCGGTGATGCCCAGATCATCGCCACAGCCGCCCGGCTCACCCCGAAATCGGCACTACGCAAGCTGTTCGAGGATCACAAGACTGCGCGGGCCGCCGCGATCTACGACGACCCCCCCTCGCGCGCCGAGATTGCGGCCCTTCTGGCCGAGGCCGGTCTGCGCGATCTGCCCCGCGACGCGATGGATGATCTAGACGCGCTGGCGCGCAGCCTACCCCCCGGCGATCTGCGCCAAACGATCGAGAAGCTCGGGCTTTACAAGCGCGGCGATGCAGCCCCCGTCACCCCCGCCGATATCGCCGCCGTCGTCCCCCTCATGCGCGAGGCCGAGCTTGACGAGATCTTGCATGCCGCAGCCGAGGCCGAGGCCGGCGCCATCGGCCCGCTTCTGTCGCGCCTCACAGGCCAAGGTGTGGCCCCCGTCACGCTGTGCATCGCCGCCTTGCGCCACTTCCGCACGCTGCATGCCGCCGCCTGCCATCCCGGTGGCGCGGCAGCAGGGCTGCAAGCGCAACGCCCCCCCGTCTTCGGCCCACGCCGCGACCGCATGTTGACCCAGATCAGCCGCTGGGGGCGCGAACCTTTGGAAACCGCGCTCAGCTTGCTGGTGGAGACCGACCTGACCTTGCGTTCGGCGCAAAGCGCGCCACAAATGGCGCTGATGGAACGGGCATTGATCCGGCTGGCGATGATGCCGGGCAAGGGGAGACGATAATCATGGGCTACACTTTGATCGGCGCTGTCAAAAGCCGCGCCTTCCGCGTGCTCTGGACGCTCGAGGAATTGGGCCTCGACTATGACCATATCGACGCTGCCCCAAGATCCGCAGAGGTGATGCGCGTCAGCCCCGCGGGCAAGGTGCCGGTGTTCATCGCCGATGATGTGCCCATCACCGATTCGGTGGCGATCATGACCTATCTGGCCGACCGCCACGGCGCGCTCGCTTTCGCCCCCGGCACCACGGAACGCGCCCATCAAGACAGCCTGACGCATCTGATCCTCGATGAGTTCGACGCACTCCTCTGGACCGCCGCGCGCCACAGCTTCGTCTTGCCCGAGGAACATCGCCTTCCCGCGATCAAGGACAGCTTGCAGTGGGAATTCACCCGCAGCCAAAGCCATATCGTCAGCCGCATGGATGCAAACGGCCCCTTCCTGATGGGCGAGACGATGACCATTGCCGATATCCTGCTTGCCCATTGCTGCGGCTGGGCCACGAACGCCAAATTCCCCATCACCGAGCCGCGCCTGCAAGAGCATATGGCGATGATGCGCGCGCGCCCCGCATTCAACCGCGCCCTCAAAGGGTAACTCCGCTCTCAGGTGAACACCCCCCATCTTTGCTTCATAAATACTCCGGGGGAGTCCCGGAACGGGACGGGGGCAGAGCCCCCTCAACCAATAGTCGTCGCCTTGGGCAACGGGGGCAGAGCCCCCTCAACGACGACTCGTCACCACAGGCAGCCGGTATCGCGGATGCCGCCATATGTACGCGGTATGTACGGGCTGTGTACGGCATGTGTCGCGGCCTTGACGCAGCTTTTACCGCCCCCAATCCGCCGCGTGCCGCCCGGCCCAAAGCCCTGTTGCCAGACAGCCGGTGATCAAGTAGCCGCCCGTCGGCGCCTCCCAATCCAGCATTTCGCCTGCAACGAAAACACCGGGTAGAGCGCGTAGCATCAGCCCGTCATCCACCGCCGCACGGCTCACTCCACCCGCGGTCGAGATCGCCTCATCCATCGGGCGCGGTCCACGATGGCGAATCGTCAACCCCTTGATAAAAATTGCTAAATCCAGCCCCTCGGGCAAGGGGCGGCCAAATTCCTGCAACAGCGCCCGCTTGACCGGGTCCAGCTTCAGCGCCTTTTCCAGATGTTGCGCCAGCGTCCGCTTGGCCGGGCGTTTTGCAAGCCTTGCCGCCACCTCCGCCAGCGTCAGGTCAGGCAAGAGATCGACAACCAGTGCCGCGCCATCGCGCACCGAAGCGCTCACCGCATAGATCCCCCCACCCTCGATCCCCCGGGCCGAGATCACGCATTCCCCCCGCACCCATCCCGCACCCAGGCCAAAGGCTAACCCCTTCACCGGCTTACCAAAATGCGCCGCCATATGTGCCGACCAATCGACGCAGAAGCCCATATTGGCGGGCCGAAACGGGGCAATCTCTACCCCAAGCGGCGCAAGATGACCGGCCCATGACCCATCCGATCCCAACCGCGCCCAACTGGACCCGCCCAAGGCCAGAACGACGACCCTTGGCGCAAGCCGCGCCGCACCTTGATCCGTTGCGAAAACCCACGTCGCCCCGTCGATCCCCACCCAGCGCCAACCGGTCCGGACCGCCGCGCCGACGCGCCTGACCCATGTGCGCAGAAGCGGGCTGGCCTTCATCGCAGTCGGAAAAACACGGCCGGAACTGCCTGTGAACACGGGCTGGCCTAAATCTTCGGCCCATGCTTTCACCGCGTCCGGCCCCATCTCGGCCAACATCGGGGCAAGCCAAGCCTGCGCCGCGCCATAGGCACTGATGCAAGCCTCCAGCGGCTCATCCTTGGTCAGGTTCAGCCCGGATTTACCGGCCATCAAGAACTTCCGCCCGACCGAGGGCTTGGCCTCGGCAATGACCACCGACCGCCCGGCACGGCCAAGCGCCTCTGCCGCCATCAAGCCCGCAGGCCCCGATCCGATCACCAGCGCATCGACTGTTTCAGCCATGCCGCCCTGCCCCTTGTCCAAAGGCGCACCCGCGCCATTCTTGCAGCCTATGACCGAACCGCCCATCTGCCCGCTTTGCGGCCGCCCGATCCCGCAAGATGCGAAACAAAGCCTGCATCACCTGACGCCGAAACTGCGCGGCGGCAAGGGCGGGCCGGTCGTGCTTTTGCACCAGATCTGCCATAACGAGATCCACGCTACCCTGTCCGAGGCAGAATTGGCGCGCAGTTATAACACCGTCGATGCCCTGCGCGCCCATCCCAGGCTTGCGGCCTTTCTCGCATGGATCGCCAAGCGCCCGGCCGATTTCCACGCCAAGACCGCCGGTGGCAGGCGGGCTTGGAAACGCCGCTAGCGGTCCGTGCACATCGCCTTGATCCGCGTCAGCACATCGGGGTTTCCCGCCAAGGCATCTGCTGCGATCTCGCGCGTTTGGTCCATCAGATGCGCGCCCAGCACGATCCGATCGATCAGCCCAAAAGCCAGCGCTTCATCGGCGGTGAACTTCTGCCCACCCAAAAGCAACAGCTTGGCCCGCGCAGGCCCCATCAACGCCACAAGCCGCCCGGGGTCCGAGGGTTGCGGCAAGAAGCCAAGCTTTGCGACAGGATAGAAAAACCGCGCTTGCGGCACCGCGATGCGGATGTCGCAGGCCAGCGCCATGCCGAAAGCACCACCCGCCAATGTACCGTTGAGCGCGGCAATCGTCAGGCATGGCAAGGCCGCAACCGCACCCGAGACCTGTTCCCACAAAGGCGAGGTCGCCAGACCCGCGCGCGCCGCATCCAGATCGGCACCGGCCGAAAAAACCTTGTCACCCGCCCCGGTAATGACCAGCGCGCGCAGATGCGGATCGACCGATGCCTCCATCAACAGATTGACCAACTGCTCCAGCATCTTTGCCGTCAGGGAATTGGCCTTTTCCGGGCGGTTCAGCGTCAGCGTCCACAGCCCATCGTCGCGGGTGCAATCGATCATGGGCCGACACCGACGGCGGCGCGGATATCTGGATCGCGCAGCGAGATGTCATTGCCCAGCCAAGGGTCGGCAGCGGCCCCGCACATCCAGATCAAGGCCTGCGCGGGCCATTCGGGCGGGATATGCACCGACCAATCCAACAGGCTGATCGCATTCACACCTGATTGCTTGATCTCGCGCTGCATGTCGGTGGCAACGGTTCCCGGCGAAAGGCCCAGCGCACGGATGCCGCGCGCGCCGTATTCGGTATGCAGGCAAGCGGTGAACATCTTGGCCCCCGCCTTGGAGGCGCAATAGGCGCTCCAACCTTCGATCGGGTTGACGGCAGCCCCTGAGCTGACGGTGATGATCGTGCCGCCACCGCGCTGCAACATCAGCGGCAAGGCCGCATGCGCGCCGTGAAACACACCCTTGAGGTTGATGTCGATGGCTTGGCTCCAGACCTCGGGGTCGGCAGCGGCGACATCGGCGATCGGGTCGATCACGCCTGCATTATTGATCAAGACATCAAGGCCACCAAAGGTTGCGGTGGCAGCGGCAAGGGCGGCCTCCACCTCCCAATAGCGGGTCACATCGCACGGCACGGCCAGCGCGCGTGACCCAATCTCGCCAGCGATCCCGGCGATCGCATCGCGGTCGCGCGCCAAAAGCACGACATTGGCCCCCTGCGCGGCAAAGGCGCGCGCAGCGGCCGCACCGATCCCCCGGCTTGCGCCCGTGATCACAACGGTTTTCGCGGTCATATCGGGCATCTGCCTTCCTTTCGTGCGCAATGCTTTTCTGCGGCCATGCTATCGCTGCTGATCCTGCGCGACCAGACCAAAGCGCCGCGGCACTGGGATCGGCACTTGACCGCGACATGTGCAAAGGCCGACAGTTTGCCCCGACACGCGCCCCCTTTTTCGTGATCGGATGGATGCTATGGTACATGCAAAACCGCTTTTCGTGACAGTCTCGGCCTTGGTGCTGGGGTGGGCGCCGCCCCTTTTTGCGCTGACCGCACAAGAGCTTTGGGCCGAATGGCAAAGCCAATCCGCCGCCATGGGCCAGATCGTCACCGTGCAAGAGCAAATCCCCGGCGATGGCAGCCTAACGCTGAACGGCTATGCCATGCGCTACGCTGATGGCGAGGTCAGCACCATCGTGCGGCTCGATCAGATCATGCTGAGCGAAACCGGCGATGGCCGTGTCACGATCACCGTATCGGACACCTATGATCTGACCTTCAGTTTCACCCCCGACAACAGCGGCCCGCCGGTTGACCTGAACTTCGCCTTGATCGCGCCTGATCTGCGCGTGGTGGCAAGCGGTACGGCGGCTGCGCGCGTCTATGACTACACCGCACCGCGTTTGATGTTCGAAGATCGCCCCATCACCGGCGGCAGCGGCCCGCTTCCGATGATCGATGTCATGGTTGCGCTGACGGATTTGACCGCGCGCTATGAAATCGACGGGACCAACAGCGCCGATCTGCGCTACGCCAGCAATGCTGCGATCAGTGGCATGTCGGGCGCGATCGAGATCAGCCCGCCGCCGGGCGAAGAGGGCCATTTGAAGGTCAGCTTCGCAATGGGCGCCAGCACCAGCGCCGGGGCGGGTCAACTTGGAAATTTCGCCAACCTCGCCGGCAAGCCCGGCGCATTGCCTGAGAATTTCGCAGCCAGCGGCGCCCTCGCCTATGACAGCGCCCGGCTGGAGATGACCTTTTCGCACCCGCGCGATGGCTTTACCCTATTGACCTCCAATCAAGGTGGGCGGCTTTCGACCGATTTTTCGCGTGATGCAATCGACTTTGCCCTGAGCGCGACGGCGGCATCGACCTATCTGGCCTCGCGCGAATTGCCGGTGCCTGTTGCCTTCACGGTTGGCGGGGCCGAGCTTGCCTTTCGCGTGCCGCTAGCACCCAGCGATCAACCACAGCCCTTCGCGCTGCGGCTGGCCTATCGCGATCTGGCACCCAGCCCCGAGATTTGGGCGCTGGCTGATCCGACAGCGGCAATTCCCCGTGATCCGATCACCGCCATTGTCGACCTGAGCGGCACCGCGCGGATCTTGCGCGATCTGCTTGCACTCGATCCCACGGCGATGGGCGATATCCCCGGCCAGCTTGTCGATCTGGGCATCAATGAATTGCGCATCACTGCTGCGGGTGCGGAATTGACCGGCACGGGCCGTGCCGATTTTCCGCCCGGCCCGATCCCCATGCCCGTGGGGGCGGTCGATTTGCAGATGCGCGGGCTGAACGCGCTTTTCGACCGGCTGCAGGCAGCGGGTCTTGTCCCGATCGAGCAATTGGCGATGGCGCGCGGTCTGCTGGGTGCTTTTGCCCGTCCGGGTGCCGCCCCCGATACGCTTGAGACGCGGCTGGAATTCACCCAAGGCGGCGGGATCAGCGCCAATGGTGTGCCCCTGCGCTGAGGCGCGCACCAAAGGCCCGGACGGATAGCGCGGCTGCGACGGCTTGCGTCGCGCGGGTGCGCGCACTAGGTCCAGAGGAACCCCAAGCGCCAAGGTGCCATGCCCATGTCAACATCCCTCGCCGATCTGACCGAAGCGCTGCTTCACCACGCACGCCGTGCAGGTGCGGATGGCGCCGATGCGATCGCTGTGGATGGCACCTCGCTATCCATCAGCGTGCGCGGCGGTGCCTTGGAACAGGCCGAGCGCTCCGAAGGGGTTGAGATCGGGCTGCGCGTCATCGTCGGACAGCGGCAAGCCTGTGTCTCGGCCTCCGATATCCGGGACGAGACACTGCGCGAGATGGCAAGCCGTGCGGTCACCATGGCGCGTCTTGCCCCCGATGATCCGACCGTCGGGCTGGCTGATCCCGAGCAGCTCTCCGCCTTGCGCGATGGGGAGGCGCTGGATATGTGCGACCCCGGCCCCGATCCCGACCCCGCGCAGCTTGAACGCATCGCACAAGAGGCCGAGGCCGCAGCCCTTGCCGTCAAAGGCGTAAGCCAAGTGCAAGCCGCCAATGCAGGCTTTTCGCGCAGCCGTGTGCATCTGGCCGCCAGCAATGGCTTTGCAGGTGGCTATGCGCGATCCGATCACGGGCTGTCTTGCGTCGCGATCAGCGGCGAGGGTTTGGGGATGGAGCGCGATTATTTCGGCGATGGGCGCAACCATGCTGCCGATCTTTTGTCGGCCGAAGAGATCGGGCGCATCGCAGGCGAACGCAGCGTTTCGCGCATGGGCGCGCGCAAACCCAAGACCGGCGCGTATCCGGTGATCTTTGACGAGCGGATTTCTTCGGGGTTGATCGGACATCTTCTGGCCGCGACCAATGGCACGGCGATCACGCGCGGCGCATCTTGGGCGCGCGATCTGATGGGCGCACAGGTCTTGCCCAGCGATCTGTCGATCATTGAAGACCCGCATCGCCCCCGCGCCTCGGCCTCGCGGCCCTTTGATGGCGAAGGCTTGCCAACCCGGCGGCGCATTATCGTGGCCGATGGCATCTTGATGGAATGGACATTGGATCTGGCCACGGGGCGCAAGCTGGGCCTGCCATCCACGGGAAGTGCCAGCCGCGGCACCTCCTCCCCGCCATCGCCCGCGATCGGCAATCTTGCCCTGACGCAAGGCACACAAAGCCGCGCGGCGCTGTTGCGCGAGATGGGAACGGGGTTGTTGATCACATCGATGATCGGCTCGTCGATCAACGCGACCACGGGCGATTATTCGCGCGGCGCCTCGGGCTTTTGGGTCGAGAACGGCGAAATCACCTATCCGGTCAATGAATGCACCGTCGCGGGCAATCTGCGCGATATGCTGTTGACGATCCGCCCGGCCAATGACGCGCGCCCCCATCTCAGCCGCGTCGTGCCCTCGCTTTTGGTCGAGGGGCTGACGCTTGCCGGGGCCTGACGCGCGCGATGATCTGCTCTTGCTGATCGAGGCGGCGCGCGGCGCTGGCCGGATCGCGGCGCGCTATTTCCGCGACGATCCCGAAACATGGGACAAGCCCGATGATGCCGGCCCCGTGACCGAGGCCGATCTGGCCGTCAACGACATGCTGCATGACCGGCTGATGGATGCCCGCCCCGATTACGGCTGGCTGTCCGAGGAAACACCCGAAGATCCTGCAAGGTTGGCGGCAAGCCGTGTCTTTGTCATCGACCCGATCGACGGCACCCGCGCCTTCATCGAGGGAAGCTCGGCCTTTTCGCATTCTCTGGCCGTGGTCGAAGATGGTGTGGTGATCGCGGCGGTGGTCTATCTGCCGATCCGGGGCAAGCTTTATGCCGCATCCTTGGGGGGTGGCGCGACACTCAATGACATGGCGGTGCGCGCCTCGGATGCGCGGCATTTCCACGAGTCAGAGGTATTGGCCACCAAGCATACGCTTGGACCCGCGCATTGGCCCAATGGCGTGCCGGAAGTCACGCGCGCCTATCGCCCCTCGCTTGCCTATCGCATGGCGCTGGTGGGTGAGGGGCGCTTTGACGCGATGATGACATTCCGCGCGACCTGGGAATGGGATATCGCCGCAGGTAGCCTGATCATCACCGAGGCAGGCGGCATGGCCACCGATGCGGTCGGACAAGGCTTGCGCTTCAACCGTGCCACCCCAAAGGTCGACGGGGTGCTGGCCGGTGCGCCTGTATTGCACAGCGCCTTGCTACAGGCGCGCGGCAGGACCGCTTGACCCGCGCGGGCCAATCCCTAGGGTGCGCCGCAGCTTTGCTGGTCGCCCAAGCATGAATGGCACGGATAACTGATGGAACGCTCACTTGCCCTTGCTCTCTATCTCGCCTGGTCCGGGCGCGGGGCCTTGGGCTTTGCCGAGGGCAAGCTGACCCAGCGCGCAGGCGCAGGCAAGGAAGACCCCGCGCGCCTTGATGAGCGGCGCGGGATCGCCAGCCGCCCCAGACCCCAAGGACGTTTGATCTGGTTTCACGCGGCAAGTGTGGGCGAATCCCTTGCGCTGCTCGAGTTGATCCGCCTTTTATTGGAAGAACGGCCCGAGCTTGCGATCTTGGTGACGACGGGGACCGTGACATCGGCCGCCGTTATGGCAGACCGCCTGCCCGAGGGGGCGATGCATCAATATGTGCCGCTGGATGCACGCGCTTTCGTGGCGCGTTTCCTTGATCATTGGCGCCCCGATGTCGCGGTCTGGACCGAAAGCGAGCTATGGCCCGCCTTGATCTGCGAAACCCATGCGCGCGGTATCGCGATGCTGTTGCTCAATGCGCGCATGTCCAAGGCCAGCCACGACCGCTGGCGGTTCTTGCGCGGCATGGCGCGCAGTCTTTTGGCCCGCTTCCGGCTGGCGATGGTTCAAGATGACCTGAGTGCGATCTACCTGCGCCGCCTTGGCATGCCGATGGACCGTTTGATGGTGACAGGCACGCTCAAGGAAGGGGCCGCAGCCTTGCCTGTCGATAACCGGCTCCTTGACGCGATGCGCGCGGTGATCGGCAATCGCCCGGTCTGGGTCGCGGCCTCCACCCATCCGGGCGAAGAGCGCAAGGTGCTTGAGGCCCATCGCATCGCGATGCGCACCAATCCGCGGCTTTTGCTGATCTTGGTGCCGCGTCACCCTGCGCGCGGCGATGAAGTCGCCCTGATGATGGCCGATGATGGTTGGGCCTTTACACGGCGTAGCGCAGGCGAGAACCCCGAGGCCGAGGCCCCCGTTTACCTCGCCGATACGATGGGCGAATTGGGACTTTGGTATCGCTTGGCCAGCGTCAGCTTCGTCGGCGGCTCATGGGAGCCGATCGGCGGCCATAACCCGTTCGAGCCCGCAGCCCTTGGATCGGCCATTTTGCATGGCCCCTATGTCACCAATTTCGTCGATATCTATCAACGCCTGACCGATGCCAGGGCGGCAAGGCTTGTATCTTCGCCGCAGGCCTTGGCCGAAGCGGTGGATGAATTGCTCGCCCCCGACCGCGCGGCGATCATGGCACATGCGGCATGGGAAGTCGTCTCCGCCGGGGCGGATGTGACCGACCGGGCAAAGGCGATCTTGCTGGAAACCTTGGACGGGGCGGTGGGCTGATGCGCGCGCCGATGTTCTGGCATGCGCCGCCGGGGCTATGGGCGCGGCTATTGTCACCGCTTGGCGCAGTTTACGCAGGCGCGACGCGGCGGCGGCTCGCACGCGGCCCGCGCGCGCGGCTGGATGTGCCGGTGATCTGCATCGGCAATCTGAATGCAGGCGGCACAGGCAAAACACCCACAGTCATCGCGCTGGCCACCCGTTTGGCGGCGCGCGGGATCGCGGTGCATGCGGTCACACGCGGTCACGGCGGCGCATTGCAAGGGCCAGTGCGGGTCGTGGAAAGACAGCATACGGCGGCCCAAACGGGCGACGAGGCGCTGCTTTTAGCGGCCTTTTTGCCGACATGGGTCGCCAAGGATCGCGCCGCGGGCGCGCGCGCCGCGATTGCCGCCGGGGCGCAGGCGGTCTTGCTTGATGACGGGTTTCAGAACCCAAGCCTTGCCCATGATCTGGCCGTGATCGTGGTGGATGCGCATATCGGTTTCGGCAATGGCTTGGTGATCCCCGCCGGGCCATTGCGAGAGCCGATCGCGACCGGCTTGGCGCGCGCCGATCTGATTTTGTCGATTGGCGATGCGCAGGCGCAAGCGCGTTTCGCCCAGACATGGGGGGCGAAAGTGACCTTGCCGCATGTCACAGGCACGCTTGCCGCCCTGCAAACCGGCCTGCCGCTTGCGGGGATGCCCGTGTTGGCCTTTGCAGGCATCGGCCACCCCGAGAAATTCTTTCGAACCCTCAGCGCGATGGGCGCGGATTTGCGCGCCACCCATGCTTTGCGCGATCACCAACCGCTGAGCGACGCCTTGATGCAGCGCATGCTGCGCGAGGCCAAGACGCTTGGCGCACAGGTCGTGACAACCGAGAAAGACGCCGTCCGCCTTGCGCCTGCATTGCGCGCGCAGGTCATGACCTTGCCCGTACGGCTCGAGATCGCGGATTGGACGGCCTTGGATAACGCAATCGCGCGGATCATGGCCGAGCGACCCGCCCCGCCCTGACGCCAAGAAAAAGGGGCGGCCCAAAGGCCACCCCTGTTGCCGTGGCATCGCACCTTATTGGGCAGCGACGATCGCTTCGTCGATCAGCGCCGACATATCGGCATAGCTCATGTTGGAATGCAGGCGACCCGCGATCACAAAGGCGGGCGTGCCCGAGATCGCATGCTCGGCCATATGCGCTTCATAGGTATCGATCATGGCTTGGGCCATCGCACCATCGGTCAGGCAGGCGTCGAGCTGTTCGTTGTTCAGACCCGCGGTGCGCCCGATGCGGCGCAGATTCTCGGCTACATCGGCAGGTGCGCCTTGGGTCCATTCGGCTTGCCGCTGATAAATCAGATCGACAATGCCAAAATACCGCTCGGGGCCCGCACAGCGCGCGACCATCCCGGCCCAAAGGCCGAAACGATCGAAATAAACCTCGCGGTAGACATAGCGCAGGCGGCCTTGGTCGATGTAATCGGCTTTGAGCAAGGGCAGCGTATTCTCGTGGAATGTGCGGCAATGCGGGCAGGTGAACGAGGCGTATTCGATCATCTCGACCGGCGCATCGGGATCGCCCATCACCATCTCGATCACCTGTGGCGCGTCGGCGGCGGCCGCATCACTTGTCTGCGCATTGGCCGGTTGCGGCAACAGCGACAGCGCCGGGGTGGTTTGGGGGCGCATCAGCGCATAGCCGCCAGCGACCAAAGCACCGGCACCCGCGCCCAAAAGAATGGTTCTACGATCCATGTTCTACTCTTCTCCTCAACGATCTCTCGGGGTTAGCACATTGCGCGCAAGGCGTGCGAGTGCCTGTTTCAATCCATCATCCGCGACCTGATCCACCGTGGCCATCGCGCGCGACAAGGTCACGGGGTCGGGCGGCGGGGGCGCTTTGGGCGGGGCGGGGCGAAAGGCCACCTGACCATCTGCAAAGCCGGTTGGAGCGGTCTGTGTGATATGCACATGGGCAATGGCGCGGTAGCCATAGGTGGCGTTGACCTGCGCAAGGATACGCTCTTTCTGCATCTCCAGAACCGGGGCATGTCCGCCCGTCGTGAGCAAGACCAAGGTGCCACCAAAACCCCGGCTCCAGCTGATGCGCACGGGCCGCGCGATGGCGGCGATCTCGCTGCCGACGATCTCGGGCCAATGGGTCAAGAGCTTGGCCTCGCCAAAGCCGCGCTGCTCTGCCGGTGCCTTGAGCGTGGCACTGAGCAATGCGCCCGCCGTCTCGAAGCCGCGCTTGCGGCGCATCGGCGGATCAGCAGGTGAAATCTTGGACTTGCGCGGCATGGGTTGCTTTCGTGTTGTCACGCTCAATCTATGCCTTAATGCGATGCTAACCAATAACAGCCTGCTGGGGAGCAGATAAACCTTGCGTGACGGGTTTTCCGATAGCGATGCCAGCGCGGCTCTTCTGCCGTGGTATGACGCCCATGCGCGCGATTTGCCATGGCGCATCGCACCGCAAGCGCTGGCCAAGGGCGCGCGGCCCGATCCATATCGCATCTGGCTATCCGAGGTGATGCTGCAACAAACCACTGTCGCTGCGGTGCGCGCGTATTTCCACGATTTCACAACACGTTGGCCCGATGTCGATGCCTTGGCCGCCGCCGATGATGCAACGGTGATGGGCGCTTGGGCGGGGCTTGGCTATTACGCGCGGGCGCGCAACCTGTTGAAATGCGCCCGCGTTGTGGCCCAAAAACATGGCGGCCGGTTTCCCAGCGATGAGGCGGGGCTTTTGACCCTGCCCGGCATCGGCCCCTATACGGCCGCAGCAATCGCCGCCATCGCCTTTGACCGCCCGGCGGCGGTGATGGATGGCAATGTGGAACGCGTGCTGGCACGGCTTTTCGCCGTCGAAGTGCCACTGCCCAGCGCCAAACCGATTCTGAAGGATCTGGCCGCACGGCTGACCCCCGCACAGCGGCCCGGCTGCTATGCGCAAGCGGTGATGGATTTGGGTGCCACGATCTGCACACCGCGCAGCCCCGCCTGCGGCATCTGCCCCTTGCGGGTGATGTGCCGGGCAAGCGCCATGGGCATCGCCGCCGAACTGCCACGCAAAGCGCCGAAGAAACGCGTTCCGACACGCCATGGCATCGCCTATCTGGTGCGGCGCGCCGATGGCGCGATGCTGCTTGAGACACGGCCAGAGACTGGGCTATTGGGCGGCATGCTTGGCTGGCCCGGCAGCGATTGGGCCGAAACACCCCCGGCCGAGGCCCCGCCGCTTGCCACGGTTTGGCATGACCCCGCGCGCGAGGTGCGCCATACCTTCACCCATTTCCATCTACGGCTGGCGCTGCGGCTGGCGTGTGTTGGCCAAGATGCGACACCTGATCGCGGGGAATTTCTTCCGCGCGCCATATTCCGGCCCGCAAACCTGCCTACAGTGATGCGCAAGGCATGGGATCTGGCCCAAGGCGCATGGCCAGAGGATTGACCAAAAGCGCCCCACGCGCAAAGCATAGCCAATGGGTGAAAGGAAAGACCGGCCATGATCCCCGCAGCACATGTCGCAAAATTTGCCCGCGCCCTGCCCTATTGGATGTCACTGGCGCTGTTTCCGTTGATCGCCTTTGTCGCCGGACAAGGGGATGGTGGCTTCTTGCAATGCCGCTGATGACATGGTGGCTGTTCAGCTTGCTCGATCTGGCCATGGGGCTGGATCTCGAGAATGCCGACCCCGCCACACCCGAGGCTGATCTGTTTTGGTATCGGCTGGTGACGCTGGTTTGGTTCCCCCTCCAGCTTGTGACGATCTTCGCGCTGATCCACTTTGTCACGCAAAGCGAGACCCTATCCACCGCCGAGGCCTTTGGCCTGTTCTTCGGGGTTGGCGTGATTTCCGGCACGATCGGGATCAATTATTCCCATGAATTGATGCACCAATCGAACCGACTGGAACGCTGGTTGGCCGATCTGCTTTTGGCGAGCGTGCTGTATTCACATTTCCGCTCCGAGCATCTGTTGGTCCATCACCGCTATGTCGGCACGACCCGCGACCCGGTGACCGCACGCTACAACGAAGGGTTTTTCCGCTTTTTCCCCCGCGTGCTGCGCGACAGCCTGATCAGTGCCTTTCAGGCGGAAAAGGCGATGCTGGCGCGGCGCGGCAAGGCATGGACAGACCCGGCAAACCCGTTTTGGCGCTATTGGCTGTTGCAGGGGCTTTTCGTGACCTTGGCATTCGCTTTGGGCGGCTGGCTGGGGGTGGCGCTGTTCATCTTCCAGGCCGCCATCGCCGTATGGCAGTTGGAATTGACCAATTACATCGAACATTATGGGCTGACGCGCAAACATCTGGGCGAGGGCAAATATGAGCATGTGCAGCCGCGCCATTCGTGGAACGCGGCGCATAAGGCGTCGAACTGGCTTTTGATCAATTTGCAGCGCCATTCCGACCATCATTACAAGCCAGACCGCCGCTTTCCCCTGTTGCAGAATTATACCGAGGATGCAGCCCCCCAGCTTCCGTTCGGCTACCCGGTGATGACCATGGCCGCGATGATCCCGCCCTTGTGGCGGCGCATCATGAACCCGCGCGTCAAGGCTTGGCGCAAACAATTCTATCCCGAGATCTCGGATTGGCAGCCCTACAACAAGGGCGCGCTGCCCGCCCCGCGTTAGCCTAGGGTTGCGTCAAGCGCGCCCTGCCTGTGACGAAAGCGTCATGGGGGAAATGCCAAGGCTGGCCAGCGCCCCTTCCCATTTGCCCTCAAGCCGGGGGGCAAAGACCAGATCGGGCGACGCATCGGCGGTCAGCCAACTGTTCTCGCCGATCTCATCCTCAAGCTGGCCGGGGCCCCATCCCGCATAACCCAAAGCCAAAATCGCCCGCCTTGGGCCCAAGCCCGCCGCGATATCGCGCAAGATATCCCGCGTGGCCGTCAGGGCGAAATCGGTGCTGACCACCAAAAGATCGCGATCATCGGACCGATACTCGGTACTGTGCAGCACGAAGCCACGGCGCATTTCGACGGGACCGCCGTAGCATACGGGCATCTCGAGGGTGATTGCCTGTTTCGTGATCCCCAGCTGCGTCAAAACATCCGAAAAGCCGATATCGGACATCGGCTTGTTCAAGATCAGGCCCATCGCCCCGTCAGCGGAATGCGCGCAGATCAATACCACACCACCATGAAAGCGGGGATCGGCCAGTCCGGGCATCGCGATCAACAGCTTTCCGGTCAGATCGGCAAAGGGGGCGTTGGGTTGGTCCATAGCTTTCACAATGGGGTCTGGGCGCTGCGCGATCAAGCGATGCGCGCGACAAGATCGCCACAGACACGCGCGCGTCGCCAAATCGTGACTTTCCATTTCATCGCCAAGTTTCTAGCTCACATAGAATGAAAATCGCAGCACAAAGATGTTTTGCCCTTCTGGTCGCGCTTGGCCTGTTTTGGGGCGCAGGCCCGGCGCGGGCCGAGTTTCAATGGCAATCCGTGGCCGATGTGGTCACGGTGTCCTTTCTGCCCGGGTGGCGGCTGGCCGATGGCAACCATATGGCCGCGATCCGGATCGATCTTGCGCCGGGGTGGAAGACCTATTGGCGCGCGCCGGGCGAAGGTGGGGTGCCAACGGTGATCCGCCTCGACGAAACCACCGCGGTGCGCGATGTGGTGATCCATTGGCCAAGGCCCGATGTCTTCGTGATCAATGGCATGCGTTCCATCGGTTATAAGGACAGCGTGATCTTGCCCTTGGAATTCGTGCTGAGTGCGGCAGGCGAGATCGCGATCGCCGGGCGGGTGGATATGGGCGTTTGCCTCGATGTCTGCATCCCCATCACGCTGGATTTGAGCGGCAGTTTACCTGTCGCCACGCAGCGCAGCGCCGCGATCGTTGCGGCCCTTGGCGACCGGCCCCTGACCGCAACAGAGGCTGGTGCCAGCACGGCACGCTGCCAATTGACCCCGATCTCGGATGGGCTGCGCGTCAACGTCTCCATCTCCTTGCCGGTCACGGGCGATCTGGAAACTGTGGTGATCGAACATCGCGATCCGGGGATGTGGGTATCGGAAACCACGACGCGGCGCGATGGCATGACCGTTTCGGCCACGGCCGATATCGTGCCGCCCCATCATGGCGCCTTTGCGCTGAACAGGCGCGATTTGCGCTTCAGCGTGATCGGCTCGCAGATGGCGGTCGAACTGGACGGCTGCCAAGGCTAAGGCTTAGGCCGACCGCGCCTTGGCCCGCGACATCAGCACAGCCGCGACCGCCCAAGCCACGACGCACAGCAGCGCGGCACCCGCGACAAAGATGCCGAAGGCCGCCCTTGTCCCATCGCCCAACCCGGCCAATGGTCCAACCATGCCACCGCCAAGTATCGCGCTGCCCAGCGTCAGCGCGAACAAGGCCATGACCGCGACAACCAAGCCGCCCATTCCCAGCGCCACGCCCCGCTGACGGCGCAAGGCCGCCAAGGCACGGCGGAGCGCGGTGAATTGCTTGCCGATGTCTTGCTGCATGGCCAAGATCGCCGGCACCACCAAAAGCACGATCAGCATGCCAAAGCCCAAGCCATAGACCAGCGTAATCACCGTAGGCTTGAGGAATTGCGCATCCGAGGATGTCTCGTACAACAGCGGTGCAAGACCCAGAACCGTGGTGAGCGTCGTCAAAAGCACGGGCCGCAAGCGGTCGCAGGTGCCATCGATGATCGCGGGGATCAGCCCCCGCTCTTCGGCATATTCATCGACGGTTGTGACCAGCACGATGGAATCGTTGATGATGATCCCCGTCATCCCGATCAGACCGACCACGGTGAACATCGACAAGGGCACATCCCAAAGCGCATGGCCCCAGATCGCGCCGACAAGGCCAAAGGGAATGATGGCCATCACCACCATGGGGCGGGTCCAGCTTGCGAAAATCCACGCCAGCACAAGGTAAATCCCCAACAGGCACAAGATGAAGCCGGTCATCGCATCACCAAGGAAGGCCTGCTCTTGCTCGGCCAGACCGGCCAGACGCGTCGCCACGCCGTAGCGCTCTTCGATCTGCGGGATCAGCACATCGCGCAACTCGGTCATGATCTCTTCAGCGCGCACCGGGTCATCTTCGGACAGATCGCCCGTGACCGAGATCAGCCGCACACCATTCTCGCGCTGGATGGTGGAAAAACCCTGCCGCGCGGTGACGGTCACGATATCGGCCAGCGGCACATATTGCCCCGAGGCCGAACGCAACAGCGTGCGGTCAAGGAAATCGGCGGTCAGCTCGTCCTTAGGCATTTCCACGCGGATCGTGGCGGTGCGCGGCCCATCGGGGAAACTTGCCGCATCGATCCCGCCCAAGCGGTCGCGCAAGGCACGGCCCAATGTCGCGATCTCAAAGCCAAGCGCCGCGCCTTGCGGCGTCAATTCAAGGCTCAACTCTTCGCGGTCATAGGCCATGCTGTCTTGCAGCCCCGAGACCTCTGAAAAGCGGGCAAGCTGGGTTTGCAGGCTGATCGCCGCTTCTTTCAATGTCTCGGTGTCGGCACCGAAAATCTGCACATCGATGGCATCGCCGCCCGGCCCGCCACGAAAGCCACGGAAGCTGACCGTTTCGGTCAGCGGAAGCTGGCGCACCTCGTCCTGCAGATCGGCGACAAAGGCAAAGGAGGAATAGGGCCGCAGATCGGCATCGATCAACTCGATGGCGATAGAGCCCAACAGATCGGCGTCCTTGTTCTCGACACCCGACAGCCCGCCACCGGTGTTGCCGCCGACCTCGGCCACGACATAGACCAGCGGATTGGCGCCATGCTCGGCCTCATAGCGGGTGGC
>ERZ887849.1534-NODE-1534-length-21375-cov-9.564447_pt1 | contig 21375 bp, 20 predicted proteins | sample MGYA00521267_ERZ887849 | MGnify/ENA primary metagenome ERZ887849 (study PRJEB32303, sample SAMEA104408601) | aquatic metagenome | biome: Brackish water; feature: Pelagic; material: water | place: Baltic Sea | collected 2014-06-06T16:11:00 | depth 2,863 m ... | reverse complement strand
CGCATTGAATTGGACGCAAAAAAGGCCACCCGCAAGGGTGGCCTTTTTCAATGGAAGTGTCAACCGGCTTAAGCCTTCAATCGCTTGCTGAAGTCCAATACACTTGGAGTGGCAATGAAGATTGAGCTATAAGTTCCAACCACAACACCGATCATCAAGGCGAATACAAAGCCTCGAATGTTGTCGCCGCCCAACACGAAGATGGTCAGCAATACAACGAATGTCGAAAGTGATGTGTTGATGGTTCGGCTCAACGTGCTGTTCAAAGCGTCGTTCATCAACTCGCCATCCTCACGCTTGTCGCCATAGAGCCCAACGTATTCACGGATACGGTCAAACACGACCACCGTGTCGTTGATGGAATATCCAATGACCGTCAGAATTGCTGCAATGAACGCCTGGTCAATTTCCATAGTGAAAGGAAGGATGCCAGCGAAAATACTGAAGACGCTCAATACGATGACCACGTCATGCACCATGGCAATCAAAGCTCCCAATCCGTACTGCCACTTCCTGAATCGGAAGAAGATGTATAGGAAGATGATGAGCAATGAGAAGATGGTTGCGTTTTTAGCGCCCGCCTTGAAATCATCTGAAATGGTGGAATCTACCTTGTTGTATTGGTCAAGCGTGTAGGGCTGTCCTATGGTCGCTAAACCCGATGCCAAGGCACCCTGAATCAACTCATCCTGATTGGGATCAGGATTGTTGATCATATAGTTCGTCTTGATGCGCAACTTGGAATCGCTGCCCTTCGTTTGAACGATGGGGTTTCCAGCGGAACCATCTTCCGTGAAGGCAACAGCCAACGCTTCGCGCACCTCTTGCGCATCGACGGGCTCTTCAAAGGACACGTCAAAGGTTGTTCCGCCTGAGAATTCCACACCCTGCTCCAGTCCACGGGTAGCTAGGCTTCCCAAACCGGCAATTACAATGACGCTGCTGAGGATATAAAACTTTTTCCGGTTGCCAACAAAATTGATGTTGATGCTGGTAAACCAATTCTTGGTGGTCTCTGTGTAGAAACTGATGGGCTTTTTGTTCTCCAATCGGCTAAAGAAAATCAATCGAGTCAACACAATTGCAGAGAAAAGTGAAGTGAAAATACCGATGATCAACGTCGTGGCGAAACCACGAATGGCACCACTACCGAAGCTGTACAAAACAAATGCAGTCAACAATGTCGTCAAGTTGGCGTCGATGATCGCGCTGTAGGCTTTGGAATATCCATCCTTGACCGCCATCATCATACCCTTGCCGCTGCGCATCTCTTCACGAATTCGCTCGTAAATCAAAACGTTCGCATCAACCGCCATGCCGATGGTCAACACAATACCGGCAATACCAGGAAGGGTCAAAGCTGCTCCCAATGAAGCCAACGCTCCAATGAGGAAGAACAAGTTGGCAACCAAGGCCAAATCAGAAATTAAACCTGCACCCTTGTAGTAGAATACCATGTACAGGAGGATGACCATCAAAGCAATCAAGAAAGAACTCAAGCCAGCTTTGATGTTTTCTTCACCCAATTGTGGTCCTACACTCACCTCATCAACGATGCGGGCTGGAGCAGGCAGAGAACCTGCTTTCAAAAGACCAGCGAGGTCATTTGCTTCCAGCATTTTCTGCTCAATGCTTTGATTAGAACCGAAGCTAATCTGAGAACGACCGCTCGTAATAGCGGATTGAACACTGGGTGCACTGAAGACCAAGCCATCCAATACCACGGCCACTGCACGCTGGTTGTCGCTCGCACAAGCTTCAGTCATCCGACCCCAAATACCGGATCCTTCAGAATCCATGGTCATGCTGACCACCACATCTCCGATCTCGTCATAGCTCACTCGGGCGTCGACGATGCTTTTGCCCGAAAGCTTGGCCTTTCCTTTTCCGCTTTCATCCTTCACGGCATACAACGCGGCCACGTTTTGAGTGGGATTCGCTTCCCACAACAAGCGCAAGTCGGACTGCAGCGCACGGCGCGCTTCCGGCATGTTGAGCAAGTCGTTGACACGGTTGGTGTCTGCTACTGCTGCATAGCCGACCACCGCAGAGCGACGCTGCAATTCAGGTTGGAAAAAGCTGAACAGTGGATTCTTTGAACGCTGCTGATCGATGGAGAGCGCACTGTCTGCTGGAGCGTCCGCTCCGAATAACTCTGGCGTTAAGGCCCGGCCAATCGCATTGTTAGCAGCACTAATCCGTGGGAAAACTTCATCGTTAAAATACGTTTCCCAAAATTCTAAGTTCGCGGTACTCTTCAATTGCTTGCGAGCACGGTCGCGGTCATCGATGCCGGGCAACTCAACCAAGATTCGGCCGCCACTGACTTTCTGTACGTTGGGCTGAGCGACACCGAGCTGGTCAATCCGCTTGCGGATGATGCTTTCGGTATTCGTAATGGCCGTTTCCGCTTCAAATTGAAGAATGACAAAAATCTCTTCTTCCGTTGACTGTGCAGGGAACAGATCCTTGCTTTCAAGATTGTGGAAGATGCGCCACAATTCAATCGGTGATGCTGAAGCCGCGTTTTGCGCAACCCAAGATTGCTGGAAAAGCTCCACAAAGGTCAGGCCTTGAGTGGTTTTCTGCGCTTCTTTTGCTTCACTCAATGCCGCACGAAAAGTGGCGTTGCTTGAGTAATCGCTCAAGGCGATGATCAAATCAGGGATACTCACCTCCAATGTGACTGACATGCCACCTTGCAAGTCCAATCCCAGGTTCAATTCCTGTTCAATGACCTCGCGGTACGTGTGTCCAAAGATTGGATAGATTTCAGCATCCGCACTGTCTCGAAGAAATTCACGAGCGGCCTGAGCGGCAGCTACACTCCATTCGTCTTCAGTGATTTCACCAGTTGACTCTAAAGAGTCAGCGATGTAAGCTCCATAGGTGTCTGCTTCTTTTTCATAATTATTGGCTACCCAATTGAAACTCAGTGTGTAGAGAGTTGCAAAGGACAGTAGAATCGTAAAGAGCAGAACGGCGTTCTTATTTTGCATGACGCAACAAGGTTTTTCAGGGGCGCAAATATAACTTAAATCCCATCACGTATGGGCTGTGCAATCGTACGAACTACCTTCGTCTTATGTTTCGGTCTTCCAAAGTTTTTTTTATCGGTGGCTTAACGGCGTCTCTGATTCTCAGTTTGTTGCCGGATTCATTGGGCCAGGATGATTTTTATCAATTGGCAGTTTTGAAGTATCGGGGCGGTGGCGATTGGTACTCCAACCCGACGGCTGTTCCCAATTTGGTGTCCTTTTGCAATGATGCGCTGGGAATGAAATTGAGCGAAGAGGTGCCGACGGTGGATGTGGGATCGTCCGAATTGTTTGATTTTCCTTGGATTCACATGACGGGGCATGGAAACGTTGTCTTTTCAGCATCTGAAACGAGGAATCTCCGTGTCTATTTAGAAGCGGGTGGATTCCTGCACATTTCAGACAATTATGGAATGGACCCTTACGTCCGTAAGGAGATGAGAAAAGTCTTTCCTGCATCGGATTGGGTGGAGCTGCCCTGGTCTCATCCCGTGTTTCATAGCGCCTTTGATTTCGAAAAGGGACTTCCCAAAATTCATGAGCACGACGACCTGCCTCCCCGGAGCTATGGTTTATTCCATGAAGGTCGGTTGGTGGTTTTTTATGACTTTGAATCGGATTTGGGTGACGGCTGGGAAGACTGGCAAGTCCACCGAGATCCCGAGTCAATCCGTCAAATGGCTTTGCGTATGGGGGCCAATCTGATTCAAACGGCCCTGGGGGGGCAGTCTCTCTGAGCGAACTGTCAGGCCACTTTGGGTACAAGCTGTACCCTGATAACCCCTCCGTCCTCCTGTGATTGAGTGAGTTGAAGACCCTGCCATTCCATGCTGGACACCAATGCTTCCCAGGTATCATCGCACCCATCAGCATGCTTCTCGCGTAAGTCATTCAGCGCATCTTGACCACCGGCTACCTCATTGAGAACCGACCAATAGTCTGCTGCTGTAAGCCCAATGCGATCCTTGCCGAATTGTTCCCAAAGCAGCTGCATGGCTGTTTGGAGCGACGCTTCTCCATTCGTTTGCTGCATAATTCGAACGTCGCAAAGGAATGCAAGTACAGCACCTTCGACGTAAATGGATCCCTTTCTGCCCGGTGCCCCAAGCTTGTATCCGTCGAGCCAGGTGTCATAACTCGATGCCGCAACACTCATATTGAGTCGGCCTGGGTTGTTGACGTGGCGCATCAAAAGCTGCTCCATTTTCCGACACCAACCGTTCAAATCAATGCATCCGCTTTCATAGAGAAATAAATCGCCCATGTAAGTCGTGACGCCTTCAGCGACATAGCCCAACGGACTTGGACAGGCTTGGCTAAAATCGTAAGGCGTCCATTCCGCAGGTCGAATCCGCTTCACATTCCAAGCGTGGTAGAGTTCATGGGAAGCGATGCCAATCAATTCGTCGTAACCTTCTTGCGTAAGACATTTGGAGGAAGGACCGAGTGTGATGACCGTGCTATCCTCGTGCTCCACGCCATGGCGTGTTTCCCTTTCCGGAAAGAGGTAGAGGAAATGATAAAATGCAGCAGGGAAAGATTTGAAGTGGGCGATTTGACTTGCTGAAAAGCGCTGATGGTCTGCAATAAATTGCGCTTGGTTTGGCGTGTTTTTGCCATAAGCCCAGATATGGAAATCAACGCCGCCCGCTTCATATTGAGCATGCCAGAGGGATTCCGCCACCATGAAGGGCGCATCCATCAAGTGCTGCATATCTCGCGCATGCAAGGTCATGTTGGTGCGAGGCAGTGCCGATGCCAAGGTCCAGTCCTCAGGAATGTCAGCCAAGATCAGGTCGTACCCCCAACCCACGTTGTCTGGCTGGTAAAGGATGCAATTCACAGGGTTGACATACAACAAACCCGGCTCGATGCAGGTGGAACCCGCGTTGAGCATGTCCGCTTGGAAACTCCAGCGGACCCGGCTCATATCGGCCTCCATTTGCCACCGATGCAAATCAGTTTTTTGGAGAGATTTCCAAACGCCCTCGTCTGTTAGGCCCTCCATGCGCAGTATGTACTGGGCAAATTGTCCGAGTTCATATCGACCAGGTCGCCAAGTCGGCAACTGCAATTCAAAAGGGCCGTTTTGTGGGAATACTGCGTCGGCGTGTAAGATGGGAGCACCGCTGTTGTCCCGTTTTAACGTGATGCAAACGCGTTGATCACTCATGGTACATGACGGCTTGAATGGGCCGTCCTGTGCTTGCATTCGGCAGTGGAGTGTGAATCAATCCGGCGACAGTCGGGGCAATGTCCCGAATGTTGGTGCGATCATACGTGATACCTTGGGGTATGTGCCAACCATAAAAGATACAGGGCACGTGCGTGTCATAGGGGAACGGCGAGCCGTGATCGGTTCCCGAGGGGCCGTATTTAATCCAACCGGGTTCAGGAACAACCAGGACATCGCCTGAAAAAGCACTGTGATATCCCATCCGCAGTCGTTCCATGATTTCGTCAGAAGAAGCTCCTGATCGTGCAATTTCATTGGCAGTGGGTGCCATCAAGACGCCTGGAGTTTCGAGACAGATTCCTTGGATGAAGGACTGCATGTCCGCCAAGTCATGCCCCTCTTCACGAATCAAAGGGCGATTCAATATGAATTGATTGTTGGAGTATCGGAGCATCCAATTGCCATCTCCATATCGTTTGGAAAGCGCGTTTTCCACGTCCTCGGTCATATTGCCAGGCATCCAGTAATCAACCGGCATTCCCTCTGCCGCTGCGAGTGAGGGAACTGTCGCTCCTCCGTGATCCGCTGTTAACCAGCACATCCAATTGCCATCTCCGACTTGGTCATCCAAGGATTTGAAGAGCCGAGCTAGCTGCATGTCCAAGCGGACATACGTGTCTTGTGTTTCCCAAGCGTGCGCGCCAAACCGATGGCCTACGTAATCCGTTGAAGAGAAACTCACTGCCAATAAATCCGTTATGTCGTCTTGCCCGAGGTCCTCATGTTCAATGAGGCGAATGGCTAAATCCACCAACAAAGAATTGCCATGCGGCGTTTCTTTGAGGAGATCGTATCCACCATTCTCCGCTTGCAAGGCTTCCAAATCATAAGGGAATGTTGGGCGTGCAGTTCCATTGAAGCTGGATTCGTACGGATTGTTGTCCGGCCAAGCCTGGCTGTATTCTTTTTCCTTTAAGACGGGTGTCCACTTGGATTTGAGATACCGACGGGCCATGTTTTTGTCATTCCAATTGGCCAGCCAATTGGGAAGCTCGTCCATGTAATACGAACTGGTGATGAACTTCGCTTCATCTCGGCCATAAAACCAAAAGGCGCCATCGGCTAAATGGCCAGCGGGCAGGATGGCTCCTCGATCCTTGAGGCTGATTCCGTAGACCTTGGCTTTCAAATCGGTCGAGAGTTTCAATTCATCTCCTAGTGTGCTGGCGTGCATTCGATGCGGTGACATATGACCGGCTTCAATTGTTTGGTCTGCTAAGCCGACAGTCGTTACGGTTGAATCCGATGCGCAGTAAACAGTCTTTCCCGACTTTCGATCAAACCAGTAGTTGCTAATGACTCCGTTGAAGCGGGGAGTGGTTCCGGTGTAAATGGCGGCGTGACCCGGCCCGGTATAGGTCGGGGCATATCCAAAGTGATGATCCGCGCAGACGAGACCATTTTGGATGATGCGTTTGAACCCATCTCGGCCAAAGTGATCCCAATAACGGTAGAGATAGTCCATGCGCATTTGATCCACTGTGATCCCAATGATGAGCGGCGGGCGATCGCTGAGATCTAACTTGGCTAAATCCGAATCTTCCGCGGGTTCTTTTTCAATCAATTTCCCTTGTCGAGGCGTTGCCTTTGGCTTCGTGGCTGGTCCCTTTTCTTTGGCTTTTGGGGCGGTTTTATTCGCGTTCTCCTTTGTTTTCTCGGTTTCCTTCAACAGGGTGGATTGGTTCACCGTCGGCTGGGTGATGCTGCCGGTGGAGTTGATTTGGCTCCAGGTCGGAAGTGCAAAAGTCAAACTCACGAAAAGTAGAATCAAGCGAAAATTCATAATTGAATTGGTTCAAGCGGGTTGAAAGACGAAATTAAGTCCTCTGGCTTACGATTGGGATTCAGGACGATTGAAATGCTGCCCAAGACCACCATCCGAAGACGAGGCACAGAATCAGATTGCAAGCGACATTGCCTGCAGCCCAAATCAGTCCATGGGATTGAGCCAACTGCAAGGTGTCTGCACTAAACGCCGAAAAGGTGGAAAAACCGCCGCAAAATCCTGTTGTGAGGAGGAGCACGATGGGACCGCTCCACTTGGAGGCAACCTCCAAGCTGGACTGATGAGAGAGCAGGCCCAATAACAGGGCTGTGGCCAAGACATTGGCAAGCAAGGTTCCCCAAGGACTCATTCCTCCGAATTGCAAAACCTGAAGGCCAAACTGATAACGTACGAGACTTCCAAGCCCTCCTCCTATGAACACAGCAAGGCCATTCATGGGTCCGCTGTAATGGAGACGATTTTCTGAAACACACGCCACATGAGGTATCCCCAAAATGCCCCCAAGATCATGCCGCCTGCTATGTCCAGTGGGAAATGCACTCCGAGGTACATCCGGCTGTATCCTATGACCAAGCTCCAGCCCAATAGCCCCCAAATCCAGGGGCCACCTCCGAGAAAGAGCCCGACGACAATCGCAACTCCGGTATAGTTTGCAGCGTGAGAACTAACAAAACCATATCGTCCCCCGCGATAGGGCGTATCCCAACCATTGGGTGTGACAACGTGCACCTGATCCCGCAATTCGATGGAGTGAGATGGTCGAAAACGTTGAATGGACGGTTTGATGACCCGGCTGGAAATGAGATCCGTGCCGGCTACGGACAAACCGATGATGCCCAACATCAAGGCCAAGCGGCCCCTCTTTTTGTCGGCGCGTTTCCACATCTCCCAGATGAGGAGTCCATAAAGAGGAATCCACCAGAAATTGCCTGAAACGGCCCACATGATTTCGTCTCCGCCCGGCCAAGGGGTGTTGCAGAGCCGAAACAAGAGGTAGTCGAGATTGATAATGCGTTCAACCATGGAATTGTGTTACGCGTAAATGGCGTCAATCGATGCCTGATACCGCTCACGAATGGGCTTTCGCTTCAACTTCATGGTGGGGGTCAATTCGCCATTTTCGATGGTGAAGGGATGGGACAGGATGTGAATTTTCTTGATGCGTTCCCATTGAGCGAAGGAGCTAGTGAGTTTTTCAACGTCCTCCATCATGCGCTGGGCCAATCGTTCATCTTTTCCAATGTTTTCAAACCCTGGATACGGATGATTCTTTCGCTTGCACCATTCTTCCACTGCGATGGCGTCAGGAACAACCAGTGCCCCAGGGAACTTTTGGCTTTCTCCAACGACCATGACTTGTTCGATGAAGACGGATGCCTTGATGGCGTTTTCAAGCAGCTGCGGTGCAACATACTTTCCGCCTGAAGTCTTGAACATCTCCTTCTTTCGATCGGTAATTTTGAGGAATCCTTCGTCAAATTTGCCGATGTCTCCCGTGTGGAACCATGCTCCGGACATCACTTCAGCTGTTTTTGCTTCGTCCTTGTAATACCCCATCATGATGTTGTGGCCTTTGACCAGGATTTCGCCATCAACGCCAAATTTGACTTCAACGCCATCGATGAGTTTACCAACATAACCGACGCGCATGAGGCCAGGAGAGACATCGGTGTTCACTGTGACTACCGGAGATGTCTCCGTGAGTCCGTATCCTTCGTAAACAGGAATGCCTGCAGCGTTGAAGAAGCGGGCGAGTCTCGGAGCGAGTGCTGCTGAGCCGCATGCAACCGCTCGAATGTTGTCGAGTCCGAGTGCTGTTTTGACTTTGCTGAAGACGAGTTTTCGCGCCAATCCCAACTGCCATTCGTACCAGCCTCCGTTTTGTCCATCCGGCTCCCAACGCAGGGCGAGCTTCAGGGCCCAATTGAAAATGGCCGCCTTGACCCCGCCAGCAGCGCGCCCTTTGTTGACGATTCCGTCGTAAAATTTCTCAAGCAAACGCGGAACTGCTGTAAAGACGGTGGGTTGGGCATGGCCCAAATCCTCTTTGATTGTTTCCAGGCTTTCGGCAAAGTAGATGTTGGCCCCGATGTACATGTAGAGGTAGTGCAACATCCGTTCAAAGATGTGGCAAACGGGCAAGAAACTCAACGTGCGATACTCTTGATCTCTGAGCACGGCTGGAATCCGCGGAACACTGTGCAGGATGTTCTGCACGATGTTGCTGTGACTGAGCATGACACCTTTGGGTGTTCCGGTGGTCCCAGACGTATATATAATGGTCGCGAGGTCGTCGGGCTGCACAGCTGCCATGCGGCTTTCATACTCCGCTTGTTGCGCGTCACCTCCAGCTTCGGCAATAGCAGACCAATGCGTGCCATTGGCAGCGTGTTCGAAGACAAATACATTCTCAAGCGACGGCACGCGGTCTTTCACGGCCATGACCTTGTCGTACAAATCCTGGTTGCTAACAGCGCAAAACTTGGATTCACTGTGATTCAAGATGAACTCATAATCCGCTTCTGTCATGGTCGGATAAATCGGCACATTGATGCCGCCAGCAGACATGATGCCGTGGTCCATGATGTTCCATTCGCACCGGTTATTGTGAGAGATCAGTGCCACTTTGTCTCCGGCCTGCAACCCCATGCCGATGAGTCCTTTTCCCACTCGGTCAACGGCCTCAACGAAGGTGGCACTAGAATAGGTGATGCGGTTGCCTCCGTTGGGCATCGTCATCATGACCTCGAGGGGATTGTTGGCTAACTGGTAGCGAGGAAAGTCAAATAGTCGCGTGGGCTGTTGCATGGTTGTGAATGTTGATTCGGGATTCACGCTCGGTTTGGCGTGTACTCAAGACACTGGGCAATTTAGCAAATCAGGAATAGAATGCAAGGGGCATCTGAAGTCTACCGGTGATATGTGTCAAAGCGCTTGTCCGCAGTGATTGCAAAAGTCAGCGTCCACATCGTGACCGTCTCTTCCGCAGCTTGGGCATGCCTGAGTCGAGACTTCGAGCCTTGGAAATGTACGTGAGGCATTGTTTTTGACCATGGCCATCCCCAGAATTCCGGTTGGAACGGCGATGATGGCATAACCAATGATCATCATAACCGAGGCCAACATCTGGCCCAAGACCGTGGCAGGGGCGATGTCTCCATAGCCAACAGTCGTGATCGTAACGATGGCCCAATAGATGCTCCGAGGGATGCTGGTGAATCCAGATTGCCCGTCTTCAATGATGTACATCAAGGTGCCGATGATGGTGACCAAGGCAAGGACGACACTCAAAAAGACGAGGATGCGTTTTTTGGTGGCCCGCAATGCGTCTTGCAGCCTGCGGGCTTCTTCCAAAAAACCGACCAGTTTGAGAACACGGAACATCCGCAAGAGCCTTAAAATCCGGATGACCCGGAGGCTCGCCGATCCCGGGACCAACAACCCGATGAAAGTCGGCAAAATCGCCAATAAATCGACAACTCCAAAGAAGCTTGTGGCGTACTTCCAGGGCTTGCGGACTGCGAATAGCCGGACCAAGTACTCCAAGGTGAAGAGCCCCGTAAAAATCCATTCTGCACAATCGAACTCGAGTGGATATCGGGCTTGAAATTCGGGAACGGACTCCAGAAGCACCGTCAACACACTGAGAACAATGAGCCAAAGTAGCGCTACATCGAAGATTTTACCGGATTGCGTATCCGCTTCAAAAATGACTTCATGCAACCGGTTACGCCAAGACTTCATGCGCCAATATCGGTTGAATTGCCTTGAGATACCAAGGGGGCTATTGAAAAAACGGCGCGACCACCAAGTCTTTTGAACCAGGGGTATGGACGTAAAACCCTTGTCCAGATTTCACGCCAAGGTGGCCTGCATTGACCATGTTGACGAGCAGCGGACATGGAGCGTATTTAGGTTGGCCTAGTCCTTCATGCAACACGCGAAGAATGCTCAGGCAAACGTCCAACCCGATGAAATCAGCCAATTGGAGCGGACCCATCGGGTGGGCCATGCCCAGTTTCATGACGGTGTCAATGGCATCGACCGTCGCCACGCCTTCTTGCAATGTGATGATGGCTTCATTGATCATCGGCATCAAAATGCGATTGGCGACAAACCCGGGGTAGTCATTCACTTCTACCGGGATTTTGCCCAAGGATTGACTCAAGGCCATGACCCGTTGGCAAGTATCATCGGAAGTTGCGTACCCACGAATCACTTCGATCAGTTTCATGACCGGCACCGGATTCATAAAATGCATGCCGATAACCTGTTCGGGACGTCCTGTGACAGCGGCTATTTCGGTAATCGAAATGGAGCTGGTGTTGGTGGCAAGAATGCAGTGACTCGGGGCAGCGGCATCCATGGCTTTGAAAATGGAGAGTTTCAAATCCAGCCGCTCCGTGGCGGCTTCAACCACCAAGTCAGCTGAACTCGAACCTGCAGCAATGTCCGTTGCAGTCGCAATGCGATTCAACGTGGCTGATTTGTCCGCTTCTGAAATTTTTTCTTTTTTGATCAGACGGTCCAGATTGCGATCGATGGTCGCTAGGGCTTTTTCCAAAGCTTCCTCTCGGACGTCGACAAGTGTGACGTTAAAGCCCGATTGCGCAAAGACATGGGCAATGCCGTTTCCCATGGTTCCGGCGCCAATGACGGTGACATTTTTCATGGAACGTCTTCTGTTATTTGGCTTTGCTTGCCTTTCCCGTGGACTTCTTCACTGTGGCTTTCTTCGGAGCAGGCTTTCCTTTCGGTTCCTTTTTTCCGGCGATGGCCGTTTTTTTAGCTGTCGGCTTTTTGGCCGCTGCTTTTTTGGCCGCAGGCTTTTTGGTCGCAGATTTCTCCGTCTTTTCGTCTGTCAACTCCTCCTTTGAATCGTTGCTTTCATCGGTCACGTCATCCGCATCTTCTTCCTTCTTCGCTTCGCTGGTCAAAGGAAAAGCTTCGTTTTTGCGCAAAGTTGAAAACCACTGGACCAACTTTTTCAAATCTGAATTGTACACGCGCTCATGATCCAAGTTCGGAACGATGGCATCGATGAAGTCGCGCACGACTTGAGGCGCACTATTTGACTCGGGTGCAGCATCTTGGCCCGCCTTCTCCGACATGAGATTTAAGATGTCCATCAACAAGGCATCCTCTCCTGTCGTATACATGGTGATGTCTGCCAAGCTGCTGATTCGGCTAGTCCCAGGAATACTGAGACGCTTTTTGTCTAGCATGGATTCGACCACCAAATTGGCGCGGTTGGTTTTGAGAATGCGATAAAGTCCGGGCTTGCCGGCGATGGCGATGATTTCCTGAATGACCATATAGACGGTGTTACAATCGGTATTTGCTTGCGAAAATAGGTCAACACGCCTCGTGCAGCGCTATTTCAATTGGATTCCCTTCGAAATGAGCTGCTTTATAAAGCAGAATAGGGAGGGATGTGGTCAAGTGATTGGGGTTGCCCATTTTTCCAGTTGTAAGCATGGTGCTGCAAACCGTTCGATACAATCAAGATGGGGATTTGAAGTGCGATGTTGTAGCGCACGACTTGATCCAAGGCTGCTTGATTCAGTTTGATTGCGGGCCGTTTGCATTCGACCATGAGCAAGGGTTCGCCATTTGGGCTGTGGCATACAATGTCAGCGCGTCGCTTCATGCCATTGAGTTGGAGCGGATACTCTGCGACCATGGCGCCGAGTGGATAGCCCAATTGCTCGTGTAAATAATGCAACCAGTGCTGGCGTACCCATTCTTCCGGTTCCAGCCGGACGTATTTCCGACGGCTGAGGCACTGGACTTCTTGATGCTCACCAGAGGCTCTCAGCGTGAAGTTTACTGCAGGCAATGCAAGCTGAGGGAAGATAGAGGATGGATTCATGGAAGCCGGCATGCGGCAAAAATACCTCGGTCCGGTGAGGTCACCCCTTGCTGTCTGAATTATCTTCGCCTCCATGCCACATCGCCAGATTATTCGTGACATACAAGCATCCGCTTTCAAGCCGCTCTATTTACTGCATGGAGAGGAACCTTTTTTCATCGATGAGGTATCCAAGGCGCTAGAGGATCATGTCGTGGAGGAATCGATGAAAGATTTCAATCAGGTCGTGTTCTACGGTCGAGATGCCACGTTGGATCAAGTATTGGAATCGGCGAGGCGCTTCCCCATGATGGCGGATCGCCAATTGGTCTTGATGCGTGAAGCTCAGGATTGGCCCTCTTGGCGCCGATCGGATGACATGGTCAAATTGGAAGCTTACGCCCAATCGCCCATTCCGAGCACGGTCCTTGTCTTTTGCTTCAAGAATAAAAAAGCAGATGCGCGACTCAAAGCCGTGAAAACGATTAGTCGAAATGGCTTGCTTTTCCTCAGTGAAAAGGTGCGAGACTACAAATTGCCAGACTGGATTTCGACTCATGTCCGGGATCAGGGTTTGAAAATTTCAGCGCAGGGTGCTCAAATTTTGTCAGAATACCTGGGGAATGATTTGCGGAAGGTGGTCAATGAATTGAATAAGCTGAAAATTGTGTTGCCCGAAGGAACCGAAATTTCCCCGGAGCACATTGAGAAGCACATTGGCATTAGCAAAGACTTCAACGTTTTTGAGTTGCAACGTGCGCTCGGTTCCAAAGACATTGAGCGTTCGCATCGCATCGCTCACTTTTTTGCTGCGAATCCCAAAGACCACCCTGTAGCCATGGTCATGCCCATTCTCGGAAGTTTCTTCAGTAAGATTTACGCCTACCATGGGTTAAAGGACCGATCAGCGGGGATGGCGGCAAAAACATTGCGGTGCGCTCCTTTTGCGGTGAAACAATACGCGGAGGCAGCACGGCATTATTCTCCTGAAAAAGTTGGCAGGATATTTGGCTATCTGAGGGAAGCAGATCGCAAAGCGAAAGGGCAAGGGAACGTCACCACTCCAGACGGAATGCTCTTGCGCGAAACTGTATTTAAAATATTGCATTGAACCTATTATGGAAGCGCCAACCCATCTGAACAATCAACCCAAGGCAGTGCCGTTGCAAAATGACCTCCTCCTAAGAGCCGCTCGAGGCGAATCCATTGAGCGCTCACCCGTTTGGTTGATGCGTCAAGCTGGACGGATTCTGCCCGAATACAGGGCGGTCCGCGCGCAGATGGGCGGGTTCAAAGATTTGGTAGAATCACCCCCTCATGCGAGCGAAGTGACGATCCAACCCGTTGATATTTTAGGCGTGGACGCCGCCATTATTTTCTCGGATATCCTGGTGATTCCAGAGGCAATGGGTTTGCCCTATGAGTTGGTTGAAAAAGTGGGCCCGCGATTTCCTGAAGTGGTGCGAACGCATCAAGACCTGAAACGTTTAAGAGCCGAGGTCAATCCGGAAGTGCACTTGTCGTATGTCTTGGATGCGATTCGGTTGACGAAACGGAACTTGGCTGGGCGTGTGCCATTGATCGGTTTCTGTGGAGCACCTTGGACGATTTTTTGTTACATGGTAGAAGGGAAAGGGTCTAAGGATTGGGCGTTGCCTCGGCGCATGCTCTGGGAACAGCCGACGTTTGCGCATGCGCTGCTGGATTCGATCACAGAAGCTTCAATTGGCTATTTGCAAGCTCAAGTGCGCGCCGGCGCTGACTTGGTTCAAATCTTCGATAGCTGGGCGGGCGTGTTGAGTGATGATTTGTATCGGGAATTCATGATGCCGCGATTGCAACGGATGTGCGAAGCCCTGAGCCCGATGGTTCCCGTGACTGTTTTCGCCAAAGGTGGCGGGCATCTATTGCCGCAGTTGGCTGATTTAGATTGCCGCACATTGGGGTTGGACTGGCAAACTGACCCGCGCAAAGCGCGCCTATTGATCGGTGAAGAGAAGACGTTGCAAGGGAATTTGGATCCCTCCATTTTGTATTCTTCACCTGACACCATTCGGAAAAAAACACGGGAGATGCTCTCAAATTTTGGGACGCGGCGTCACATCGCTAACTTGGGCCACGGAGTTTACCCGGACGTGAATCCAGAACATGTTAAAGTGTTCGTAGAAACCGTTCAGAAATCAGCTTGAATCTAGGAATGAACAACATGATCACAACGATGAAATTGCGCACTCTTTGCGCAGCAATGGCTACTTTGTTTGGGGCTGCGCTCATTGCACAAGAAGACAACTTGGTGCCCAATAGCAGTTTCGAGAATTCAAATCTGAAGAAGCTGAAAAGTTACGGACAGCTAGAGGAATTCTCAGAAAACTGGTTTGGTGGTACGGAGACGCTTCTCGATCTTTTCGCCGAAGGAATGAAATCGGAGAAAGTCAACATTCCCAACAATCTCTACGGCAAGCAGGAGGCCTCGGAAGGCGTTTGTTATGCAGGCTTGCGCGCTTACTCGAAAGACACGCGTTTGTCTCGAAACTACTACGAGGTGGAATTGACCAGCGCGTTGGAAAAAAACCAGATGTACTGCGTCTCATTTGATGTGAGCTTGAGTGACTTGTCGCGTTATGCGGTCAATGGCATTGGAGCGGTTTTGAGCGACCGTAAGGTCGAGCAAGGCAACACAGGGCTCATGGTACGGGACATGGATGTGAAACACCTTGGAAATAAGGTCATGTCGCTCTATGACGGATGGGAAACTATTTGTGGAACAACGATTGGAACGGGCGAGGAGGAGTACTTGATGATTGGAGGCTTTGAAAAAGACAATGAGATGACCGTGGAGAAAATCAAACGGCCTTCTGGTGTTTCTGGAGCGCAACTCAACCATGCTTACTACTATTTGGACAATGTTAAAGTCTTCCCGATCAGTGCAAAATCGCAGTGTGCCTGCACGCGAGCGGATGAACAAAGGACAGATTTGGTGTACGGTTCATCGGTGGTGTTGAATGAAAGCATGTCAGCGGAAGAGATCATTGGTGTTTCAGCGGTTTACTACCCCTTCTTAAAGCGGAATCCGACGGGCACAGGGCAAGCCACCATTTCACAGTTGGCTGAAATGTTGAAAGCCAATCCATCTTGGAAACTGCGCGTTATAGGTCACGCTGACGAGGATGAGTTCAATGAAGGGAAGATCAATCCACGCTATCGTGAATTGGGGGCCAAGCGAGCAGCCATCGTGGCGACCAAATTCGGAGATTTCGGAATTGATGCTTCACGATTGGTTGAAGATTCTCGCGAAGATTTGGATCCAGCGAGTACGCGAGATACGGACATTAGTCGAGCACAAAATCGACGGGTGACATTCGAAATTATTCGATAACAAAACGCTTGATTGCGTTTGTAAACCATGAACGCATTGCTTCAAGGGTATTCGAATCAAAAGAGCTGTTTCAGAATGATTCTGAGGCGGCTCTTTCGGTTCGCAACTGTTTTTATCGGGCTCGTTTGGACGGCCTCTGCCCCAATTTTGGCTCAAGACCATGTGGGCTTTGAAAATTTGGTGCCCAATGGCAGTTTTGAGGAGCGGCTGTGGTGTCCATCGAATTTCACTCAAAATGAGATACAAACCCTGCGGCATTGGAAGCAGCCCAATGCGGGTACTCCGGACCATTTTGACGCTTGCGGAGCTTCGGGAGTGACCGGAGTGCCTGTCAATGTGTTCGGTTCTCAGGAGTCGGTCGATGGAACGGGATACGCAGGCTTGGTTCTATATTCCTCGTCCAAGCCAGATTACCGGGAGTACTTGCAGGTTGAATTAACGCGCACTTTGAGCGCTGAGGAATGGATCTGTGTGGAATGGTGGGCTTGCGCTGCAGATGAGGCGAGACTGATCACGGATGGATTGGGCATGCACTTCAGTTCCTTGCCTCCTGGTGCCATCGGGGAAGGACGATTGGATTTGACGGCGCAAGTTGAAAACCCCTCCTTGCACTTGTTGAGTGACCGCTGGAGTTGGGTCAAACTGAGCGATGCTTTTCAAGCCAAAGGAGGCGAGCGGTACATGACCCTGGGCAATTTCTTGCCTGCACCTGAATTGCGGGTCATGGAGCGTCAAGATGCTTCCCCGGAATCGAGTCGCTGGGCGTATGTCTATGTGGATGATGTGCGCGTGCGTTCAGTCCAAAAGAAAGAAGATTGTTCTTGCCTCAACCCGTTGTTGGCAGAAAAGGTGACCGATCCACCGTGGCAGTCTTACCAAAAAGGTCATGTGCGCTGGGATGCAGTCTTGTTTGAGTTTGATTCCGAATTGCTCAATGAAGAAGCAAGGGTGCAGCTCGAGGCCGTTGCCGAGGAAATGCGGTCCAATCGATTCCTCGTTATGGAAGTCAATGGCCACACGGATTTAGTGGGTTCAGAAGGGTACAATTTGATGCTCAGTGAACGTCGTGCACAAGCGGTAATCGATGCGCTTCGCGATCGGGGTGTCGACCCCAATCGCTTGCAACTGTCTTGGCATGGAAGTCGGGACCCTGCAGCGAATAACGGGACATCCGAGGGGCGTCGTCAAAATCGACGGGTCGAATTTGAATTGCTCGAGCACGCGTTTCTCCCGAAGAATTGATTGCAATTCAGCCGATGCAAGGAATCGCAAGTTGACCTGAATTTATGCGGTGGCTTTTTTGGGGATAAAAAGAAGAAAACACAAGCTGGCCGCGAAGAAAACAATCAGCGCTAGGACGCTGGACCGCATGGATCCGGTGAACCCTTCAATGTATCCCCAGCTGAACATCCCGATGATGAGTCCGCCTTTTTCCAGCACTTCATAAAAACTAAAATACGAGGCGTGGTCCTTCGTCTCAGGAAGCATTTTGGAATACGTCGATCGGTTCAAGCTTTGAGTGCCGCCCATCATGAATCCAATGATGCCTGCCGCGAGATAAAATCCATTGACCCCACGGACGAAGTAATAGGTGTAGACGCAAACAAGCGACCAGACAAAAATGCATCCGATGAGCGTAGGGATATTGCCCAGCCTACTGCTTACCCAAGAGACGAAAAAGGCTCCTGGAATGGCGAGAATCTGTACCGCAATGATGGCCAGAATGAGTTCGTTGTCATTCAACAAGACCTCCTTTATTCCAAACGATGAGGCCATGAGCATGATGGTCTGCAGTGCCATTGAAAGAATGAAAAAGGCCCAGAGGAATCGCACCAATGTTTTGCGGCCACTCAGGTCCCGTGCGACTTGACGGAGCTCTCTGAAACCATGCGCAATGAGCTTGCCTTCTACCGGTAATTTCGTCGGGTTGGATGGAAGCTTTCGGAAAGACGGTTGGGCCCATAAAAACCACCATGCGCCAACCAAAACGAAGGTCCATGGAGTCATGAAGTTGCCGACAAATAGGATCAATGCGAGGCAAATCAAAAGAAGCAGGACACTGCCAATATAGCCCATCGCAAAACCGGTCGCGCTGAGTTTGTCATGTTCTTCAGGAGGGGCGATTTCGGGCAGGAAGGCATTGTAAAATCCAAGGCTTCCCCAAAAACCGATGTTGGCTAAAAACAATGCGGTCATGCTCCATTCCAAGTGAGTGGGGTCAAAGGCATAGAGCCCAATGCAGCCCAGTGATCCAGCATAGCAAAAGACCTTCATCAACTGCAGTTTGCGCCCGGACACATCGGCTATTCCGCTGAGCAATGGGGACAAAATAATGACCACTAGGAACGAACAAGCCAGCACATAGCTGTACAGTTGGGTATTGATTAGCTCGAATCCGAAAAAGGTAACGACATCATTGATGATCTCCCCCGCCTCATTCCGGTCAGAGGTCAGAGCGTTGAAGTAGATGGGGAAGATGGCTGTCGTGACTACGAGGGAATAGGGGCTATTGGCCCAATCGTAGATCGTCCAGGCTGCTTTGATTTTTTCAGCCGCGGTTTGCCGTTGTTTCCCGCGAAAAAGCGTGCGCTTCAACGGGGGTTGTTCGGCTGAGTTTGCATTCGACATGTTGTGAAGATAAGCGGTTCTTTTGATTCGGCTTTGAGTTGCGATTCGCGAGGCGCCAATAGCATGTCACCTTAGATGTGGCGTCGTACTTTTGTGGCGATGAGCACACTGAAATCCCCGAATGCGAGCTACGACATCATCATTGTCGGTGGCGGTATTGTTGGCGCCGCAACCTTCTATCAACTGCAATTGCGATTTCCGAATCGGAGCTTGCTGTTGATTGAAAAAGAGAAGGAATTGGCTCATCACCAAACGGGCAACAATTCCGGGGTCATCCATTCAGGATTGTACTATCCTCCGGGATCGCTCAAGGCCAAAAATTGCGTGGATGGCCGTCGGGCTTTGGTGAAGTTTGCTCAAGATCATGGCATTCCGCATGACGTTTGTGGAAAGGTTGTGGTGGCCGTAGATGAAAGTGAGCTGCCCATGCTCGAGCGCATTGAGGGGATTGGACAAAAGAATGAAATCGAGGGACTCGAGCGCATCACGGGAGATCAATTGCGAGAAATTGAACCACATTGCAAGGGGATCGCTGCCCTTCACGTTCCCTGTACAGGGATCATTGATTACCGCGCAGCCACGCGCAAGATGGTGGAGCTGGCACAGGCCATGCAACCCAATAGCCACTTGCGGTTGGGGGATGAGGTTTTGAACTTTGACCGAGACGGTGATGAGACCATCGTTCGCACCGCTTCCGCCCCGGAAGGATTTCGAGGAAAGCATGTTGTCGTCTGTGGTGGTTTGCAAGCTGATCGTTTGGCTCGAAAGGACGGTGTCGATTTAAAAGAACGTGTTGTCGGCTTCCGAGGAGATTACTATGAATTGACCGATCAGGCGAAGCACAAAGTGAAGCACTTGATTTATCCAGTGCCGAACCCTGACTTTCCATTTTTGGGAGTTCACTTTACCCGGATGACCGATGGTGAAATTGAATGCGGACCTAACGCGGTTTTCACGTTCAAGAGGGAGGGCTATGGCAAAACTGACTTCGATTGGAAGGACACAAAAGAGGCATTGGGTTATGGCGGGACTTGGAAGCTCTTCATGAACAACATGGCCTTTGGTATCAATGAATACCGGCGCGCATTCTCGAAACGCTTGTTTCTTAAAACGCTCCAACGCATGATTCCTGAATTGACCATGGATGATCTGAGACCAGGGCGATCGGGGGTGCGTGCTTTGCTGCTGTCTCAAGATGGAGACACACGTGATGATTTTCGCATTTCGTATACCGACCGCAACATCCACGTGTTGAATGCACCGTCCCCAGCGGCAACAGCAGCTTTGGCCATTGGAGACCACATCGCTGAGCTAGCTGTTGAGCGATTCACATTCTGAAGCAGAGCGCACGCGATGGCGTTGAGCCTGCGAGATCGCTGCTTGCGGAATTAAGCAACATCAAGACAAAAAAAGAGATCGTCCATGGGACGACCTCTTAAATTCAAGTCTCTGGCAAGAGTGCACATCACTTTGGTGAAGATGATGTGCGGGCGATTTGAAGTTGATTGCACGAAGCCCGCAGGCCGTGCAGCTCAATTAATCTTTTTTCTTCTTGTCTGCGCCTTTGTCGCATGAAGCAGCAGACTTGCCTGAGCAGCAAGAAGCTGACTTACCTGCGTCTGCAGTTTCTCCTCCATCGGCTGATTTTCCAGCGCAACAAGCAGCAGCTCCTTTGTCACAAGAACCTTTTTTACCTTTTTTCGAGTCGTCTTTGCATTCTGCAGTTTTGTTGTCTGCAGTCTTCGTGCCGCTCAGAGCAACATTTTTGACAGACTGTCCAGCGTCTTTTGATGAAACTGTGTTCTCAGTTTTCGACTTGGAAGAGGCAGTTGAAGCGTCAGTTTGAGCGCTTACAGCGAATGCGAAAAACGCAAATACGCTGAGAATCAGAGCTTTTTTCATTGAAGAAATAGTTAAAGTGTTTCGGTGGTAAATTTCAGGAGGTAAGATAATCATTTTTGTTGTTTTCACAAGGCTTTATATTAACTTTGTCGCCGCTTCGGAAACGTCGTGAAGCAGTTTTGGAGAGGTGCCAGAGCGGTAATGGAGCAGATTGCTAATCTGTCGACGGGTAACTGTCGCCAGGGTTCGAGTCCCTGTCTCTCCACATGAAAAGGTCAATGCCCCGTGCATTGGCCTTTTTTTATTCAGTTGAGTGTGGAGCGAATGCGATGTGTTTGAACTTACTTGAGTCCTCTGATGGAGCATGCTCCATTGAGCAAGAGCATTGAATTGATGCGCTTTTCATGCGAGTGCTGAATGAATTGCAAGCGCATCTGAACAAGTTTAATCACAGTTATTGCACAGGGAATAAAACGGACTATCTTTGCCTCCGCTTTCGAGCACGGGGCGTGGCCTAGTCCGGTTACGGCGCCTGGTTTGGGACCAGGAGATCGCAGGTTCGAATCCTGCCGCCCCGACTTCAAAACCGCATCAGCAATGATGCGGTTTTTTTGTTTT
>ERZ887849.1532-NODE-1532-length-21405-cov-7.374707_pt1 | contig 21405 bp, 19 predicted proteins | sample MGYA00521267_ERZ887849 | MGnify/ENA primary metagenome ERZ887849 (study PRJEB32303, sample SAMEA104408601) | aquatic metagenome | biome: Brackish water; feature: Pelagic; material: water | place: Baltic Sea | collected 2014-06-06T16:11:00 | depth 2,863 m ... | reverse complement strand
TACCACCGCCGATGGTCACATTGTAACCGAGGAGTTCATCGCCATCGGTGATGGCGATGTAGCCAAGATCGTTGGTAAATACGTCCATGTCGTTGGACGGAGGAGTGACGAAGCTGATCTTAAACTTACGAGGCAGGTAAGTCTTTCCGTAGAGGGGATCGACGAAGTTTATATTCTCTTCGTCCTCAAGGTTGAGTTGTTGCCCATCGATCCAGATGGAGTGGTAGGCTTTGGTCTGCGGGTTGAGTGCATCGGCGACGCGCACGCTGTCCTGATAGACGAGCTCGCGGGCCTTGGTGTAAGCCGGAGTGGGCGAAGCCGTGATGTTGCGATTCACATCGCCGCAGGCCGCGAGGGTGGAGAGGAGGGATTCGTTGATCTTCTTAATCAGCGGTCCGAGCCCGTGGAGCAGCACGCCGTGGAACTGGATGCTTTGGCGGGTGGTGAGCCGCAGGGTGTTGTTGCCATATTCGGTAGCGAGATCGTCGAAGGTGATATACTGCTGCGAAGTCATCACGCCACCTGGGATGCGCCCGCGAATCATCATCATGAATTTCTTGCCGGTCTTGCGCAGGTCGCGATCATCTTGCTGATATGCACCGTGGAACTTGAGAAATTGAGTATCATCAACACTGAAGCGATCCGCTTCAGGATCGGCCATCGTGGCGGCGAGGTTGCCAGCCAAGGTAGGAATAGCATCCTTGAGGACTTCGTTATGACTGGGTTTGGTTGGATCTGGAACAGGCATGAAAATTGGAGTTGATTAATTGAGTAAAGAACTAAAGATAAGGTCTAGTAGATGAGTAAAGAACAAATGTTTAATTTTGACGAAGGCGCTAAAAAAGGTCGTGTGACCTTGGTCGGAGCGGGACCTGGTGCGGTCGATCTACTCACAATCCGAGGCCAACGTGTTCTGCAGCAAGCAGAAGTGGTGGTTTACGACGATTTGGCAAATGCAGAGCTGCTGGAAATTTGTCCAGCCTCGGCCAAGCGTATCTACGTGGGTAAGCGCGCAGGGGTGCATTGCATGCTTCAGGCGCAGATTTCCGAGATATTAGTCGAAGAGGCGCGTTTAGGGAAACGAGTAGTGCGCCTAAAAGGGGGCGATCCGCTGGTTTTCGCACGAGGGGGAGAGGAAATGGAGACTTTGGCGAAAGCAGGGATCGATTTCGATATTGTGCCAGGGGTGACTTCGGCGATAGCCGCGGGCGCGAGCACAGGAATTCCGCTGACGCATCGCGATCATGCCTCGTCGGTGGTTTTTGTGACGGGGCATGAATGTGCAGGTAAATCCGCGCGACCGAATCAGGTCGATTGGGCTGCATTGGCCCAGACAGGTGCGACCCTTTGCATTTACATGGGCGTGCGCCGCCTAGCCGACATTTCCGAAACGCTGCAAGACGGCGGATTGGCAGGCACAACGCCCGTTGCGATCGTGGCGGATGCGACTCTCGAAGAACAAACGGTGCATGTGACGACTTTGGCCGAGGCCCCGATCTTTAGTGAATCACTGCTGAGTCGTCCTTCGCTGATCATTGTGGGCGAGGTCGTGCGTTGGGCGGAGTTGCACGACACGATGATTTCAATGCAAGCAGCCGGTGTCTGAAAATCGTAACCGATGAAAACACTGCTGGTTGATAACGGTTCGTTGGAGCCAGCCGCGACTTTCGCTCTGCGTGAGTTGGCGACCAAGCTCTCAGATCGTGTTGGCGGCCGTATTGAACCAGTTTCGCTGCTGCATTCGCACAAGATTGCGTCGGAAAAATTAGACGGAGTCGCGGCACAGATCGTGGAGCCTTACTTGCGCGAGCAGCTGCAGGCTGGTGAAAACGAATTCACTGTTCTGCCGCTTTTTGTCGGTCCAAGTCGGGCAATCACGGAATACCTTCCCGAGGTGATTGAAAATCTGCGTGCTGATTTCCCTGCGCTCAAAGTGCAGATCGCTCCGACGCTTTATCAGGATGGGGATCTGCGATTCGTAGGTATGTTGGCGGATCGCGTGCGCGATCAGCTCTCGGAATTAACGGCTGATGCTCAGCCGGTGCGTGTGGCGTTGGTCGACCATGGAAGCCCCATTGAGGAAGTTACCGCAGTGCGGAATGCGTTGGCAGATCAACTGAGCAGTGAACTTGGTGATGCGGTTGAATTGGTCGCGCCATGTAGTATGGAGCGTCGGGCGGGATCGGAATATGATTTCAACGAGCCGCTACTCGAATCGCTACTGAGTCGCGAGGAGTGGAGCACTGGCACGGTGATCGTGACGCAACTTTTTCTCGTGCCGGGACGTCATGCTGGACCGACTGGCGATATCGCCCAGATATGTGCGGATGCTGAACAAACCTCGCCGAACTTGCGCACGATACGCACGGAAGTGTTAGCTACGCATCCTAAGACGATCGAGATCCTCGCGGATCGTTACGCTTTACTCTGAAGATTCAGAGGAATCGTCAGCAACGGGTTCTACTGATTTCGTCGTTTCCTTTGCCTCTTCGACCATAGGTTGGCCATTGGGCTGTTGTGCGCGGATTGATTTGAGGCGATCTTCGATGTCCGACATCTTGTCGACAAGTTCTTTGGCAATCTCATCTTTGTCGCGCTTATCCACGATATTGAGTTGGGCGACATCTTTAACGATATTCGCGGGTAGAGAGAGGAGGCGCGTGATCAGGCCCTGGTCCTTGAACGAGCTCAGGTAGAGGGCGGTAGTTTCATGCGAGAGCGAGAGGGCTTCCTGGGCGGCGGCCTGCGTCTGCATAAGATTATTATTCAGGCGCTGAGTCTTCGCCAGTTCACCAGCTAGCACGCTGCCGAGTTGGTCGGAGATTCGCTGGCTGTATTCGATAATGGTTTCGCGTGTGAGGTTCTGATCGGCGGCGAGTTCGGAAAGGATCGGCTGAATATTGGTCGCCATACGAGAGGAAACTTTATCGATCTGCTCGCGTTGTAGTTTCTCGGCTTCTTCGGGGGTGGAAGCGATCGCGTTGTAGGGTTGGACGCGGCGCGCGATCGCATCGGCGAGAGCTTCGACTTTCTCCTGATTGAGCTTGGAGATTTCCTCATCAGTCATGAAGAGATCGGCCTGCCGCTTAGCGATGGCATCTTTGAGGAGCTGATCGACGGCCGCGATTTGCTGACGATTAACTTCGGCGGCGGCCTTGAGAGCATCGTTTTGCTCACGTAGCGGGGCAAGTTCGGTTTGGCGGCTTGCTTCCTGAACAATCAGGTTGCGCTGGTTAATCCAATAGCCTGCACCAATCAGGATCATGGTGGTGATAAGGATCGTAGGAATCTGCTCTTTAAGTTTTTGCCACATGGGTAACGAGGATTGAGGGGAAGTGTGCCTAGAGATTTATACCTGTTCGGAGATAATTGCAATACCGCGCGCGGTGAGCGATTTACGGTTGTTTTTCCGGAAGGTTGTCACACGTTGGCGGCGTGAGTCTGAATCGCACCGAGCAAATGACCTTCGATTACTTGGAAGAGAATCACGACGAATACCATTTCTGGAAGGAGAAGGTGGTTAGCGTCGCAAAGGCGGTGAACTCGGATCACGAGGCGGCGCGTCGGCTCGAAGAAGAATTGTGGGCTTACGTGGTGGAGCGCAGTGCGGTCGTTAATCCTTTTCGAGACGTGGCTCAAAGTGAAGGGTTGCCGCGCACGAGTATGCGCAATCTCGCCGAGTATATTTTGCGCCTGTGGACGGTGCCGCGGAAGAAGCCTAAAAAGGCTCTTAGTTAACGAGATCCCGGAAGCGGGAATTTTGAGAAATCGTTTCAAAGAAACGGAACATTATGCGTGGGCGCATGACACAATAGACGTTGTTCATTTTCAGCCGCGATGCGGTTGAATGTTAGGGTAGTATGATAACCATGGCGGGTCACTTAGGGGTAGGTGGCCCGCCTCCGTTTTTATTCCGACTGAACCTCAGCCGCCGCCTTGGTGTCTAGGGCCAGTGCCTTGATCTCGCGATCAATGGTGGCCCGAACCCTCTTCGTCATGCGATCGATGAACAGCGTGCCTTTGAGGTGGTCGGCTTCGTGCTGAATACAGCGGCTGAGCAGATCGTTGCAGATGAGGGTGTGATCCACGCCGTGCTCATCTTGAAACTTCACCGTAATCTCATCGGGTCGCGTGACATCTCCGCGAATGTCGGGAAAGGACAGGCAGCCTTCTTCGAGGATGTATTGATCGGTATTCACTTGCACGGTGATCTGAGGGTTGGCGATCACCATGGGCATGAAGAGATCGAGAGGGGTTTTTGCCCCGTCGAGTTCCCAATCGAAATCGATGTCGCACTTGCGAAGATCTACGACGCATAGTTGCAGCGCGCGGCCGATTTGCTGCGCCGCGAGGCCAATGCCATGCGAGTCATGCATCGTGTCGACCATGGCGGCTGAGAGCGTGCGAAACGCATCATCGAACGTGGTGATTTTATCACCTTTTTGGCGCAGAATGGGATCGTTGTAGTTAACAATTTGGAGAGGCATGGATCGAGTGATTGCTCGAAAGCGTGGATTTCCATTCTTTGGCCCGCAATTCAATAGTCTTTCTGCCTCGAGCGTTTTGGCCCCAAAACGGAAAACGCGGGTTACCCTTAAGCAGCCGTGATCCGATAGACGCTGTTTCGTATGAGTCCCCACTGGTAAGTCGTCTCGGCGACTTTTTGATAGCCGTGCTTTTGAATAAGAAGTTCCGATTCGGGGAGAGCGCGAGCCGGGAGCTTGGTTTGCCAACGGAAGAAAGCATAGAGAATCGCGAGCCAAATTTTTGCGCGCACTCTGGAGAAACCGTAATCGGGCAAAGCGAAATCGGCCCAGAGCCAGAGGGCGTTGGGGCGCAGGCTCTGGCTGATTTTCGTGATGATCTCAGAGACCTGTTGATTAGTGAAGCAATCGAGAAAGAAACAGGTGATGACGGCGTCGTAATTTTGAACTGGCAACTCGGTGGCGAGGATGTTGGCTTGTTGGAAAGTAACGTGGTGGGGAGTCGCGCCGAGACATTCTTCGGCGCGCGCGAGCATGGCCGCGCTAAGATCGAGGCAATCGATTTGGACGTCCGGCGCGATGGCGACGAGTTTTTCCAGGCAACGGCCGTCGCCTTCTCCGAGGATGAGGATGCTGCGGTACTCCTTCAGATGAGGGAGCAGGGAAAAGCGTGCGCGTTCGAGATCACGACCAAAGGCGAGATATTCGAGAGTGCGATAACATCGCGCGAGCCGATCAAAGTTTTGCGTCGAATCACTCATCCGATGAAGAGCCACGGAATCAGGGGAGTAAGCAAAGAGAAGTCGGCCAAGGCGCGGGCCCATTCACGTCCGTGGTGATGTTGACGTAGGTCAATCAAACCCAGGATCAATGCGCTGCTGCTGATACAGACGAATGCGATCCGAGATGCTTCGGATGCGTTAAAAACAAATCCTAAAGAAACTAGAGCGATGATCCATGGATGCAAGCGCGCCAGCCAGTGTCCGCCGGGGTATTGGAGTGCGAGGGAGGTCTGGCCGTGTTGGCGATCGACCTCGTCTTCCCAAATTGAAATGAGCGCGCAATCGACGAAGCAGAGTAGCCCGAACAAAATAAGGAGAATGCCGCCGTGGTGAAAATCGACCGTGATTTGAGTGATACTGAATATCGCAATCCCCGCCGAGAAAAGCAGCGCGACACAGAGTTCTTTGGGCACGCGCAAGGGGTGTTTCCGATGGAGCAGCTGATGAGACAGGAGGTAGGCGATAACGGGCGCTAGCAGGAGCAGTCCGGCTTTTAGTTCGGTGGCATTGAGGTTCTGAAATGAGAAGACGATGCTACTGATCAGTAGGACGAGCCAGACACCAAAAGTGGTCCAACGATGACGTTGATAAAATTGATGGCGCTGGGTTTGGATATGCTCAGGAGGTAGTCGCCAACCTTCGATCCAGCGATCGGCGGAGTAAGCGAGCCAGACGGCTGCAGCCAGAATCACATGATGAAACCAAGCCAGAGTAGCGCCAGTAGTCTGCGCGAAAAGCCACTGCCAAACGATGGCTACAGCAGGAGCATCGAGCGATAGAATCGTCGGCCACTGCCACCAATGGGCTTTGTCTGGAGAAGAGCATTCCACATTGATGACCGTGCTGATTGAGGAGAGGACTGCAACGTGGAGATGGAGGCGATGATTGGTATTTTGAGATGGCGAAAAAGCGGAGCGCTGAACTAGATGGAATCGAACCCCGCGACCCTAAGCTACTCCGAGTAACTTCCTGCTATGCCCACGAAACCCCGCCGCCTAATCTACAACTACGATGCCTGGGGGCCGTTCATTCGCCCCGAGACGATCGAAGACTTAAAAACCAACGTGGATTTATTTGAGGGCTCGCAGGTGAACACCGTGATGTTGGGCCCAAACTTCGGGCAAAGCATGTGTTATCCGAGTGAGGTTTCCGAAATGTGCCATTGGCGTGAACACTCACCGGAAGAAAGAAAGGAATTTCATTTTAGCATGGGCACGAGGTTCGCGCGGGCTTCGGAATGGGTTGCCGAAAAATGGCGCAGGGATGGCGTCGATGCATTTGGAACTTTGGTGCAATGTGTGGTGGAGAGCGGGCGCGAGGCGTTTGCCACGATCCGGATGAACGATGTGCATTGCATGACATTGGAGGATTACCGTGGACCCTATACGGATAAGTTTTACCGCGAACATCCTGAATATCGATTGCCCCAAAACGCCGGTCTCAATTACGCAATTCCGGAAGTGCGAGCACATCGCTTAGGTTGTTTTGAAGAGATGGTCAGGCGTTATCCGTTTGCCGGAATGGAGTTGGATTTTGTGCGAGGAGTGCCGTTTTTCCCAGGCGATAATTCGCCCGACGATGCACATAAAGGAGAACACCCGATTACGTATCCTCGGGATTATAGTGAAAGCTGTTGTCCGCTGATGACAGAATTTATTGGCGAGATTCGCGCGATGTTTGATCGAGTGGGAGAGGAGTTGGATCGGAAGATCGAGTTATGCGTCCGAGTAGGGTCGAGTCTCTCGGGATGTCGGCGCGTGGGATTGGATCCAATCGAATGGCACCAACGTGGGTATCTGGATTTTCTGACGGTGGGGCGTTTCTTGCAGTTGCATTATGAACTGCCGGTTGCGGCGTTTAAACGCGCTTTGCCGGGATTGCCCGTGTTGACCACGATCGATTCGTATCTGGCGAGCGAGGGTGAGCATTTTGTCCGCGTCTATCCGCGCGATGCGTTTGCAGCAGCATTCCGGGGAGCGGCCGCGGCACTTTATTCGCAGGGCTCTGATGGGATTTCGCTGTTCAACATGTATGTGTGTCGCGGGAATAATCCTGATCCGGAAGGTCGCGAATGGGCTCACCTAGAGCCCCAGGAAATCATGAGCGAAGTGGGTGATCCCGCGACGTTGGAGAACACGGATAAGCTCTACGCGGTGGATACGGTTTCGCCACTTTTCAATCATCCGTTTGTCGATCCGCAGGCATTGCTGCCGGGCGAGGTGTCGCCGCGCTATCCGCTGGTGACGAAATTGTTTGTGGGCGAAAAAAATGCCGCCGCTCGCAAATGCGTGTTGCGAGTAAGAACAGATAAACCGATGCTGGAGACTGCTTTTACCGTGCAAGTTAATGGGCGTGGTTTGGGAACTGGCGCCGAGGCGACTACCACGCAATTGTTTGAAGAACCGTATGATCAGACGATGCCTGAACCGCAACGATCACGGGACTTTATGGTAAATGGTGAACATCTTGAATATGGGGAAAACGAAGTCGTGGTGCTCGCTGCGGGCTCCATGACTATCACGCATATCGAGATGGCGGTCACGGGTTAGTCTTTGGGTATGGCAGCGAGCAAACCTAACATCATTTGGATCGTGACCACGCAGTGGAGGGCGCAGTCCTGCGGTTATACAGGCGACCCTAATGTGCAAACGCCCTTTCTCGATCAATTGGCGGCTAAAAGTATAGACTACACCCAAGCGGTGACGCCGCATCCCTTTGGTCCCTTTGCTCGCGCGGCTCTGTTGACCGGTAAACCTTCGCCAGAAAATGGAGTCGAGGATTACTACGATCCACTCCCAGAAGATTCACGCACGATTGCTCATGAGATGGCGGATCAAGGCTACCGCACGGCTTATTTTGGTAAGTGGCATCTAGCGCCGAAAGATCGCGAAGCTGCTTTGGTGGGGGAGGTGCATGCCAAGACGATCGTGCCGGAAAATAAACGTGGTGGGTTCGATTTTTGGGAAGGTTTTGAAGGTGGATTTCAACTCAATGATCCGTGGTTGCATGGCACGGTTTTACCGCGGCCGATTCAATGCGAAGGCTACCAAAGTTCGGTGGTGAGTGAACGCGCGAGCGATTGGTTAACGGATGAGGGTGTCACTAGCGCACCGTGGTTTGCCGTCGTGAGTTTGGAGGCACCGCATCCGCCTTATGCGGTCGATGCTGATGGAGTGGTCGGTCGCGGTCCGAGTGGATTAGAGTTGCGCGCGAATGTGCCTCTTGGTGGCGATATTGAAGCGCGAGCCAGACGCGAACTGGCTGGATACGGTGCGCATATCGAAGCGACGGATCGCGCGATAGGAAACCTGCTGCAGCGTTTGCCGATGGATGACACGATCGTGGTGTTCACCAGTGTGCATGGCGATATGCATGGATCGCAGGGCTTGTTTCGCAAGGGCTGGCCTTATGAGGAAAGTGTGCGTGTGCCTCTGTTGGTGCGATATCCTCAATCGCCCTCACGGCGCGTGGCCGATCCGGTGTCATTGTTGAGCTTATCGGAGATGACGCGCGCCTGGGCGCGAGGTGAAGAATGGAAAGGCTCGGGCGAGTATGCGGCGATTTCAATGCCGAGCGTCGTGGCATTGCCCGATCAGGGAGATTGTCGTTGGCGCGGGATCCGCGGGGAGCGTTACAAGCTTGTGGTGCGCGATGAGAATGAACCTTGGCTCTTGTTCGATTTGCAGTCCGATCCATCAGAACAACGCAATCTGATCGACGATCCTAAAAGCTTCGGCTTACGCGACGAATTGATTTCGCGCTTGAGCGATTAAGCTTCGGAGGTATCCGGCTTATCGACATTCAGAAGACTGAAAGCTTTGCCGTCGGAACCAAACTGACGGCGAATCGCGGCGTCGATCTCGTGGATCTTAAAGGGCTTGCTGATGTAGTCATCCGTCCCAGCGGAAAGACATAATTCGCGGTCACCTTGCATGGCATTGGCAGTGAGGGCAACGATCTTGTTTTGCTGGTCGGCTGGGAGGCGTCGGCGGATTTGGCGACAGGCTTCAATGCCATCCATGATGGGCATTTCCAGATCCATAAAGACGAGATCATAGCGCCGTGATTCGAGGGTGTTGACAGCTTCCAATCCATTGCCCATGGCGTCGGCGCGGTAGCCGATGCGCTGAAGGAAGCGCGGCGCGACTTTTTGATTCACGGCGTTGTCCTCAACGAGAAGAATATCAAGTGGGAATTCTTGTGCTAGAGGCAGGTCGTTTTTGCGCTCTTCCAGGGGCTTAAGGCCTCCACTATTGGTGCGAAATATCTGCATCACCGCTTGTTTCACCGTAGCTACTCTAAGTGGTTCTTATAAGATGGCGAATGGGAGCTCGTCGGGAGTGAGCGGTGAGGATTGACCAAATGGAAGCATCAGAATTCGGGGCACTTTGATTTTGGCGGCGTCTGAAAGTATTTTTGCGTCTTCCGTTTCATCTCCATCGATGAGTAACAGTGATGGCGGCACATCCATCTCATTGGCGATCTTCACCGCTTCATCCGCGTTTGTAGCGAATTTACAGGAAAGGCCCCACTCGGTAAGATTGTCTTCTAAGTAGGCTCGCGTAACGGGATGATCTTCGATGCACAAAACCGTGCCCTTAGAGGCAACGATGGGGAAGAGGGAGGACGTGTCTTCGAATGGGATTTTCGCGGCCTTGGTCTCGATTGAAAAGATAAAAGAGATGGTATCCTGGCGCAGGAGTGTGGATTATTCCGGCATCTCAGGGACTTCTGGAGCCAGGGGATCTTTGAGTTCATCGGGTTTTTTGATGAGATTGCGGAAGAAATTAGTGGGACCAATGACAAAGGCCCAAGAGGGTTTGCCGAGGTCGCCCGTTAGCTTTACCTCTAGGACGTTGGAGAATGGAGTGAGCACGGCTCCCATGACGCTCTTGAGGATAAATTTGCTCTCTTGGAAGGGGAAGATGCGGGCGTTGAAATCCAAGGTGCGTGAAGGCAAAGTGTAATTCCCCGTAGCGGATACGGCGGCATTGGGGCCTGTGAGACTGACTTCCGAAAATTCTAGCGATTTCCCTTCGACGGTAAAATTAGAGTCCAATTGAGTGAAATCCAGAGCTGTGAAATTTATCAAACCTGAGAGGAGGCCGAGTAAGCGAATTTCCCCGATCCCTGGCCCGCTTAAGCCCGCGCTACCTTCACCATAAAAGCTGTAAAGGTCTCCTACGTCGCCTTCGCCGGAGACATCCACATCGGCGAAGACTTGAGCAGTTTGTTTAACGTATTCGCTGGTTGTGGGCGGGGATTCACCACGTAGTTTTGCGCCGTAGTTTTCAAGAATCACTGAAGCCGATCGGAGATTGGCTTGTTGCAAATTGAGATCAAACCCAAGACGACGATTCTCTTCTGGCCCTTCGAGACGGGCGCGGCCGAAAGTTTCACCTTGGGCAAACCCGACTAAAAGAGGTTCAAAGATAAAGTCGTCATCATTGAGGACGCCTGTAAAAGACGCGTGAGTGAGCGGGAAACCATGAAACGTAAAAGCATGATCGGTGTGGCCGCTGATCTCGGCGTAGATCTGTGGTTCTCCGGGTAATCCCTCACCATTGATTCTGCCTTCAATAATGATCGAGGGGTTTTGGGTGAATGAAAACGGTGCTATGACTTTCTCTACTTGGGGCCCCGCGAGCCCGGCTGCCGTGTTTGCAGGTAAGGTAGAGTCGAACGAAAATGTCATCGATCGAAGTATATGAGTATTCGGGATATGGCTTCGCAGGAAATTGCCTCGCGCAATTCCACCACCGCCAACAGCTAGTAATCCCAATGCATCATAATGATGCGGTCGCACAAAGATACTGGTCACGATCTGATCGAGCTCCACTCCCTTGATGATCGGGTTGAGACCTTCCGCGTAGGCGAATACGGTGGTTTCGTGTCCATAGCGCCATCGGCCTTGAACGTCGACTTCGGCCTGCGGAGCAGCGGCTGAGAAATCAAAGTTCTCCCAGAATTTAGGCCACCAGTCGCGGAACCAGCCTGAGATATCAGGAGGGTCGAGCTGGCCCTTCAGTAGAAAGCGAAACTTTTGGGTGGTGAAGTTTTGTTGGTAACTTCCTCTAGCGTAATTCGAGCCGATGTTGGCTTTTGCATCGGTCGCAATGAAGTCGGTGCCGTCAAAAAAGAGGTGTCCGCCGATCTGATCAAAGGTGACACGATAAGCGTAAACATCGCGCGCAGCGACGCGCCCCGATAGTTGTGTGAACTTCATGCCTGGAGAAAATTTGAGATCAAAGTCGAAGGAGGGAGCCTGACCGAAATCGACGAAGCGGCGGATGTCACGCCCAGCCTTCTGGCCGATCACAGTCATCAATCGAGGATCAAATCTGCCGACCACGCGAAGGTCTGCACTGCGGGTTTTAGTGTCTATCTTGCCCGACAGCTCAAGCGGTTCTTGCTCTATTTGAGCGAGCAGCTGCGTTTTAAGTATTGGATAGTGTCGGCTATCGATTTGAGTTGAGAGTGCGCTGGCATTGACTCCCATCGCTTGTGCAGAGGCTATCTCGAGCTTGGTATTTAGAAGGGGGATGCTGCTCTCGCCGCTGAAGAGTTTCGTATACAGTGTGGCCCGAATGCCCTCCAAGTGAATGTCGCGGGGGAGATCAACGGATTCGATCGAGGTGTGGATGCGAGCAAAGATGGGCCGATTGCTCCACAAGGGGAGTTTAGTCGAAGCTGCGAAGTTTGTGATCTCTCCGGGGACGTTGTCCGAGGCATGGAGTTGATCTGCGTGTATGCTGATCTCCGCCAAGGCTCCAAGTTGCTCTGATGGGTTAAGGCGGATCTCAGCTCGAGGGTTTTCGAGTTGAGTCAGGTAGGGTGCGAGTTGCTCAAATTTACGGCACAGTTTTGCATAGTCGCGCGCGAGCAGTTCGGCGAGTGGGATGGAGCTAGCTTGCTCGCGGGTGAGAGGCCGGAAGTCGATTTCGCCTTCGGCGGAAAATGTGAGATTGGCCAGTCTTGCAGTGAGTTGTTGGATCAGGATGCCGTTGTCGGTGGGTTCAGCGGAAACGGTGATGTCATGAAGGGCTTCTACCTGTCGACCAGTTGAGGACAACATGGCAGGCACGCGTAAGCCAACTCCGCTGGCCTCAAAGCGATGAGGAGTGAAATCACCGACCAGCAAATCCCAGGGATCAAGATGCAGGTAGAGAAGCTTAATGCTAGCGATGGGCTTCTCGAAACTCTTGAGGCTAAAACTAGCATCCTCAATGAGGATGCGTCCGGTGGGATCGAAACTAGTCCGCCCAAAATTGGCATGAACACCCGAATCAGCGAGACGGTCCTCCAGTTCGTGCACGATAAATGAGGGCACGGGTAGTTCGCGCGTGACGGCAACGTGGAGTTGCGCGATGGCTAGCAAAGAAAACCCAAGCCAAAGCGACCAACACAGGAGTAAAACGCAGCAGTGCCCACAAAAGTGGGCGCCTTTATAGCATTGCTGCCCCCAGGATTTACTCTTTCCGGACATCGGTATTGATTTCCAGAGATGTGAAAACCGTCTGCATCAGGCTCAAGGTTGAGGGTCTGTTTCTGTCGCAGGTGCGGTTTCCTTGGCAGGAGGAGGCCCCGGATCTGTTTCAGCGTAGATTAGAGTCCAGAGTGAATCGAGCAGAGGCTGCATCACTTCGAAGACAGTATCGAATTCGGCGGAGCCGGCGAGTTGGGTCGCCCCCCCCAGTCGAGGGGAGAGATAAAGAGATGAGATTTCGGTTTGTTCTGAGGTGCTGCTCGGTAGCGAAATTGTGGTGTCGAGTCGGTAGCGCCAAGGCTGCAATTCACCCGTGACTTCAACCTTATCGGTGAACGAACTACTTACGAATCGTTTGGCGCGTAGAGAACGCAATTGGGCCACCAGTGCTTTGATGTTTTCGTCTATGTTTTCCGAGACGGTGGTTTCAAACACGATTCGATTGTCTTCTAGATCGATGATCGTGAGTTGTTCGATTTTTGCCGCTTCGGGTAGCTCTCGCAAAAGTCGTTGTCGGTAGTTGAGTGGGGATGCGGGGGTTTCGTGCAGGATCTCGGAATCTATGAGGTAAATGTAGCGAGCATTACCTACTCGAACATAGGCGTAATTATCGGGTTGAACCCCCACGCCGATTTGCAAGGAGAGTGTCTTGGCGGAATTACCGCTGTCGATGGTGATATTGATTTCACGTTCGGGGCGATTGAAACCCCATGCCTCAAGGTCGGCATCACTGGGAGCATCACTGGCGAATTTTTGAGCGGAGAGCAGGCTGAGTTTCTCGATCACGCGTCTCACGTTTTGATCGTCGGCTGATTGGGTTTGCGGACCTTGGTTGCCCTCGCGTCTCACAATCTGCCACAAGCTAGGATTAAGCGCATCGGGTTGAGCGTTGGCTTCGAGACGTTGTAGCGTGAGCACCGGTTGATTGGGTGCGTTTAGCGTGAGCTGGGTGACTGCATCAGGTGAAAAATCGAGGATGCGCGTCTCACGGAGTGCGACTTGCGCATTGAGGAGCGAATCGATCAGGACGGCCGGAAGACTCAGAGTGAAGAGGGTGGTTTTGCCTTCGAGCATCGCGTAATATTCGATATCGGGCGCGGTGCGGGGATTGTTATTGTTGGTTTCGGTGGCCGCCTCGGTGATAGCGGTCGCTCCAATGGCTTCGCCGAGGATGAGGGTTTCGCGGCGGTTGTTACCTTCAAGGGTGATTCGAAGGGTGGTGTTGTTGCGGGGGTTGTGTTCGGTCGTATCGATTGAGGCGAAGTTGCGGACACGAAGGGCGTTAAGCGCGTTAATCGATAACTCGACGTTTGGTTTGCTCGCGCGAGCAATAATGGGAGCTTCGAATGCCCATTGGTTGCCGTCGCGGCGAACGCGCACTCGAAGATTAGCAGCGTTTTGGAGGTTCAGAGAACGTGCTTCAAAAACCGGCACGGAGAAAACGGTATCAGCCCGGAGGTCTTCGACCGGGATCGTTAGGCTGTGAGCGAGGCTGAGGTTGACGACGTGAACGCGGGAGCGATCAGAAGATAGCACGTAGAGGCGATTTCCGACTTTGGTCTCATCTCCGATAAACAGCGAAATAGCCGCATCGTTATCACCATCTTCCGGTGTAGAACTTGAGGTGAAAGAAACCGTGAGGCGCGGGTTATCAAGTCCGTAGTCGGCAAGTGACTGATCGTTCTTTTGCAGATCGGCGACGCTGAAACTTGTTTCGTGTTTAAGAAACTGGAGCTCGTTGATGATGCGATTGACAGCGTGAGGATTTGCCGGCCATTCGATGGGTTCGGTGAGAGCCCACTTTTCGTCTTTTTGTCGGTCGAGGTTGACGGTGGTAAATCCGAAACCGGAAATCCGGAGACTGCGGATATCGGCCGTTTCGGCTCCAAGGACGCGGCTGCGCGCTTCCATCGATGCTTCTTCTGTGCGCCAACCTCGCTCGAACTTAAAAATAAAGAAAAAGAGCGCGACGTTGAGGAAGAGGAGGATGAGGGTGACTTTGGTGCGCATGGTGAAATCCTAGTTGCGGCGAGACCAGTAAACGAAGAGCCCCAGAAGGGCGGCGGCGATCGGGAGGGCAAATATTAGACTCACGCGGAGTCTCATAAGTTCCTCCTGACTGAGCGAGAGTTGAAATCTTTCGATCGGGCGGGCAGGGATATTGAGCTGGGTATCGCGATCAATGGTCCAATTGATCGCGTTGAAAAAGAGGTTTTGATTTCCGGGACTAGCGATCCGGTAGTTGGCTACGATGTCACCCGTGCCCATGACGACGAGTCGACCACTGCGCACGCTGAATGGCAGATTGTTGCGCACTTGCACGCGTTCCGACACGGCGACGATACCGAGTCGGTTTTTTGGAGCCATATTGGGCAGACCTTTGAGATCGGCTCCACGATTGTATTCGGGCACTTGGCGTTGGCGGTAGCTGACTTCACCCCAAGCGGTTTGGGAGGTGGCTACAAGGGAGGTGACCTGTAAACCGCTGGAAACAGAGCGACCGGGGTCGGGGCGCACACTGCGGGTCAGTCCGAGCCGGGGGAAGACTTTGTAGTCAATGAGGGTCTGCGTGATGGGATGCGGAGTGAAGGTTCTTAAGATCAGATCACCGTTGTCCGAGAAACTGTTGGGATCGGTATCGTAGATCACGACGTCGTCCACCAGCACGCCCCAATCATATAAAAGATCATCGAGACCGTGGGGAACGCCCGGCGCGAGCATGAGGATGAGGCGGCCTTCGCGTTTGCTGAGGTATTCACGAAGTTGCTCCTGATCGAATGATGGGTAGCTGCCTTGAGGCGCAGCCGCGATCACGAGTGCGGCGTCTTCGGGCACAGTGCGCATGGTGCTGAGCTGAAGATACTCCACATCGAAGTTGCGCATCTTGAGTTCATTGTTGAGCGCGGAAAGCCCGCGAGCGGGATCGACGTCGTCGGGACGTAGTTCACCGTGTCCGGTGAGGAAGTAGATTTTTTTGCGTGTAGGATTGGAGACGCTGAGAATGGCCGAGGTCAGTGCCTGCTCACCTCGGAAGTTTTCCTTTTTGCTGTTTTTGACTTCATAAAAATCTTTGAGTAGAAGGCGTTGGCGTTTGTCGCCGCAGACCAGCAGGACGATGTTGGGTTGATCGATTCCGAGTTGATCGGCTTTGCGACGTTCTTGGTAAACATCGATAAATTCTGCGGTCACGCGTCCGTCGGGATTGTTTTCCGTGGTGTAGGTGTATTCGCGCAGCAGGCCATGGAGGTCGCGGTAGGCCTGGGCGACGGTGCTGTCATCTGCATCCTCGGTGAAGGTGGCGATGATCTGCACCGGGCGTTCGAGGTTCTGGAGATACGATTTGGTCTCAGGCGAAAGTGAATAGCGTTGTTGTGCAGTGAGGTCGAAGCGCCAGGCGTGATTTAGGGCGAGGTAATTGAGGCCGGCGAACAGGGTCAGGAAAAGCAGGGCCTGCAACACGAGGTTGATCGTGCGAATCCAGCGGGCAGTGCGAAAGCTATCAGGCGAGATCATGGGATCAGTTGTGCAAGAGCTTGGCCTCAACGCTGAGGATACTGAAAATGAGAGCGAGCACGGTGCCGCTCAGGTAGAAAAGAAGCTGCCGGGAATCGACGACCCCGCGCGTGAAATCTTCGCGATGCTCGATCACTTGCGCGTATTCGACCATTTCCTTAACTGGGGCGAGCACGGCGCGATCTAACCAAAGGGCATCATTGAGATATCCTAAACCGAAGATTAGTCCAAAGAGCATGGTGAAACTTAGAATGCCTGCGACCGCTTGGTTGCGGGAGAGGGAGCTGGCGAAGACGCCAATGCCGACAAATAGCAGTCCCGAGACTGCGATAAAGGTGTAGCCTCCGATCATCGGGCCGGTGTCCATGAAATGGATGTCACCCGCGAAGTGATATAAGATGTAGAAGAAGCCGGCAGTGGAACCCCAGAGCAGAAGGTAGAGCAGATAGGCCGCGGCGTATTTCCCCATGACGACTTCAGCCGTAGTGACGGGAGTGGTGAGCAAGGTTTCGATCGTGCCGAGTCGTCGTTCCTCCGCGAGGCACTTCATCGTGAGTAGGGGAATCATGAAGAGCACGGGAACCCAAAAAATCTCGAAGAAAACTTGAGCCGGGGAAACTTCCTGAGCCGTCGCGCTGTAATCCTGCAAGATGCCGGTGAAGAAAAATCCCATCAGGGCGAGAAACAACGTCGCCGCGATATAGGTGCTCGGGTTGACGAGCAGCATGCGGATTTCGTGACTCAGAATGGTGAGAAAGTGACGCATCGGGTTTTAGTTCTTAGCAAGCTCTTCTGCTTTAACATCCCAGCTCCGGCGAGTGGCCGCGAGAAAGACATTTTCGAGTGTAGGGTGGGATCGGTTGAGTGCTCTTAATCGAAAATCGGGAGCTTGTAGCGCACTTAGTAATTCTTCGCCGAGATCTCCTTCGTGCGCAGTGGTGAGGGTGAAGGTTCGGAAGCCCTCGGCGTCGGGCTCACCAGATTCAGAGATCTTGAGGGTAGGCTCCAGTTCGGTGAGGGCGTTGGCGAGTTCGTCGGGATCGCCGGCGAGTTCTAGTTGGTAAATGGAGTGGCCGAGAATATCGCGCCGGAGTTCGTCGGGGGTGCCTTGGGCTACGATATGGCCTTGATTGATGATCAACACGCGGTCGCAAGTCATTTCGATTTCCGGCAAAATGTGACTGGAAATGATCACTGTCATGCGACCTCGGAGGCTAGCGATGAGATCGCGCACGATGAGAATCTGATGTGGATCGAGACCGATGGTCGGCTCATCCATGATGATGACCGGTGGTTCCGCCAAAATCGCTTCGGCGATGCCCACGCGTTGGCGGAATCCTTTGGAGAGCTTGCCGATGATTTTATGACGCACACGTTTGAGATCACAGAGTTCCAGAACCTCGTCGATCCTTGGACCTAGTTTGGAGCGAGAGACTTCTTTGAGGCGTCCGCGAAAGTAGAGGTATTCTGAAACGCGCATATCCTCGGGCAACGGATTGTTTTCCGGCATGTATCCGATGTGACGTTTCACGGCATCGGGTTGAGAGGCGACGGGCACGCCGCAGATACGCACTTGGCCTGAGGTCGCGGGTAAATATCCCGTGAGAATACGCATGGTGGTGGATTTGCCGGCACCATTGGGCCCGAGGAACCCGAGAATCTCACCGCGCTTCAATGTGAAGCTGATACCATTGACCGCCGTCATCCCCGCATAGGATTTGACGAGATCGGTAACTTCGATGGCAAGTGGGGTTTCGGACATGCGGGGTTATGCTGAGTGGAATTTGGTTTGGCTCAAAGCACTTTCTCCAACGTAACTTCGCCAGCGGTAAATCTCTGAGAGCGTCCCTGCTTATCCCGGATGAGCAGTGAACCGGTATCATCGATGCCTGAAGCGGTGCCGGCGATGCGTTGTTCACCATTGAGCACCACAATATCCTGTCCACGCAACACATCGTAGTGGTTCCAAGTATCGGCGAAGGTTGTGGTGTGGTCGCCTTCGACAAACTGTTTGTAGGCGAGGGAGACTCGACCAATTAGGGCGGCGGCGAATCGATTGAGATTAAGAGGCTCACCGGATTGTTCAGCGAGTGAGGTGGCTCGGGAGGCGAGTTCGGTTGGCCAGGCACCGGCGGGATTGTTGACGTTGAGCCCGAGGCCGAAAACGAGGTCGCGCATCTGATCGGAATCAATGCGGGCTTCGGTCAACATACCGCCGGCTTTGCGTCCGTCGAAGACGATGTCGTTGGGCCATTTTAGCCCTGCCTGCATGGAACAGAAATTGGTGATCAACTCGCAGATGTTAACGCCCATCCAGAGTGTGAAAGTAGGCATCAGGTGCGGCGCGAGCTGCGGACGAAAAGCGAAGCTCGAGTAGAGGTTATGATGATCATCACTATGCCAGACGCGACCGAATCGTCCGCGGCCTTTGGTTTGCTTGCGCGCGAGAATGACAAATGGGGTTTGGCGTCCATCTGCCAATTGGCGGGCAGCCTCATCGTTAGTGCTGTCGACTTCATCGAGCACGGTTAGCGGAAAGGTGCGCTGCTTGGCCTCGAGGATAGCTTCGATGTAGATGGCGTGGAGGGCGGTCGGGTGTTTGGAGATGCGGTATCCACGAGCGCGAACGGCCTCGAATTCGAAGCCTTCGCGACGGAGTTTTTCCATGTGTTGCCAGATCGCTACCCGGCTGATGCTGAGTTTGGTCGCCAACTGCGCACCTGATACGAACTCATTGGGTGCGGCGTTCAGTTCACGAAGGATGACGAGCTCGGTATTGGTCATGTGGCAGTAGCCTTGCCACTAGAGTCGAGTGGGTTAATCTGCGCAAATGTCATTTCCAGAATTTTTGAGATCGCTCAATCAGGAAGATGTTCCCACCGGAATAGGTGTGCCGTTGCAAGCGATGCGGGAAGCGGCGCGAGATAAATGGGATGAAGCGCATCGTCTCGTGCAGGACGACAGTTCGGCCGATGCTGCTTGGGTGCATGCTTATCTACATCGGCAGGAAGGCGATGTGGGCAATGCCGATTACTGGTATGCGCGCGCTGAAAAAAAGCGGCCAGAGGCTTCCTTGGAACAAGAGTGGGAGGCGATCAGTAGTGAATTGCTGGATCGTGCCGACTAACGATTGCGAGAGCGATCATCAAAACCTCGGCCGTAGGTATCGCGAGTGGCTTTACGGATTTCCTTGGCATCTTCTGGATCTACTCGGTCGATGTCATTGGCAGTCTCGTTGAGATCGGAGATATTTTTGAGCCGTTCATCCTGCTCATAAAGCATGAGGGCGTAGCTTTCGGCGTCCCCAAACAGTGGAATCGTAAGTTTGTTCAGAGCGATGCTGGTCTCATAAAAGTAACGCTTCATGGCTAGTTTTTTGAGTCCCGCTTTAGTGTTGATATCGCGATCACGGAAGACTGGCGGTTTATCCTGACGCACCACGTATTCGGGAAGGCGGATGATCTTATTCCGTGGCTTATCTACATCGCGCATGTCTTGCATTTCCTCTTCATCCACCGGCTCAGGTTCCGGCTCGGGCGGATTGTATTTGGGCATGCGGGCTGCGAGAGCCTCAGCGACGTTTTTCGAGAACACGCGTTGGTTGGTCTTTGGGGGATCATTACTCTCATCGGATGATTGCGCCGCGAGTGGAGGCGCGATCCCGGATAGACCCACGAGAATGGCAAAAATGAGATGTAAAAAACGAGGCATCAGAAGTGAGAGAGGGAAATGGGAGGACAGTTCCCATTGGCGCGACGGAGCGTGAAAACTCCGTCGCGCAGGGGAAGGGTTTATTCGCTGGTTTCTGGCTTGGGTAGGAATTTGGCGAGCACGAGGCCTGCGATCATGAAAGTAAGCGTGGCGTAGATCAGGTTGATGAATCCCCAACTCCATAGATGACGCCACCAGATCGGTTCACTCAGGGTGGTGAGCACTCCGCCAGTCAGGCCAACCATGATGCTCAACTTTACCGCGCTGCAGTAGCCTTTGGCCGCGACTCCAGAATTGCGGAGGATCATCCCGAGCAGGAGCGCGACCACGAAGTAGTGGAGGTAGCCTTTCAGAAACATCCCTGGATCCATCATAGGATGGCCTTCTTTCATGAAGTGAATCATCGCGCTTGGACCTGCTTCGAAGAGTTCCTCGGCGACTTCCGGATCAATGTGCGGGCTGGGAACGAGATAGAGACCGGTTTCGGGGATAACCGCGTCGAGGGCGGCTGCAGCGACACGATCGTCGGCGGTGGTGGAGATAACTTTGTAGGGTAAGGGGTTCATCCAAAAGATGGACCCTAAGATAAACATAGCCAACGCAGCAAGGGCGGGAGCGAGCAGGTTATTTTTCATCGGGGTAGCGGGGGGGGCGACATCAGTGCCACAACTTCCGCTTACCTAGCCCGAATCCGCGGTGAGTTTCAGTCCCGCACTTGGCCGGTGCCCATCACCAACCACTTGTAGCTGCAGAGCTCGCGCAAGCCCATGGGACCACGCGCATGGAGTCGATCGGTCGATATTCCGATTTCCGCTCCCAGTCCAAATTCGAACCCATCGTTGAAACGCGTGCTCGCATTCCAAAGCACCGCCGCGCTATCCACGCTGAGCTGAAATTTTTTGGCCGCAGCGTCATCGCCGGTGATGATGGTTTCGCTGTGGCCGGAACTGTCGCGGTTGATTGTGGTGATGGCCGCATCGAGATCGTCGACGATTCGGATCGCGAGGATCGGTGCTAAAAATTCGGCGGTGTAATCCTTCTCGATCGCGGCGACGTGGGGGATATCAGCTGCCGCCAGAATCGCGGCACTTGCGGCATCGCATCGCAATTCGACGTGTTTGGATTTTAGCGCGCGACCGGCTTCAGGGAGAAACGTTCCGGCGATATCACGATGCACGAGCAATTGCTCCGCGGCGTTGCAAACGCCGGGACGCGAGGTCTTCGCATTCACGATGATGTTTTCCGCCATCGTCAGATCGGCGGCGCGATCTGCATAAACGAAACATACACCCTGATAGTGTTTGATCACGGGGATCGTGCTGTTTTGCGCCACGAAGCGGATGAGACTTTCGCCGCCGCGTGGGATGATGCAATGGACCAAGGTATCGAGCTTCAGTAAGGTGTTTAGGGCAACGCGATCCGTGGTGGG
>ERZ887849.1530-NODE-1530-length-21408-cov-55.457500_pt1 | contig 21408 bp, 22 predicted proteins | sample MGYA00521267_ERZ887849 | MGnify/ENA primary metagenome ERZ887849 (study PRJEB32303, sample SAMEA104408601) | aquatic metagenome | biome: Brackish water; feature: Pelagic; material: water | place: Baltic Sea | collected 2014-06-06T16:11:00 | depth 2,863 m ... | reverse complement strand
AATTATAAATTGTTATTAACAAAATCTATTTTGAGTTTATTTTGAGATTGATTTTTAAGGCATTTACTATTGAGGTTTTGATGATATGTCTTCGCATTTCTCCTGGTTAGTTTAAAGTTTAACAAATTATTTTATTTCTGTAAATTTTTTATTCTTCATATTTGTAGGGTGCCTCGCTATTACTCTTTATGTCATGAATCTTTATAAACCTATAAGTTTTTTTATATATATCAGCATAGGAATACTTTCAGCGCAACAACATACAACGATTTTGCCAAAAACATATACTACCTTTGAAATTGATGTTGCAGCTGCCCCCGTAATTGATGGAAATCTCGATGAATCTATATGGGAATCTGCAGAATGGGCCACTAATTTTATTGAAGTGAGTCCAGATGAAAACACCGATCCCTCAGAGCAAACAAAATTCAAAATCCTCTACGATCAAAAAAACCTTTACATTGCCCTGAAGGCTTTGGATTCTGAACCAGAAACAATTACCAACCGCCTTTCGCGACGTGATGGATTTGTAGGCGATCGCATCAATGTTCTTATAGACAGTTATCACGATTTAAGAACAGGGTTTTTATTTACAGTCACTGCAGCCGGAGTTCGAGGCGATGAATTTATCACTGATAATGGAGATAATATCGATGCGAGTTGGAATCCTATCTGGAGTAATAAAGCTCTTATTAACGACGAAGGTTGGACTGCAGAAATGAAAATTCCTTTAAGCCAATTGCGATTTAGTAACGACCCGAATCAGGTTTGGGGGTTGAATATTGTTCGAAACTACTTTAAAAACAATGAATTATCTGCTTGGAATCGCATCCCAATTGGAGCGGCTGGATGGGTTAGTGAAGCTGGGAAGTTAAAAGGTTTAAAAAATATTAGACCTCAAAAACAAATCGAAATTCAACCTTTTGTGGTCACAAAGCTAAATCGCTATGAAGCCGAAGCAGGAAATCCCTATGCTGATGGTAGTGATTTTAATCTGAATGCGGGACTTGATGTTAAGATTGGTATTACAAACGATTTAACGCTTGATGTTACCATTAACCCCGATTTTGGTCAGGTAGAAGCAGATCCCGCAGCGATCAACTTAGATGGGTTTGAAATTTTTAACAGAGATCAACGCCCTTTCTTTGTAGAAAATAATAACATTTTTGATTACCGATTTGCAGACAATCGGAATAATTTATTTTTTTCTCGACGGATTGGTAGAAGCCCCCAAGTATATCCCGAAACAACAGATGAGGCTTTTGTAAATCAGCCTCAAAACACCACAATTCTTGGTGCTGCAAAATTTAGTGGAAAAACTAAAAATGGTTGGTCTATAGGAGTATTAGAAAGTATGACTTCTAAGGAATTCACGGAGATAAGTGCCAATGGAAACACTTCCAAATCACTTGCTGAGCCTTTTACAAATTATTTTGTGGGACGGGTTCAAAAAGATTTTAATAAAAAAAACACTTTTTTTGGCGGCATGTTTACAGCCACCAATCGCTCCCTCACTCCAGCAGTATCTGAACTTAGGAAATCCGCTTATTCTGGCGGTGTAGATTTTAAACACCAGTGGAAAAACAGAGCCTATTTTATGGATGCCAATATTGTCATGAGCCATGTTCAAGGAAGCAAAGAAGCCATTAAATTAACCCAAGAAAATTTAACCCATTTATTTAATAGAGTCGATGCAAGCCATTTAGAGGTTGATCCAACCCGAACATCACTAACAGGGACTGGAGGTCGTTTTGGGATCGGGAAAGTAGGAGGACAACATTGGAATTATAACGCTGGATTTAAATGGGTGTCTCCTGAACTCGAATTGAATGATATTGGTTTTTTGAGGAATGCAGATGAGATGATTCAATATGCGAATTTAAGTTACCGAAGCATTAAGCCCACGGGGATTTTTAGGGATTTTAATGTGCGTTTTAAACAGTTTTCAGCTTTTGATTTTGAAGGCAACTATAATAGGATTCAATACCAGCTTAACGGTTCTGCCAGTTTTTTAAACAATTGGGAAATTGATTTTGGGCTTGCCCACAAGCCACACATTTTTTCGAACAGCATTTTAAGAGGTGGACCACGCTGGCGTTTTTCTCAAGAAAATTTTCAATTCCTTTTTGTAGGTTCTGACCGTCGTAAAAAATTTTTTGGTAAGATTGGTTTGATTCATTCTCAAGCTAAAGAAAACAATTTTTCGTTGTTAACATTTGAATCTGAGTTAAACTACCAACCCACCAATGCGCTCAATATTTCATTGTCTCCAGAATATAGTATCTCAAAAAATCAAACCCAATACGTCACGCAATCCGATTATAATAATTCTGCCTCTAGGTATGTTTTGGGAACGATTGACAATCACACCCTTATGGCATCGGTTCGACTAGATTACACCATCAATCCTAATCTATCCATTCAATATTATGGACAACCCTTTATTTCACGGGGTCGTTATAAAGACTTTAAATATGTGACAAATCCAGTTGCCGAGCGACTTTCAGATCGTTTTCGATTATATGACTCCAATCAAATAAATCTCAACGGAAATGATTTTCAGGTTGATGAAAACCGAGATGGCGTTATGGATTATAGTTTTTCAAACCCTGATTTTTCGTTTGTTCAATTCAATTCAAATTTAGTTTTAAGATGGGAATACATTCCAGGATCCGAACTGTTTTTGGTTTGGTCGCAAGGGATCACAAGCAGTGTCGCGTCTTCTAATGGTCTTTTTGAAGGAATTGAAACAGGTATTTTAGAGGAACGCCCTCAAAACATTTTTTTAATAAAAGCGACGTATCGGTTTGTTTTGTAGGAAAATAAAACAGCACACAGAACCCGAGATTTATTCAAAAATTTACGTGGCTAAAATAGATTTTAGAAGTATCTTTGCTGTTTAAAATGTGAACAAGTTTCAACTTAATATGTCGAATTACACTTACTCAACATCTACAATAGGATTTCTGGCCGACTTTAAGGCAGTGACCAAAATGGGGTTGTCTATTAGTGTTGTTTTTTCTTCTTTAGCAGGGTATTTGTTAGCGACCGATGTTGTTGATTTAAAAACCTTAATTCTCTTGGCAATTGGGGGTTATTTCATGGTTGGGGCTTCAAATGTGTTTAATCAAATTATAGAGCGTGATTTAGACGCACTTATGGATCGCACAAAAAATAGACCCATACCTTCAGGAAGAATGACGGTGACAACTGCTTTTGTTTTGGCAATTATTTTAACTCTTGCAGGCCTTTCTATTTTATATAATATCAATGAGCGTACCGCTATGTTTGGTGCTATTTCTATTTGTTTATATACAAGTGCATACACCCCATTAAAAACTAAAACGCCACTCTCGGTATTTGTAGGGGCGATTCCTGGAGCAATTCCTTTCATGTTGGGATGGGTTGCTGCTACTGGAAAATTTGGAATAGAGGCAGGTGTTTTGTTTATGCTTCAGTTTTTTTGGCAATTCCCACACTTTTGGGCGATCGGATGGTTTTTACATGAAGATTATCAAAAAGCGGGTTTTAATATGTTGCCAACAGGCAAACGCGATAAAGGCACTGCGCTTCAAACCATAATTTACACCGTTTGGACGGTTCTAATTTCAATAATACCAGTGTTTGGTTTTACAGGGAGACTTAAACTTTCTGTTATTGCTATGGTTTTGACTTTAGGTATTGGATTTTGGTTTCTATATTATGGATTTAAATTATTTAAAAACCAAACAGATAAAGCCGCACGACAATTGATGTTGTCTAGTGTTGTTTATATAACTTCAATTCAAATTATTTACGTTTTAGATAAATTTATAAGACTATGGATTTAACACAAGGGACTCCTCAAGAAAAACAAAGCCGTGCAAAAAAAATGATGCTATGGTTTGGAATTGTATCCTTAATCATGTCTTTTGCAGGGCTCACAAGTGCATTTATTGTAAGTAGTTCTCGCGAAGATTGGCTGTCCGATTTTGTACTCCCAACCTCTTTTACATACAGTACATTGATTATTCTTTTGAGCAGTCTATTTTTATATGCTGCTAAGCAAACCCTAAAAAAGAATCAGGCTACAACCACAACATCCCTTCTTATTGGGGCATTAGTTCTTGGAATTGCATTTATCTACTCTCAAATCTTAGGGTTCAATCAAATTATAGATTCAGGATATAATTTTACAGGACCTACTAGTAATATTACCATGTCTTATGTGTATATAATAGCGGTGGTTCATATTGTGCACGTTTTAGCGGGAATTATATGTCTCATTGTGGTGATTATAAATCAATTAAATAAAAAATATTCATCGGAAAATACACTTGGATTTGACCTTGCTTCTACATTTTGGCATTTTGTAGATATTTTATGGTTGTATCTCTTTTTCTTTTTATATTTCTTTAACTAAATAAAATTGTTATTTTTGCACAACTCAAAACAAATTGCAGTTATGAACTCTACAGTAGTTAGCACCGGAACAGAAGAAAAAATTTGGGGCGGAGGGAATCAACCTCTAAAGTCAAGTTATGGTAAATTGATGATGTGGTTTTTCATTGTTTCTGATGCATTAACCTTTTCAGGCTTTTTGGCAGCCTACGGATTTTCAAGATTTAAGTTTATTGACTATTGGCCAATTGCCGATGAAGTTTTCACACACGTTCCTTTTTTACATGGACAAGAACTTCCAATGATTTATGTGGCTTTTATGACCTTTATCTTAATTATGTCCTCTGTGACGATGGTATTGGCTGTAGACGCTGGGCATGAAATGAAAAAAAACAAAGTCATTTGGTACATGTTCTTTACCATTATTGGAGGAGCTATTTTTGTAGGCTCGCAAGCTTGGGAATGGGCAACTTTCATTCAAGGAGATTATGGAGCAGTTCAAACAAAAGGAGGGAATATTCTTCAGTTTGGAACCTATAAAACAATTGATGGCGAAGAAGTTTTTAAGCGTATTTCTGTAGAAGATTTTGTAACCGCTTCTCATAAAGAACGTGTTCAGCATGAAAATAAAAATGGATTGTGGTTTGTCGAAGAAGATCCTTTACCAGCATTCTCTGTCAGTGATATATATCATGGTTTAGAATCTCACCCAGATGTTTTGGTAAGAACCCAAACAATCAATGAAGAAGGTGAAAAAACAGTGCTTTCTAGGGCCGCATCTTTGGAACAAGTTAAAAATAATGGAAGACGCTATGTAAAAGGCGCAAATTTGGAGGTTAACGAATATGGAACTCCTCTATTTGCAGATTTCTTTTTCTTTATTACAGGCTTCCATGGATTTCACGTATTATCAGGAGTTGTCATAAATATTATCATCTTTTTTAACGTAATTATTGGGACATACGAACGTCGTAAAAATTATGAAATGGTAGAAAAGGTAGGTCTTTACTGGCACTTTGTAGATTTAGTTTGGGTATTTGTATTTACATTCTTCTACCTAGTTTAACCGAACATATTTTTTTAAAATGGCAGCACACGCACATAAGTTAGAAATTTTTAGAGGCTTGATTAAGTTTAAGTCTAACACACAAAAAATTTGGGGAGTTCTTTTGCTACTTTCTATTATTACTGCAGTAGAAGTGGTATTAGGTATTTACAAACCAACTTCCTTAATGACCCCATTAATGACCCCTTTTGAAGGTGGATTTGGTGCACTGTTAGGAAATATCGTGTTCTCCGGATTCATATACACAAAAAGCCTTAATTTAATATTTATAGTACTTACAATTATTAAAGCCTATTATATTACTTGGGATTTTATGCACATGCGTGATGAAACAAAATCTCTTAGAAGGTTAGTCGTTTGGACGGTTGTCTTTCTTATATGTTACCTTGTGTTTATCTTATTACAAGAAGGTGGCTACATTGAATCTGTTTACACCAATGGATTTGTGAAACGAGATTTTTAAATTATTAAATATTAACATTAAAAAGACGGCCGATTAAAGTCGTCTTTTTTATTTTTGTATCATGAATACCACCAAACTAAAAAAACCTTTCGTACTTACAGTACTGTTTTTTTTACCTGTTTTGTTTTTGTTGTTTTTATACCCCTCAAAACACAATTATAAAACCTTGGATGTTGTTAAAAAAAACATCCCAGAACTCTCTAATTTTGTAAACAACGATGGAGAAGCGCTTCAGTTAGAAAACCACCTTACTGTATTGGGTTTTTTAGGAAAAACCCCAATGGAAGATGCCATCTTAGCACTCAATCTTAAAGAGTTAGTCTATGACAAGTTTAGAGGATTCAAGCGCTTTCAAATAGTTATTTTAGTCCCAGAAACTGCAAAGGAACAGGTGGAATTATTAAAAAAAGAACTCAATCAATATGAGTTTCTGGAGTATTGGAAATTTGGTTTTGGAACAGATGCAGAGATCCTTTCTGCCTATCAATCTCTTAAAATTTCTACAGCTCTGGATTCAAACCTAAAAACATCAGACGTCTTTATTATTGATAAAGAACGCCAGCAAAGAGGGCGTTTGGATGACCGAGATAAAGATCAAATAAAAAATAAAGTACCTTTGTTTGGGATGAGTTCATACGATTGTTTGGAAGTCTCCATACTTAAAAATAAAATGAGCGAAGACATGCGTATTTTGTTCACAGAATACCGCCAAAAACGAAAAGGAAATTTTAATTCTACAAGCCGTAGAGCAGACGATTTAAAAGGAGATGAAAAAAACTAGTTATTCATATGTTGGAGTGTCGTTTATCATTCTAATTTTTGGAATCATTGTGGTTCCTAAAATTATTGACCGCATTCAAAATAATGATGTTACACGATCCGAAAGCCGGAGTAAAGACGTCCAAATGACAGTTTCTGATGACACACCTTTATCATATCTTATTATTAATGGTGAACCCAAAAAGGTAATGCCTTTCAGCTTTGTAAATCAAGATGGAAAAACAATCTCTAATAAAGATTATGAAGGCAAAGTGTACCTTGTTGAATTCTTCTTTTCAACCTGTCCGACCATTTGTCCAAAAATGAATAAAAACTTAGTTGATATACAAAACACCTTTCCAAATCGCCCAGATTTTGGAATTGCCTCGTTTACGATTAACCCAGAGTATGACACTCCATCAGTTTTAAAAACCTATGCCGAAAACTATGGAGTTACCAATCCAAATTGGCACTTTTTGACGGGAGACAAAGAGGCCATTTATAATCTTGCAAACACAGGGTTTAATCTTTATGCTGCTCAGGTTGAAGGTGCGGACGGAGGTTTTGAACATTCGGGAAACTTTGCACTTATCGATAAAGAAGGCTATATTCGTTCCCGAACAGATGCATTTGGAAATCCAAAAATCTATTACAAAGGTATTATCAGCCAGGGAGAACAATTTGATACAGATGGGGAGTCGGAAGATATTAGCGCCCTTAAAGAAGACATTTTAAAATTATTAGAAAATGAATAACACACCACGAACGACTAAGCAGAAATTTCAATTATGGATCAATATCGTCTCTATAGCCGTCCCTGTTGTAGTCGCACTGCTTTTTAGAGTTCGCTTGCCAAACGTAGAGCCACTTTCTTTTTTACCCCCTATTTACGCTTCTGTTAACGGTGTTACAGCCATATTATTGATATTGGCATTAGTGGCTATTAAAAATAAAAAAGTTACACTACATGAAAATTTGATGAAAACATCTATCCTTTGTTCTTTCTTTTTTTTAGTGATGTATGTAGCCTATCATATGACCAGTGACCCTACAAAATATGAAGGAGCTTTTGTTTATGTATATTATTTTATTTTGATTAGTCATATTCTTCTTTCAATTATTGTGATTCCTTTAGTACTTATTAGCTATGTAAGAGCACGGTTGGGAGAATTTAAATCACACAAAAAAATAGTGCGCTATGCCTTTCCAGTATGGTTGTACGTGGCTGTAACAGGTGTAATTGTATATATCATGATATCACCTTATTATATATAAATTGTGAAGCGAGCCATCATTTTACTGGTTTTTGTAGTGCAATATGCCAGCGCAAACGCACAATGTGCGATGTGTAGAGCGGTTTTAGAAAGCGAACTTGGGCAAGAAACAGCAAAAGGAGTTAATAATGGTATTGTATATTTAATGCTTATCCCTTATATTTTAATTGGAGGGTTAGCGTTCTTTTTGTATCGTTACTTGAAAGGATCTAAATAAAAACTATTTTATTATTTTAAAGTTCATCAATTCAGTCATTGAGACATCCAGCACCTTGGATATTTTTAACATCGTTAGAATAGTAATATTTCGTTTTCCATTCTCAATATTAGAGTAGCTTCCACTATCCATATCACACAGTTTAGCAACTGTTTTTTGACGCAATTGTTTTTCTTGGCGAATCAGTCTTAAATGGTAACCCAATGATTTCAAGATTACATCATTTTTGTCTTTTATATTTCCCACAGAATTTAATAGTTAGTTATAATTAAATGATTATTATAAATAAAAATTTGGATTAATTCGCAGTAATGAAATTCCCACTAAAATTCAGTTTTTTTTTATAATTAAAAGAAATCACGAAAACCAAATTACATCTTTTTTTAAGAAATCTAAACCTTAAATTACGATATTTTATATTTATTGAACTATACTATAACTTAATGAAATCTAAATCAGTTTTTTTTTGCAATTAATTTTTTTTTAAAAAAACAGCCTTTTTTAGACTTCACTTTCTGTTAAATTGGCGACCATAAATTTTAACAAATTTTTGCGCTTTACGTGTAACAAAATGTAAATTTTTGCGTCTTATTATTGATAATCGCTCAGCCAAAATTTAGTTATGTTAGAAATAAATCAGCTTCATAAATCATATTCCATTGGGGATTCAAAATTACACGTTCTTAAAGGAATTGATCTTTCTGTAAACCAAGGCGAAATGGTAGCCATTATGGGGTCTTCTGGGTCCGGAAAATCAACACTTTTGAATATTATTGGAATGTTAGATGAAGCAGATGAGGGCGCCTATATATTAGATCAGGTTCCCATCAAAAATCTGACTGAAAAAAAAGCGGCAATTTATCGCAATAAATTTTTAGGATTTATTTTTCAATCCTTTAATCTTATCAACTACAAAAATGCTCTTGAAAATGTAGCCCTACCCCTATACTATCAAGGCCTTAAACGAAAAGAACGTCAAGAAAAAGCACGGTTTCACCTCGAAAAAGTAGGACTTTTGGATTGGGAAACGCATTTGCCAAGTGAACTGTCTGGAGGACAAAAACAACGAGTCGCTATTGCGCGCGCCTTAGCATCCGACCCAAAACTCATCTTGGCTGATGAGCCTACAGGTGCGTTAGATACAACAACCTCTTATGATATCATGGCATTTTTACAACAACTCAACAACGAAGGCAAAACAATTTTAATCGTCACACACGAAGAGGATATTGCTGCCATGTGCAAACGTATTGTTCGTTTGCGGGACGGGATTATAATGGAAGACAAAAAAGTAAATCAAATTAGAGCAGAATCACATGTTTGATATAGATCTTTGGCGCGAAATTTTTCAAAGCATCAGTAAAAACCGTACACGAAGTTTGTTGTCGGGATTTACGGTCACCTTTGCAATTTTGTTATTTACCATTTTATTTGGACTTGCAAATGGTTTAAACAACACTTTTTCAGAAGCTTTTGTGGACGATGCTGCCAATGCTATGTTTATCCGTTCTGGAACAACAACCAAAGCCCACAAAGGAATGCAAGCCGGACGTCGCGTACAATTTAGAAATGAGGATTATAACTACATCAAAACAGACTTTGATGATAATGTAGAGTTTATTACCTCTCGGATTTACAAAAATGTGAATGCCTCCTTTAGAAACGAAAAAAACAACTACTCCTTGCGAGCAGTACATCCAGACCACCAGTATTTAGAAAAAACCAAAGTGTTCCAGGGACGTTACATCAACCAACGCGATATGGATTTGAAAACCAAAGTGGTAGTCATTGGGAAGTTGGTCAAAGACGATTTGTTTTTAAAAGTAGATCCCCTAGGGAAGTATATTAATTTAAGTGGAATTCCTTATTTGGTTGTTGGAGTATTCGCAGATGATGGTGGCGATGATGAAGAACGGCTGCTATACATGCCACTTTCAACAGCACAGCAAGTGTATGGAAATAATGATTATGTAGATCAAATTAATCTTACTTACAAGCCAGATCTAGATTATAACCAAGCCATTGATTTTGGATTGGATTTAGAAAAAAAATTAAAAGAAAGATTCTTAGTAGCCCCTAACGATCAACGTGCTGTACGGGTTTTTAATATGGCGATGCAAAATAAAGGTATTAATCAAATGACGTCGGTTCTTGGGATTTTAATTTTAATTATTGGACTGGGAACCCTGATTGCGGGTATAGTAGGCATTAGTAATATTATGATCTTTATTGTCAAAGAACGAACCAAAGAAATAGGAATTCGTAAAGCCCTTGGTGCTTCTCCAAAATCGATTGTTGCTATTATTTTGGTTGAATCCATTTTTATAACCACGATTGCGGGCTATTTTGGACTCTTGTTGGGGGTAGGAATTTTAGAACTCGTGGGGCCAAACCTAGAAACTTATTTTATTACAAACCCTTCTGTAAGTTTAAGCCTTGTGCTTTCAGCGACCTTAATACTTATAGGCGCAGGAAGTTTGGCAGGGTATGTGCCAGCAAAAAAAGCATCAAAAATCAAACCCATAGTAGCACTAAGAGACGACTAGATGATAAAATTTTTATTCGATAGAGACACATGGCAAGAAGTCTATGATAGCATGAGCAAAAACAAATTGCGCACAGCCATTACTATGGTAGGGGTATGGTGGGGAATTTTATTACTCATCACTCTTTTGGGAGCAGCTAGAGGGATGGAAAATTCCTTTAACCGATTGTTTGGAGATTTTGCAACCAATAGTGTTTTTATATGGGGTCAAAGTACCAGCAAACCCTTCAAAGGATTTCAGGAAGGGAAAAGGGTGCAACTCAAATTATCTCATGCCAAAAAAATAGAAGAGAATATAGAAGGAATCGAATTTGTAGTCCCTCGAAATAGAAATCAAGCACTTGTAGTTCGTAATTTTTTATCAGGCTCTTTTAGTATTAATGGCGACTACCCGCTCCTGGACATGGTACAAAAAAAGAGATTATTAAACGGACGTTTCATAAATCAAAATGATATTGAAGGTAATAAAAAGGTGGCTGTAATTTCTGAAGACATCTATAAACAATTGTTTGAAAAAGATGAAATAGCCATAGGGCAGTACATCCAATTGAACAGCATCAATTTTACCGTAATTGGGGTGGCACAAAATAGCAATGCCAATATGGGTCCAAGCAGTGATATTCACATTCCATTCACCACTTTTCAGCAAATATATAACCAAGGCGATACGATAGGTTGGCTCATGATCACAGGGAAACCAGAATATAATATCAAGCAAATAGAAGAAGACGCTAAGTTATTATTGCGTAATTTAAACAAAGTTCATCCGCAAGACAAGCGTGCTTTTGGAAGTTTTAACTTGGGAAAAGAATTTGCTAAAATCACAGGGTTTTTAAAAGGTATGCAGTTTTTAACCTGGTTTGTTGGAATCGCAACCCTGATTGCAGGAGTATTTGCTATTGGAAACATCTTATTAATTACCGTGAAAGAACGCACCAAAGAAATTGGAGTAAGACGGGCCTTAGGTGCAACCCCTTTTGAAATCAAACGCCAAATTGTGGTAGAAGCCGTATTTTTAACCCTTGTAGCTGGACTTTTTGGGATTATTTCGGGAGGATGGATGCTGATTGCGGCAGACAATGCATGGGGACAAGGCGAGGATGCAACACTTGTAAATGCCTCAGTGTCCATAGCAGTTGTATTTGTAGCCTTGTTGCTACTAGTCACCCTCGGAACACTCATAGGACTCATTCCTGCATTTAAAGCCACAAGTATCAAACCAATAGAAGCATTAAGAGAAGAATAAAAAATCAATAAAAATGAATAAAACAGTAAAAATTATTTTTGGAATCGGAGCACTTATTTTACTAGTATATGTGTTAAAATACTTTAAAGATTCCAACGCTAAAGAAGTCATTGACTATAAAACGGAGCTTCCATTTTATAGCACTCTCGACACTAAGACCGTTGCTACAGGGAAATTAAACCCTGAAGAAGAAGTTGAATTAAAGCCACAAATTTCTGGAATTGTAGATCAAATTTTTGTTGAAGAAGGAGACCTTGTAAGAAAGGGCGATTTAATTGCTAAAATTAGAGTGGTGCCAAACGAACAAGCTTTGGGAAGTGCAAAAAGCCGTATCAATACTACGCGACTTTCATTTGAAAATGCACAAAACTTATTCAACCGAAATAAAACCCTTTTTGAAAAGGGGGTAATCTCTAAACAAGATTTTGAAAACAGTGAATTAAGCTTGAATCAGTCCAAAGAAAGTTACGATCAGTCCAAAGATGATTATCAAATCATCAAACAAGGATCTCTTTCTGGAGGCAGCTCATCTAATACTAATATTATGGCTCAAATCTCTGGAACCATCCTCGAAATCCCTGTGCGTGAGGGAGATCAGGTTATTGAAAGTAATAATTTTAATGCAGGAACTACCATTGCTACGATTGCAGATATGAGTAAAATGATTTTTGAAGGTAAAGTTGATGAATCTGAAGTCGGAAAGTTAGAAGAAGGCAAAGACATCAAAGTCATTCTTGGGGCAATCAACGAAAAAGAATTTCCTGCAGTGCTGACGTTTGTAGCACCCAAAGGAGTAGAGGAAAATGGGGCTGTTCAATTTACAATCAAAGCAGATGTAAGCATCCCAAAGAGTACAAAAATTCGGGCGGGCTACAGTGCCAATGCAGAAATAGAAATTGAAAGTAAAGATAGCATCTTAGTGATTAAAGAAGCTCTTTTACAGTTCAATCGCATCACCGAAAAACCCTTTGTAGAAATACAAAATGAAAATGGAAACTTCTCCAAAAAAAATATAGAAATCGGATTGTCGGATGGGATAAATGTAGAAATCCTTGATGGGATAGAAGAGGGCGATAAAATTAAGGTTTGGAATAAAGCATTAGAAGAAAATAATGACGATGACGACGACGATGAATAATAAAATCCCAATATCTATGAAATATTTATATACAGCTCTTTTTCTTATAGGAACTTTAAACAGTTTTGCTCAAAAAAAATGGACCTTAAAAGAATGTGTCGATCATGCTTTGGAACATAATATTTCGGTGAAGCAATCCATGCTCGATATTGATTTGGCTAAACAAGATGTGATAAACGCAAAAGGAAACTTTATGCCTTCTCTTAGTGCTAACGCTTCCCAAAACTTTAATTTTGGATCTTTTATTGGACAAGATGGTTCAAGAATTAAAAGTGATTCAAGGGGAAACAGTTTTGGCATAAATTCAGGCGTTACAATTTTTAACGGATTCCGCAATTTAAATACTTACAAACAAGCAAAGCTTGGAGTAGAAGCGAGTCAATTACAGCTGTCCATTCTTCAGGATGATATTTCGTTGACTGTTGTGAATTCATTTTTAAATATTTTATTCAACAAAGAAAACCTTAAAATTGCCAAAGAACAATTAACGATTAGTTTGAACCAACGAGACCAAATTACGTCTCAAGTTGAAGCGGGAATCAAACCTCGCTCCGATCTATTTGATATAGATGCAACAATAGCATCTAATAGAGAAAGTATTGTTAATGCAGAAAATAGTTTAGATTTATCCTTATTAAGTCTGAGTCAAAACCTACAAGTATCTCCCGTTGATTTTGATATTGAAGAAGTTCAAATCAATTTAACTTCTGTGTCTATGGCATACAGCTCCACAGGAGAAATTTTATCCCATGCTTTGGACAATCGTGCTGAAATTAAGAACGCAGAATTAAATATAGAAAATTCTGATTTTGGAGTGAAATTAGCACAAAGTGCCTATGCCCCATCTTTGAGTTTTGGAGCAGGCTTGGGGTCTTCTTATCAACACAAGCAAGGTGAGTCAGATGTGAGATCTGAATATGTCATGGACCCAAACAACCCAGGATCTATTATTGAAACGATTGTTCCTTACGGTTTCAATGCTCAAATTGAAAACAATTTAGGCTATAACCTAGGGTTTAACTTAAGTGTTCCTATTTTTAACGGATTTAAAACAAAAGCCAATGTGTCAAAAGCTAAAATTAATAGAGAAAAAAGTATTCTTAATTTAGAACAAGCAAAACAGGACCTAACGACTACAATTACTCAAGCGTATGCTGATGCAAAAGCCTCTTTAAAGCAATATCAAGCCTCTTTGTTTTCTGTTGCAAGTTTAGAAGAGTCCTTTAAAAATGTTCAAAATAAGTTTAACTTTGGAGCTGCAACTTCTTTTGAAGTTGAACAACTTAGGGGGCGTTTAGTAAACGCAAAATCAAACCTAATCAACTCAAAGTTTAACTTTGTATTCCGTTCAAAAGTATTGGACTTTTATATGGGGAAACCCTTGACACCATAGTTTATGGCTTATATTCTAAACATCGAAACCTCAACTACAAATTGCTCTGTGGCATTAGCATATAATGGAGAGGTTATTGGGCTTAAAGAAGACAACAGCAGCGAGTATTCACATGCAGAACGACTCCATGTATATATTGATGAAGTTCTAAAAACAGCCCAAACATCTATAGACCAACTCGAGGCTATTGCAATTAGCAAAGGACCTGGGTCTTATACGGGCTTACGAATAGGTGTTTCAGCGGCCAAAGGCTTGTGTTTTGCACTCAATATTCCTTTAATTTCTGTACCTACTCTGGAAGCACTTGCACATCAGATTGAAAATCCAAAAGGAACCATCGTTGCGATGCTTGATGCTAGACGTATGGAAGTCTATTCAGCTATTTATGACGCACAGCATAATGAAACCCGTCCCACAAAAGCAGAAGTATTGACTCCAAAATCTTACCAAGAATTATTAGAATTGTCTCCTGTTTATTTTATTGGAAATGGGGTGCCAAAAACCAAAGACCTTATCCTACATAAAAATGCACAATTCATTGAAAATAAATTGCCTTCAGCAAAACAAATGGGTGCACTTTCGTATGATAAATTTAAAACGCAGACCTTTGAAAACGTTGCTTATTTTGAACCTTTTTATTTAAAAGATTTCATCGCCATTCCTTCAAAAAAATAGACCCTATCCTTTTTTTTGAATTTCAACAGAATGTGGGTATGGAATTTCGATACCTGCAGCATCGAGAGCTAACTTACAATTTTCCGTAATGCCAAAGTACACAGCCCAATAATCTTCAACGTTACACCAAGGACGAACCGCAAAATTCACAGAACTATCGGCAAGTTCGGAAACATCAACTGTTGGTAAAGGGTTTTTTAATACTTTTGGATGGGACGTAAGAACTTGCATTAGCACTTCCTTAGTTTGTTTGATGTCTTCCCCGTATCCAACACCAATCGTTAGATCAACTCTTAGGGTGCCTTCGGCAGATAGATTAACAATATTATCATTTGCTAAAATCCCATTTGGGATGATAACGCGTTTATTAGTTGGAGTTATAATTTGTGTTGTAAAAAGCTGAATGTCTTTGACAACCCCTATTTCTCCTTGTGCATCTATAATATCGTCCACTCTGAAGGGTTTAAATAAAATAATCAAAACACCTCCAGCAAAATTTGCCAATGAACCTTGTAAAGCGAGTCCAAGTCCTAATCCAGCAGCGGCCATAACGGCTGCGAGTGCAGTTGTGTCCACTCCTAGTTTTGAAATTACAGCGATCAGTAATAACGCTTTTAACACCCAACCTAACAAATTTCCTAGAAAAGTTTGTAAGGTTTTATCGACGTGACGCGAGTTTAGAAGTTTATTCGTTAAGCGAAGAATAAATTTAATTGCATACCAACCAAAAATAAGCATGGCTAAGGCATAAAGTACTTTGGGAGAATATTCCAAAAGCAAGGTTTTTGCAGAAGTTAGGTAGTTTTCCATAGTTTAGAATTTTGATTTGAATTCACATTCACAAAAATAGTGTTCATGTTTTGAGAAAACCCATTGGCATATTTAAGAGTTTGTGAAAAAGAACATTGTAAGAAACATAGATTTAGAAACGTGGCATTTAATAATTTCATGGGTTTATTGATTTTCAACAGAACTTATAGTCCATCAAAGATACATATTTATGACAATTAATTACAATTTCTTTGAGCAGCTAACTCGAAGAAATTACGACAAACACTTATGTTGTGTAAAATCGTTGTAACTTTGAATTATGAAGTTATATATTGTACCGACCCCTATTGGAAATTTAGAAGACATTACGTTGCGTGCTATTAAAGTATTAAAATCGGTCGATTTGATTTTAGCTGAAGACACCAGAACCTCTGGAAAACTGTTAAAACACTTCGAGATCGGAACACAAATGCATTCTCATCATATGCACAACGAGCATAAAACTGTGCAAGGCATTATTCAAAAATTAAAAACAGGAACGACCATTGCATTGATTAGCGATGCAGGAACCCCCGCTATTTCAGACCCTGGATTTTTACTCACAAGAGCCTGTGTCGAAAACAACATCCCAGTAGATTGTTTGCCTGGAGCAACCGCTTTTGTACCTGCTTTGGTTAACTCAGGATTGCCAAATGATAAATTTGTATTTGAAGGATTTTTGCCCGTAAAAAAAGGCCGACAAACCCGTTTACTTTTATTGGCAGAAGAACCCCGCACAATAATTTTATATGAAAGCCCTCATAAACTTCTTAAAACCCTTTCTCAAATTTGTGAATATTTTGGTGAAGATCGACAAGTTTCGCTATCGCGAGAACTTACAAAACTTTTTGAGGAAACCCAAAGAGGAACAGCAAAATCAATTTTAGATCATTACACAAACCATCCCCCAAAAGGGGAAATTGTGATTGTAATAGCAGGGAAGTCAAAAGTTTCATAGTACAACTAATCACATTATTTAGTACTTTTGATGCAATAAGAATCAAATTAGTTTATAATGTCCCACAAAATTACAACCCTCTGGAAAGGTGGAATGCAATTCGAATCCGATAATCCAAGCGGGAAAACAGTACTCATGGATACCGTTTTAAAAGGCCAATCTGAACAGTTTGGACTATCCCCAAAAGCAATGATGCTATCCGCTTTAGCGGGATGCTCTGGAATCGATATTGTAGAGATTTTAGAAAAAATGAAAGTTGTTGATTACAAATTAAAAATGGAAGTTGAAGGCTTTCTAACAGATGAACATCCAAAGTTTTACCATAAAGTCCATGTAGATTATCACTTCTATGGGTCAGATTTGAATCCCAAAAAAATTGATAAATCTGTAAAACTATCAGTTGATAAATATTGCGGTGTTATGGAAATGTTTCGACAATTTTCAACGGTAACAACAGCCATTCATATCCATAATTCTTAGTAATGCGTTGGACGCTCAAACCGAAACCTGACTCCAAACAAACAGTCAACTTAGCAACTGAATTAGGCGTAGACAAGGCAATAGCTGAGTTGTTACTCCAAAGAGGTATCGAGGATTTTGAAGCTGCCAAAACATTTTTTCGCCCCAGTTGGTCCGATTTGCACGATCCTTTTCTGATGAAAGATATGGACAAAGCCGTCGCTAGGATTGAAGACGCTATAAAAAATAACGAACAGATACTTGTGTTTGGTGATTATGATGTAGATGGAACTTCATCTGTTGCTTTAATGGCCTCTTATCTAGAAACAAAAAGCACTCAGATTTCAACCTATATTCCCGATCGTTATGAAGAAGGCTATGGTGTATCCTACAAAGGGATTGATTTTGCATCAGACAATGATTTTACATTAATAATTGCCTTAGATTGTGGGGTCAAAGCGATTGACAAAGTTGCCTATGCCAATAAAAAAGGCATTGATTTTATTATTTGTGATCACCACCGTCCTGGAAAAAAACTGCCTCCTGCAGTTGCTGTTTTAGATCCAAAACGTTCTGATTGTGCCTACCCTTTTAAAGAACTTTGTGGCTGTGGAGTTGGGTTTAAATTGATTCAAGCTCTTGCCTGCAGAGATGGCGAATCTGTGGAGTCATTGGTTGGATATTTAGATTTAGTAGCCACTGCAATTGGTGCCGACATCGTTCCTATTGTTGGTGAAAATAGAACCCTTGCATATTTTGGGTTACAAATCATAAACTCCAACCCTCGTCCAGGTTTTAAAGCCTTGATAAATCATGTGAAAAAAGAGGTGCTAACCATCACAGATGTAGTATTTAATATTGCTCCGCGCATCAATGCTGCAGGACGTATGAAACATGGAAATTATGCAGTCGCATTGATGAAAGAAACCAATTTTAAAAATGCCGAAGCCGCTGCTGCTGAAATCGAATTATTTAATACCAACCGTCGCGAAGCGGATAAACGCATTACACAAGAAGCATTGTTGCAAATTGAACAATTGAACGAAACAAATAATGCCACGTCTGTTGTCTATCAAGAAGATTGGCATAAAGGCGTTATTGGAATTGTCGCTTCTCGCCTCATAGAAACTTATTACCGCCCAACCTTGGTATTTACAAAAAGTGGCGATTTTTTAGCTGCTTCCGCACGTTCTGTAAGAGGATTTGATGTCTATAATGCCTTAGAAAATTGCAGTCATTTAATAGAACAATTTGGAGGACATATGTATGCTGCAGGACTTACGATCAAAGAAGAAAATTATCCAGCATTTAAAGCTGCATTTGAAGCTGAGGTTTCAGCAACTTTGCCCAATCACCTTCAAACGCCTGAAATTAAAATTGATGCCGAAATTAATTTTGATTCCATCACTCCAAAATTTTACAGAATTTTAAAACAATTTGCTCCTTTTGGGCCTCAAAATATGTCTCCTGTTTTTATGACCTCTGGAGTACTGGATACGGGCTACGGAAAATGTGTTGGTGAAGATCAAACGCATCTACGGCTAACGCTCGCTCAAAAGAACAGTCAAAAAATTACAGGTATTGGTTTTGGCTTAGGCAGTGACTTACCGATTATTAAATCTAGAACGCCTTTTAAAGTAGTCTATTCAATCGACGAAAATGAATGGAATGGGAATGTGAGTTTACAGTTAAAACTAAAAGGTATTAAATCGTAATATGGCAAAAAGAGATCCCTATGCAGCACTTCGATTTAAAGAATTTAATATCTTTTTATTATTGCGATTTATCCTTGTCTTTGGCTGGTCCATGCAATTTATTATTATTGAATGGCAAGTCTATACACTCACCAAAGACCCACTATCTCTTGGAATTATTGGACTTATGGAAATTATTCCAGCTTTTAGTATGGCATTATTTGCTGGGCATATTGTAGATCAAAGTGAAAAAAGAAACTTACTCCTAAAATGTATAGGCCTCTTTTCATTAATTAGTTTTGGACTATTCTTTTTAACCAGTCCATCTGTTGAATCCGATTGGGACTCAAAATATATTCTGTATTCAATTTATGCCTTTGTGTTTTTTGGAGGTCTCTTGCGTGCATTTTTTGGACCCACAATTTTTTCTCTAGTCGCATTAATTGTTCCTAAAAAGGTCTATCCAAATGCAGCGACTTGGAACAGTTCAACCTGGCAAATGGCTTCTATGTTAGGGCCTGCTTTTGCAGGTCTTACAATCAATTGGATAGGTGTTCATTGGTCGCTATGTATTGTATTTGGGTTGATTGTTTTGTCGTTTATATTGTTGTTTGGGATTTCTCGCAAACCAATTTTGAATCCCAAAATAGGAGAACCTATTGTACAAAGTTTAAAAGAAGGTGTTCGATTTGTGTTTAAAACAAAAGCAATTTTAGGGGCTTTGAGCTTAGATATGATTGCGGTTCTTTTTGGGGGTGCTGTAGCATTACTTCCAGTTTTTGCACAGGACATTTTAAAAGTCGGTTCTGAAGGGTTTGGACTGCTACGAGCGGCTCCTGCTGTTGGGGCGTTCCTTACCATGCTTATTACGGCTTACATTCCTATCAGCAAAAATGCAGGTCTGAAATTGCTAGCTGCGATATTTAGTTTTGGCGTATGTATTATTGTTTTTGGACTGTCCTCTGTTTTTTGGATTTCGGTTGTTGCCTTATTTTTTAGTGGGGTCACAGATGGAGTGTCAATGGTTATCAGACAAACAATTTTACAACTCAAAACTCCCGATCATATGCGTGGGCGTGTATCCTCTGTAAACTCCATGTTTGTAGGGTCTTCAAATGAATTAGGTGCCTTTGAAAGCGGAGTGACAGCGAAACTCATGGGAACGGTTACGGCAGTTGTTTTTGGAGGAACCATGACCTTAATCACAGTGATTACTACGGGGATTGTATCGCCTACATTTCGTAAATTGGACTTAGAAAAAGATCTAAAAGCACACGAAACTCAAAACTAATAATTTAGAGTTGGTTTATAGATTCATCCTTTTTTCTAAAATCTAAATTGTAAGAGTATTTAAACCCTAAGATCGATTTTGAAACGGTCCCTTTTGCGTCGTTTTTTAATTGAACATTAAAATCATCTTGAAGCCTGTAGAATAGGGCTATTTTTCCAAATCTATTAAACTTTCTTGAAGCCGAAAGTGTAAACCTTTGTCGGTCAATTTTATTGCCAACCGTTTTTTCTACAAAGGTGTTAAAAAACTCTGTGTTTAACTTAAAAATGATATCAACAGGACGCACTTTGTAGCCAACCCCAAACTGCAGACGGAGTTGTTCTTTGGCAATATCCCCTTCCTCTTCAGAAAATCCTAGCTCGTTTCTATTTTGGTACCTAAGACGGTAATACAGATCTATCTTTTTGATGTCATGTTTGAAGCTTGCATCAAATTGATATCTGAAATGTGATTCAAGGCCTTGTTTTTTGCCTACATCATCATTCTTTTTAATAAACCTCACTCCGACGCCTAATTCAAAATCTTTAACGACTTCGTAACTTCCTTCAACTTGTGTAAAATAGGTGCTCACAGTCGTAATGTCATTTCGATACCTAAGGTGTTCTGAAATGGAAAAGGCTATTTTTTCACTTGCTCTTACATTAAGCTGGACGGAGCTCCATCCCTCTAAATCATTAGAGCTTTGAGCCAACATTAGATTAGAGAATATTAACAAACATATAAAGAATGTGAATACGGTGTTATGCTGTTTAGATAAATTCATAGTTTGAATTAGAGTTTATAATAGACCGTTATTTTGGCAACATCTCTCAAGAAATTTACATTTCCAACTTCGAAACTCAGGATTTCAACACCAAGTCTTTTTTCTAAGTCGGCTTTGAGGAGTTCATGATTTTCAGGGCGTATATTTTCAATAATTTCATAAGTTACATCTTTAGATAATATTTTTGATTCTACCCAATAACGCTCGAGTAAATACAATGCCAAAAGTATAATTGAATTGGCAGCGATAATCTCTGCATAACTCATTTTTTTGTTTG
>ERZ887849.1528-NODE-1528-length-21425-cov-7.348526_pt1 | contig 21425 bp, 17 predicted proteins | sample MGYA00521267_ERZ887849 | MGnify/ENA primary metagenome ERZ887849 (study PRJEB32303, sample SAMEA104408601) | aquatic metagenome | biome: Brackish water; feature: Pelagic; material: water | place: Baltic Sea | collected 2014-06-06T16:11:00 | depth 2,863 m ... | reverse complement strand
CTACAGAAATGCCTTCTTGTCCCCAACCTGAGAACCATTTAGAAATCTTTCCTTGACGGAGAAGAATCATCATTTTTTCTTCTATCAAACGAGGTAAAAGTATCTTACGATAAATTTCGAGTAATTCTGTATCGTCGAATCCGTCTCGATTGTATTTGATCTTTCTTTCTTGAATTGTTTCCATTGGAATTATTTGCTTAACAAAGCTACCTTTTTTCTCTAAAAAGTGAGCTTGGATCGTATACTTTAATTTTATTTGGGCGTGAAATTGGAAAATAGAAAATTCATTTTTATTGATTTCAATTGCTTGAATTTATTCTTGCTGTTTGATGGGTATTTCGCATGTAAATAGCACCAAATAAAAATTTAAATTTTTAGATAACTCCCGGTTGATAAATTGGTCAACACCCTGACAAATAAACATCTAAAATTGAGCAAGTAATTCAAATAGGAGGGAATTGGGTTTTACTCTTGAGAAATTGGTGACAAAAAATAGGGGCAAAAAATATAGGAACGAAAAATTTTTCGTCCCTATATAAATTATTATTAATGGAAATTGGTTAAACCAACCCTTGATCAATCATAGAATCGGCAACTTTAACAAAACCAGCGATATTCGCTCCGCTAACGTAGTTAATGTTTCCATTTTCATCTTTTCCGTATTTAACACAAGCATCGTGAATTGAAACCATAATGCCGTGTAATTTAGCATCCACTTCTTCCGCTGTCCAAGACAAACGCAAAGAGTTTTGTGACATTTCCAATCCTGATGTTGCTACTCCACCTGCGTTAGACGCTTTTCCTGGAGCAAAAAGAATTTTCGCTGCTTGGAAAGCTTCCACCGCTTCTGGTGTACAAGGCATATTAGCACCTTCAGCTACACACATAACACCGTTTGCAAGTAAAGTTTTCGCTTCTTCTTCGTTCAATTCATTCTGCGTAGCACAAGGAAGCGCAATATCAACTTTCTCTCCCCAAGGACGCTTGCCTTGGTGGAATACAAAACCTTCATATTTATCTGCAATTTCTTGAACACGTCCTCTACGAACATTTTTCAAATCTTTTAAGAAATCCAAATGCTCCGTATGGAATCCGTTCTCTGAAGAAACGTATCCAGAAGAATCTGAAACTGTAATTACTTTGCCTCCATAATGCAATACTTTTTCAATCGCAAATTGCGCAACATTACCTGAACCAGAAACAGAAACCGTTTTTCCCTGGAAATCTTGTTTTTTAGTCGCCAACATCTCTTTTGTGAAATAAACTGTTCCGTACCCTGTCGCTTCCGGACGGATTAAAGAACCACCCCAATTTCTGCCTTTTCCAGTTAGTACACCAGTAAACTCGTTACGGATACGCTTGTATTGACCGAACATATATCCAATCTCACGACCTCCAACACCTATATCTCCTGCTGGAACATCTGTATCAGCACCAATGTGACGAGAAAGCTCTGTCATAAAAGATTGACAAAATTTCATTACTTCTTTGTCTGATTTACCTTTTGGATCAAAATCAGAACCACCTTTTCCACCTCCCATTGGGAGAGTCGTCAAAGAATTTTTAAAGATTTGTTCGAATCCTAAAAATTTCAAAATCGACAAATTCACCGAAGGGTGAAAACGCAAACCACCTTTGTACGGTCCGATTGCAGAGTTGAATTCTACTCTATACCCTCGGTTTACTTGCATATCTCCCTTGTCGTCCAACCACGGGACACGGAAAATAATTGTTCTTTCTGGCTCTACAATTCTTTCAAGAATATTATTTTCCTGATACTTCGGATGATCTTGGATAAAAGGAATAACTGTCTCAGCTACTTCATGTACCGCCTGTAAAAATTCAGTTTCATGACCATTTTTGGCTTTGACTTTGTCCATGAAAGCATCAATTTGTGCTTGATATTTGCTCATTGTCTATAAAGGTTTAAAATCGAGGAACAAATTTAATTAATTATCATTCGCTCCGACCACTGTTTTAGGTAAAATTCTACTAACAATAACTTGTTGGATTTCAATAGTTAGAATTTATTGTATAATTTCTTATCGAAGAAGACAACCCTCGTTTTGTTTTTTCGTCATCTTTGTAAATAAGATTAAATTAAAGCTATGAAATTAGGAAATAGACTATTCGTCACTGCAATTGTATCACTAGCTTGCTTTTCGTACACATATAGCCAAGGCCAAGCCAATGTTCTATGTTTAGGAGAAGATACTACAGTTTGTGTAGGTCAACCGGTTGTTATTACAAACTGTCCTCCAGCTGGCGGAAGTTCATCTGGAAACACCTTGAATTTACCGAATCCAACCAATGTAACTTTATTTGATGATTCATGGAGTGCTGCAATTCCAATGGGGTTCACATTTAACTTTTATGGGAATAATTATACGTCATGTATAATTGGATCGAATGGACTTGTATCCTTCAATTTAGCTAGTGCGGGAGGTTATTGCCCATGGAGCTTGAACGGAACTGCACTTCCAACAACAACCGTTGCCGGAGGATTGAACGCAGCCATGGGTTGTTACCAAGATCTGAACCCAAGTAATTTTACTTCAGGACCGATACAATATCAGACAATAGGAACTGCACCCAATAGGATTTTCGTCGTATTATATAAAGGTGTAACAGGATTTTCTTGTACGTCAAGTTGTAATTATTCTGCCTTCCTATTCTTTGAAGGAACGAACAATATTGAATACCATATTGGAACAAAAGTAGTTTGTACCTGGAATAGTAATAGAGCTATTCAAGGCACAATGAATGCAACTGGAACCGTTGCTCATATCACGCCAGGAAGAAACAATTCAGTTTGGACTGCTGCTTCGGATGGTAAGATGTTTACACCTACTGCTGCAACAACGGCTTATACTATATCAACTATTCCTTATGTGGCAGTGACTTCAGGTGGTACTTCTACGCCGATTACCTGGAAAAACACTTTGAATCAGACTTTCCCATACAACGGAACTACTAATTCTTTAACAGTTACAACACCTCCCCCAGGAACAACAGGATATTTTTTAGTAGGTACGGCTTGCGGTGCTTCAATTGGAGCAGTGTCTGATACAACTTGGATTACAAGAGTGAATGCAACTGTAACAGCAAGTTCTATTTCTGACACATGTTCAGCTAGTCTTGGCTCTGTTACTGCTGCTCCAGGAGCTGGAACTGCACCATTTGTATACTCATGGTCAGGATTACCTGCAACAACTGCAACTGTGAATAATGTATTAACAGGTTCATACCTCGTTACAATGACAGATGATATGGGTTGTAACGCAACGGCTACTGTGTTGGTTCCAAATGTTTCAGTTGTTTCTTCGGGCACTATGACTGTGGTAAGTTGTCCGGGAGGTACAAACGGCACCGCTACGGCGACAATGAATCCTTCAGGACCAGGTACAACTTATTTATGGGATGATGCTATGGCACAGACAACACAAACCGCTACTGGATTAACAGCAGGAACATATACTTGTGCCATTACGGATGGATCATGTGTTGATATAGTGACAGTTGTTGTTACAGAAATACCAGCTATGCAGGCAACAGTTATCAACCTTCAGGATGTGAATTGTCATGCTTCGAATACAGGTGTTATTGCCTTAAATGTTATCAACGGAACTGCTCCGTATAATTATGCATGGACGGGGTCAATTTCAACAGTATCTAGTGCTACTGATTTATATGTTGGTCCACACACAATTACTATAACCGATTTCAATAGTTGTGTTATCACTGTCGATACCGTTCTTAGTGAGCCACCTGCATTGTACATTGACAGTATTTCCTTGGATTCAATGATTTGTTCAGAGTCGAGCATTATTATTGGTGCAGTTGGAGCTGGAGGATCGACTCCATACACATACACATGGTACGAAAACGGAACGCAATTTTCAACCAATCAATATGTATCAGTTGACCCAGTGAATTCTGGAACGACATATACTTTGGTTCTAGGAGAAATTTGCGGTAGTCCAACGGATACGGATTCATTATTGATTACCTTTCCTCAAGACATTATACCAAGTTCAAATCCAATCCCTTTTCAAGCATGTGCTCCAGACACCTTTACGTTTGTGAATACTTCAGTCAATGGAGCTGACATTATGTCAACGGTCTATGATTTCAGTAATGGTGTTACGCAAATAGTTGCTGGAATGGACACAGTCCTTCAAGATTTCCAAATTGCGGGAATGTATGATTTAACGATGACAATTACTTCAAATTACGGATGTATTTACATTGGAACTTTCCCAGGCATAGTTTCAGCGTTACAAAGACCAACAGCTAAATTTAGCATGACAACAAATCCGACGACAATATTTGAAACGGAAATTGGAATGATAGATCAATCAATCGGTGCCGCTCAATGGTATTGGGTTGCTCCTGAATCACTTGAAGGAACTTCAACTGAACAAAACCCAAGATTTAACTTCCCACAGAAGGAAGGAAATTACGCCGTTTTCTTATTGGTCACATCGCCTGAAGGTTGCACAGACACCACTCGAAATTTCATTGAAGTTCAAAATGATTTTGTATTATATGCAGCAAACACCTTCACTCCAGATGGTGACCAATTCAACCAAAACTGGCGAGTTGTTACGGACGGTTTAGATCCAAATGATTTTGAACTAGAAGTATTCAACCGATGGGGACAAGTAATTTGGCTTTCGAAAGATCCTCTTGCAGAATGGGATGGAACGTATGCCGGTAAAATTGTACCAGATGGAATTTACAACTGGAAATTAAGAACCAAAAAAACGGGTACAGACGAGCCTAGAATATTCACCGGAAGTGTGATGATCATGCGCTAACCTATACTTTATTCAAACACAAAAAGAGGAGTTCCATTACGGATCTCCTCTTTTTTTGGGCACGCCGTTTGTATCATTCTAGCTATATTTGAAAAAATGAAGAAAATGAAGAAAATTTTTATAATATCTGGAATCATTGCAACAAGCTTGGTTTCTTGTGATGTACTGAACGACGCAGCGAACGTTATACTAACTGACGATGGATCGACTAGCACGCCAGCACTTACCAATTCTGAGGTTATTTCTGGATTGAAAGAAGCATTGAGTGTTGGAATTATAAACTCTGTGAATTTAACCTCAGTTAGAGACGGTTTTTTAGGAAACACTGAAATTCGTTTACCCTTCCCTCCTGACGCCATTAAGTTGAGGGAAAAAGCTATCGATTGGGGATTACAAGGTCAAGTAGATAAAATTGAAACGACTTTGAATCGTGCAGCTGAAGAAGCGACGAAAGAAGCAACACCAATTTTCATCAACGCAATTACAAACATGAGTGTTTCTGACGGATTTGCCATTTTAAAAGGAGGAAACGGAGCAGCAACAAAATTTTTAAAGGACAATACATCTGCTCAATTGATGACAGCTTTTGTACCAAAAGTTCAAGAAGCGATTGAAAAAGTAAAATTGACGGAATACTGGAATCAGGTTGCAGCGAAATACAATACAGCGATGACGGTGACTGGAGGTCAGAAAGTAGAAACAGACCTGAATGCTTTTGTAACGCAACGGGCTATCGACGGGCTATTTACAATGGTGGGAAAAGAAGAAAATAAAATTCGTTTGGATCCAGCAGCGCGCGTTACTGATTTGTTGGCCAAAGTTTTTGGAAGTGTTAAACCTTAAAAAAAATGACATTTCAATCTTCTGAATTAGTTTTAAATAAAAAAGGACAGGTCTATCATTTAGGGTTGTCAGCAGAAGATATTTCCGATAAAATTATTTTAGTAGGTGACCAAGACCGTGTGGAATTGGTCACCTCTTTTTTTGATACAATAGAGCACAAATCTCGACATCGAGAATTTCTTTCTCATACTGGAACATACAAGGGCAAACGATTGACCGTTCTATCTACTGGAATTGGCACTGATAATATCGATATTGTTGTGAACGAATTGGATATACTTGCCAATATAGATTTGAAATCGAAGCAGATAATTTCAGATCGAAAATCATTGGAACTAGTTCGTATAGGTACATGTGGTATTCTACAATCAGATATTCCCATACATCAATTCATCCTTAGCTCACATTCGCTTGGCTTAGACAACGTGGCGCATTACTACTCCATACAGTTTACCGAACACGAATCTGAACTACTTCAAGAAATTGTCGATTTCGTTCCTTTTCCTGATAAAATTGAACCTTATTTAATTTCGGCCAATCATGCCTTAACAAGTCGATTTCATTCAGAATTGACCAAGAAAGGAATAACCCTTACTGCAAGTGGATTTTACGGTCCACAAGGCAGAAGTATTCGTTTACCGCTGAAAAACCAATGGAGAGAATCATTAGAAGACTCCTCTTTTCAAGATATTCCCGTGATGAATTTCGAGATGGAAAGCTCGGCACTATTTGCTTTGGGCAGATCATTGGGACATTCGTGCACCACTATTTGTTTAGGTATTGCTAACCGACCAACTGGTGATTTTTCGAAGGATTACTCGAAAGACATGAATGAGTTGATTGAATACGTATTGAAAAGGTTTTAAGAAATCGCTTTCAACATTGAAACCAATTTCCGTTCATCGATTTTCATTCTATCTGTAGAGAATTTACTTTTTTCAGCTTGCATTTTTGAGGCAGCCGAAAAATGTATCGCGCTCGGTTGAACGGTTTGAGCGATGTTCAAAATGTTTGAAGCATTGACTCCGCCCCCGGGCATTAGCTCTAGCTTCTCTCTAAAAACCTCTTTTATTTCGGCATAATTTGCCAATCCTTTTTCAACATTGGCGGCTCGTCCCGAGGTTAAAACTCTTTTGAATTTAAAGTATTTTAAAATTTCGACGCCATCTTTCCATTCTGCCATTTCATCAAAAGCGCGGTGAAAAGTCAACTCTTTCCCTCTCGTCAATTTGCTTATTTCACCCAAGAATGTCGTATCAATTTCTTTATTTTCCTTCAAGGCACCCACCACAAATCCTTTTACGGGAAGATCGTTCAAACCATGAATTTCAGCCAAAATCGTTTCTTTTTCAAAGCCGTCATAACAAAAACCGCCCGCACGTGGACGAATGAGGACGTGTGTTTCAAGATGCTGTTGAAGTGCCAAAAGAACTAAGCCGTTGGATGGAGTTGTGCCGCCTTGCTCTAGATTGACGCACAGCTCTATTCTGTCGAAATTGTATTTCTTTGCTAAGGTTATCCCTAATTTATCTGTAACACACAGTTCTAACTTCATAATTATTATTCTTATGTTCTTTTTTCTAAAAGTACTTTACAATCGAAACTATTTGACTATCTTAAATAGAAACTTATTGACAAAACAATGAACCCAACTCACCAACAAATATTGCGCGATTACTTTGGCTACGATAATTTCAGAGAGCAGCAAGAGGAAATTATCACGTCTATTTTAGCGAAAAAAGATTCGCTTGTTTTGATGCCGACCGGAGGAGGGAAATCTCTTTGCTTTCAAATTCCTAGCTTAATTTTTGAAGGAGTGACTTTGGTTATTTCTCCCTTAATTTCATTGATGCAAGATCAAGTACAAAGCTTGAAAGCAAACGGAATTGGCGCTGAATTCTTAAACAGCACCCAAAACGCTGCTGAAAAAAGCCTGATTCGTGCGCAAGCAGAAAAAGGGGAAATAAAACTCATTTACATGGCCCCAGAAACACTTTTTAGTTCTTCTGAAGATTGGGTTCTAAACTTAAACTTATCGCTTGTAGCGGTAGATGAAGCACACTGTGTATCCATGTGGGGACATGATTTCCGTCCAGAATACAGGCAATTGATTCAATTGCGCAAACTCCTTGACCGTGTGCCTTTCGTTGGACTTACGGCAACCGCTGACAAACACACAAGACAAGATATCATTGCCCATTTGGGATTAAAAGACGCAACAACATTCTTGAGTTCATTTGACCGTCCAAACATATCCTTGAAAGTTCGGGGCAATAGGCCTAAATCAAAAAAGGTGGATGAGATTATCGCTTATGTGAACGGAAGAAAAAATGAAACGGGAATCATTTATTGCCTTTCCCGAAAAGAAACAGAAGAAATGGCTGCCACCCTGCGCGGTGCAGGAATCAATGCACGTTTTTATCATGCTGGAATGGACTCTGTTGATCGAGCGCAAGTTCAAGACGACTTTTTGAATGATAATTGTCACGTGATTTGTGCCACCATTGCTTTCGGAATGGGGATTGACAAAAGCAACGTACGATTTGTGATCCACAGCAATTTACCAAAGAATTTGGAAGGTTATTATCAGGAGATCAGTCGTGCAGGACGTGATGGTTTGCCTTCTGACGCTATACTTTATTTCAATTATCGCGATGTAAAATTATTGAGCGATTTTGCCCGAGATAGTGCTCAAGAAGAGGTTCTATTGGAGAAACTGAATCGCATGGTGCAATATGCAGAAGCAGATCATTGTCGACGTAAAATCCTTCTTTCCTATTTTTCCGAGAATTTAGGCGAAGATTGTGGCAATTGCGATGTATGCTCGAAACCACCGAAATACTTTGACGGCACAAAACTGGCACAAATGGCTCTTTCTGCAGTGAAAAGATGCGACGAACGACTGTCTAATTTGTTGTTGATCGACTTATTGCGTGGCGCCAAAACAGCAGAGATTTTTGAGAAAGAACTGAACAAAGTCAAAACATACGCCGTTGGTGCACAGCATTCGTGGAAAGAATGGTCGCACTATTTGATCGGCATGAAGAACCAAGGTGTTTTTGAAATTGCTTATCACGATAAAATGACGTTGAAAATCACGCCTTTTGGAGAAGATATTTTATTTGGCAAACAAACGCTTCATCTCACTCACTTTGTGGAAATAAAAGAATTGAAAAAAGCGAAAACGAAGAAAACAGACGTTGTTTTATCCTCCGATGAAATGCTTTTCGATCGTTTACGCATGTTACGAAAAAAATTGGCCGTTCAAGCGAATGTGCCGCCGTATATAATATTTAGCGACGTGAGTTTAAATGATATGGCGAATAAATTGCCGAAAACGAATGAAGAATTTCTCGAAGTTAATGGAGTTGGAAAAGCGAAAGCCGAACGATTTGGGGAAGAGTTTATGGATTTGATTAAAGAGTTTGGTAAACGAGAAATGGTTTAATTAATCTTCCGGCAAATCATCAAATTCCTGACGTTTCTTTTCGAACCAGGCTTGCATGTCTTCTGGAGATTGCATTAGCTCCATGATGTCTTGCATAGCAGCTTTATGGTCTTTGTCACCATTTTTGAACATTTCAGTGCTGTGTTTTTTACTCATTTCACCAATTTCTTCAAATGTATTCGCTCGAAATTCTAATCCGCAAGCGCCACCTAATTCTTCACATGTCATCGTTTTCATAGCTGCTAGTTTCTTTTAAAGATACTAAATCTACTTTTATAAGTGGAATCAAACCAAATCTCATCCATGAAAATCCAAGGTGCATGCCCTGCTCCATTTTTCCCTTCTGGGATAGTTAAATTCCCTAAAATCTCTAATTCGATGTATTGTGCTTTTTTGTTGAGTTTAAGTTTTGTTGATTCTGAATCTACTGAGACTGTCGCTTCTTTAGATCGTTTGCCATTTTTTGAATACCTCACCACGATTTGGTTGGGAAGATAAACCCAAGAGGTTTCCGCTTGCAAAAAACCAACATTGATAGAAGATACTTTCCGTTTTTTCTTAAAAGCAAATTTCAATTTAATATTACTCGTATCAAATCCCAACCATTCTTTTCCGTTCCAAGGACGACGACCAATAATACCGTCCGTCAAAGTGAAAGCTCCATCACCGTTATAATACGGACTTGGTTTTGTCAATAAATCCCATTCGGCGCCTAGGGTACTGTGCTGCAGGATAATCAATGTTACTGTATCTGCATTACTGCCCATCCCTGATACTGCTTGAATCTTTACCTTGTATTTACCAGGCGTGCGATTCACTTTCAGTTTATTCTTGCCAGAAGGAATTATCGACTTTTTATTATCTCCGATTATTTGAAGATTTTGAGATCCGTCATCTTGCGTGAATTCGATAATAATTCCTTCTTCAGAAGTGGAAATATCGGATTGCACATAAAAAGCTGCTCGCGAATAAGGTGTTTCCATTTTGTCGTAATAGGGAAACTCAAAATTTTTCAATCGACTTAGAAAGTCCTGGTAATCGTTATTCGTCCCCCATAAAACCTCGGATAACGCCACCATACGTGGAAGAATCATATATTGAACTTGATCGAAATCCTTCATGTATTCCGTCCAAACATTGGCTTGTGCACCGAGAATAAGTCCTCTTTTGTCTCCACTCAATTCATCAGGAATTGGATTAAAACCATATACTTTCTCCAGAGGCGTGTATCCTCCAATGGCAAGAGGTTCAGTGCCCCTGTCGCTTTGATAATGATCAAAATAACAGTGAGAACCGGGTGTCATAACCACAGTATGGTTTTGTTCTGCCGCTTCAATTCCACCCTGGGTTCCTCGCCATGACATAACGGTGGCATTAGCAGCCAATCCACCTTCTAAAATTTCATCCCAACCGATTAATTTCTTTCCGTTTTTTGTTAGAAACGTTCCCATTTGTTGAATGAAATAAGATTGCAACTCAGCTTCATCCTTCAATCCGTTGATTTTGATTTGATTTTGACAAGCCGGGCAAGTTTTCCAATTTGTTTTTGGCGCTTCGTCACCGCCGATGTGAATATATTCGCCAGGGAAAAGTTCAATTACTTCACTTAGAATATCTTGCAGAAAGTCGATTGTTTCTTTTTTGGAACAGAACACATGTTCGAAAACACCCCAAGTTTCAGCTACTGGTAATTTTTCGCCTGTACACGAATATTCAGGATAGGCAGCCAAGGCAGCTCGAGCGTGCCCGGGCATTTCAATTTCAGGCACTACTTCAATAAACTTTGTTTTGGCGTAGCGAATAATTTCTTTTATTTCGGCTTGGGTGTAAAAACCACTTACTGCTGTCTTATCGTATTCTTTCGACGAACCTGCATGTCCAACTAAGGTTTTTGCTCTGACGCTACCTATTTCAGTTAGTTTGGGATACTTTTTAATTTCAATCCGCCAACCTTGATCGTCTGTCAAATGCCAATGAAAGCGATTGAATTTGTACCGTGCCATCCAATCCAAATACTGTTTTACTTCATCAACCTTAAAAAAATGACGACTTACGTCCAAATGCATACCACGCCATTGAAATTTCGGCTGATCAGAAATGGAACAATGCGGAATAGAAATCATCCCCTCTTCTTTCACCATCAATTGTTTCAGCGATTGCATGGCATAAAACAGAGAAGCTTCGCTCGAATAATTAATCGTGATTTTATCCTTCACACGGATGGAATAAAAATCTGCAGGAACGTTCATCATTCTTTGAAAAAGGAGATCTCCGCCATCATACGTGAAGATTGCATTGACACCTAAATCGTGCGTTACATACCATTTCAAATCATCTAGCATGAACTCAGGCAAATCTTTCTTGGAGATAGAAAGCATATCTTTCATAAAGAAATCACCTTCACTTTTCGAGAAGTTGGTGGGTTGAGGAAAAATGGGGCAATCTTGCGTTAGAGCAGTATTTGTAAGTAGCAAAACCAGAATGAATAGTATAGTTTTCAATGTCATTATTTCAAAATATCTTTTTTATTAAATGCAATTAGTGCTTCCATCGGTCGAGCGATTATTCTCCCGTGATGATATCCATGTGCGTTACACACTTGTTTTAATGTGCTTTCGTGAAAATAAGCATAACTTCCTACAAAATGAATCGTGGTGTTTTTGGGTAAGTCTACATACTTTTGGAAGAACAATTCAAAGTTTTGAAGATGAAAGTCTGTAAATTCATCCATCTTCTCCGAAAGCAAAAAAGGCAATTCTAACCGCATTTCTTCCGAAAAACTACCTTTTTTCAATAAAATAAGTTGTTTTTTATCCAAAAATGACTCTAAAATATATTTTTGAGTAGAATTCAACTTATCCTTTAGGTAAGCGTCACTGACCAATTTCCCAAAATAGAATCCAGCTCCTTCATCACCTAGCTCTCTACCCAAACCGCCAATGTAGCGAACAACTTTTTGGTTTTCATATTCAATAAGGACCGATCCAGAGCCAAGAATAGCGGCAAATCCATTTTCCTCGCCCAAAGTTGCTAGACAAGCAGCTAAAAGATCACCGTGTACTTCCACCTCGGAAAACGAAAGTTCTTGGACTAATAATTTAAAGGCATTTTGTTGCTCAAAAGAGTTGCAGCCTGCCCCATAAAAAACCAAATGACATTCCGTTGACCCGATACCGGCCATTTCAAATTGTTTGTTTAGTTTTTTAAAGTTAAAATCCAACCAATTATTCGGATGCAGTGAATCTCCTGAGAATTTAGTCGTTTGGCCTTTATTATCCAACAAAACCCAATCTGTTTTGGAACCTCCACTCTCTCCGATCAAAAGGTGTTTAAGCATTTTCAAAAGTAATCATCTTGATAAGAAAAAAGGCAAATACCTTAAAAATGGTATTGACCGTCGGAAGCACTCACCCTACATTTGCATCATTATTTAGAATTAATATAAATAAGACAATTGAAAAACCGATAAAATGATAAAACACCTACTCATCATATCTGCATTAACCCTATCAATTGGAGCATGTAAAAAACAAGGATGCACCAACGAAACTGCCACAAATTATAATGAAAAAGCAACGAAAGACGATGGAAGTTGTGAATATCCTGCAACCAATGCATACGCTGTTCCCTCAACTTATTCCTTCACAGACGGAAATGGAAATTCAACAGTAAGCTTTTTTGGACAGACCGACAGATTAAGTCAATTGGATGAAATGAATGCGTATGCCGAGTCTGGAACAACAAGCGCCATAACATCGCAAATGCTAAAGGATATGTTCAGCAACTCGAACAATCCATTTTCCTTCGTGAGCTCAAAGCAATTGAAAGACAAGTGTTTTGGTCCAGATGTGGCCATGGTAGAAGGATTATTCGTTAAAATCGCCAACGCTAGTCAGGTTTCAAGTCAAACGGCTAGTTCTGGTCAAGCAGGGACATTAAGCTCAGGATCAAGTACATATTTGTTCGACGAAAATGGATTTGATTGCGCCGAAATGATCGAGAAATCGGTTATGGGGGCTGTTTTCATGAACCAAGCGCTAAATGTTTATTTCGGGCCAGACAAGATGAATGTCGACAATGCAACTGCTGTAAATGCTTCAGCGAGTGAGTATTACACGACTATGGAACATCACTGGGACGAAGCTTTTGGGTATTTTGGAGTTCCAACTGATTTTCCAACTACCGCGGCAACTCAGTTTTGGGGAAAATATTGCAATAGTCAAGATTCAACTTTGGGTTGTAACGAATTGATGATGAGCAACTTCTTGAAAGGACGCGCTGCTATTTCAAACAAAGTATACGCAGACCGTGATCAGTCGATTAACACAATTCGCACAACGTGGGAAAACATCTCAGCAAATCAGGCAATTTCTTATATGGACAAAGCAATATCGTTTTATGGAACAGACAATGCGAAATTTTTGCATGTTCTGACAGAAGCATACGCATTCTCTTACAACCTTCGTTATTCTCCGCTAGAGACGAGAAGAATGAACACCGCTGAACATGCAGCTTTGATGGGTCAATTCGGAACCAATTTATGGAATTTGACTTTACAAGATTTGAATGGGATCAAAGCAACTTTAAAAGCGAAATATTAAACCAGAATGACAAAAAGAATTTTTTTTATTGGTTTGCTGGTTGTCTCTTCTTTTTCTTGTAAAAAGGAAGTGGAAGAAGAGCCGAATGGTTTTAACAAAACAGAGCTTTTACGGAATCTGACGGATAACATTATCGTCCCGACGTACCTTTCCATGGAAGCCTCAATTTTTGAACTGCAAAATGCTTGGACTGCATTTACACTCACTCAAAATGCTTCCAACCTGGATGACTTTAAAGTCAAATGGCTGAATTCCAACTTGATTTTTCAAAAAGCAAAGATGTTTCATTTTGGTCCAGGATTGAACCATGGTCTTCGCGCTGCATATGGTACTTTTCCTACAGATACGTCCAAAGTGCTGAATTTATCGGCACAAACGAACCCAGATGTGTATATTTTGGCCAACATTGATGCAATAGGTTATCCTGCAATAGAATTTCTAATTTATCGTCCGAATGCCTTTAGCTTGCTAAGTGGCTCGCCCACTCAACGTCAATTTATAACCGTCTTGTTGGACAAAATGAAATACGATCTAGACAACGTACTAGACGATTGGACAACTAGTTATGCAACTCAGTTCAAACAATCGACAGGAACGAGTTCTACAAGCGGATTTTCTTTGCTAATCAATGCTTTCAACCTGGAATACGAATTGGCGAAAAATGCGAAATTAGGTATTCCGATTGGGAATCAAAGTTTGGGAATAGCCCAACCTCAATACGCTGAAGCTCCTTATTCAGGTAAATCGCTCTTGTTGTTGGAAGAAAACTTGAAGTTTATAAAAGCTGTTTTTCAAGGCGTAAATGATGCTGGAAGCGATGGCAAAAGTTTCGCTGATTACCTTGTTTCATTGAACAAACAGAGCCTAAGGGATGAAATTTTGAATGAAATCAACGGTGCGCTTTCCGATTTTGACAATCTATCCGACAATTTGGTGGTTGAAATCCAGAATCAACCGGCAACACTAGATGCCTTGTACACCAAATTGCAAAATTTGGTTGTTCATTTCAAAACAGACATGACTTCTGCCTTCGGCGTGCTGATCACTTACCAGGACAACGATGGTGATTAAACGATGAAATATTTTAACCGAAACGAGCAAATATCCATTGCGCCTTTAGTTGTTTTTAGGCTGCTTTTCGGGCTCTTGACTTTGTTCGGTACAATTCGGTTTTTATTGAAAGGTTGGGTTGATGAAATGTACATTCAGCCTCACTTATACTTCGGGTTTTATGGTTTCGAATGGGTAAAAACCCTTCCGGGTGATTGGATGTATCTACCGTTTATCCTCATGATTTTAGGGTCATTGGGTATAATTTTTGGCTTTTTCTACCGATGGGCTGCAGTACTTTATTTTTTGTCTTTTACCTATGTGGAATTGCTGGACAAAACCAATTATTTGAACCACTATTACTTCGTGAGTTTAGTCGCGTTTTTAATGATTTGGCTGCCCGCCAACAAAAATTTTTCACTAGATGTCGCTTGGCGAAAAAAGAAATCGTTTGTTTCCATTCCAAAATTCAATATTCAGATTCTACAGTTACAATTGGCTTGTGTGTACGTATTTGCGGGCATTGCGAAACTGAACTCAGATTGGTTGTTCGAAGCGCAACCGCTGTCCATTTGGCTCAGTAGTCATGTTGATATACCTGTTTTTGGTGAATTATTAAAACAAAAATGGATCGCTTATGCATTTTCATGGTTTGGGTGTTTCTATGATTTGTTCATCGTCTTTTTCCTATTGATGAACCGAACCCGAACAGTTGCCTATTTCTTTGTGATTGCCTTTCATTTATTGACAGCTTATCTCTTCCCAATTGGCGTTTTCCCGTATGTTATGATAAGTTTGACTTTGATTTTCTTTTCGGTACAATTTCATGAAAAAATCATTGTATTTCTAAAAGATAGAATTTCGTATCGAGCTGACAATAAAAACAATATAGAGTTTACCGAAACAAAAAGTGAAAATTTATTTTACGGATTCACCTTCTTTATTGTGCTTCAAATAATCATTCCTTTTCGTCACATTCTCTATCCTGGTGATCTGTTTTGGAACGAAGAAGGCTTCCGATTTTCGTGGCGTGTAATGCTGATGCACAAAGAAGGTTTGGCCCAGTTTTATATTCATGATTCCAAAACGGGTGGCGAAATAGAAGTGATGAACAGCGATTATCTCACCCGTAAACAAGAGGAGCAAATGTCGACCCAGCCGGATATGTTGATTCAATTCGCCCACCATTTACAGCAAGAATTCAAGGATAAATCGCTCAAAATCAACAATCAAACATATCAAATTAAGAATCCAACTGTGCACGCCAACGTTTATGTTACGTTGAATGGTCGACCATCTCAGTTGATGATTTCCAAAAATGTTGATTTATCGGCCCAAACGTACAATCTCCAACACCGTGATTGGTTAGAAAATTTCAAAGATTAATGCGCTACATCCTGATCATATCCTGGTTTTTTTGTTCTGTTTCTTACGGACAAGTAGCGAATGGAAAAGTAAAGGACCAAGTGTCCAAGGAAAGTATACCTTTTGTGAAAATTGAAAATCTAATCACGAAGAATAAAACGAGATCAAATATCGATGGTAAATTCTCAGTCGATATAAAAACTGGCGATTCCGTTCGTTTTTCAGGTCAAGGATACGACACATTGATTTTACTTTTTGATTCAACGGACAACTTCCTAGACATTGAAATGCAAGTACAAGTCCTCCAATTAGAGGATATATACATCTACTACCCCCGCACGGAGAAATACGATGTAGGCTTTCTGCCCGTTATCAAAGGAACAAGAATTACAACAGGAACCAACTCTGTAATTTCTGTAGAATCGATGAACGGCTCGAAGTCTTCGGGGAATCCACGTGAATTGTTTGCCCGAATTCCAGGATTGAACATTTGGGAAAGTGATGGTGCTGGAATCCAAATTGGAATTGGTGGACGTGGTTTAAGCCCGAATAGAGCCGCTAATTTCAATACACGTCAAAATGGCTACGACATCTCCGCGGATGCCTTAGGCTATCCCGAAAGCTATTATACGCCACCAATTGAGGCTCTTTCGTCGATTGAGATTGTTCGCGGCTCCGCTTCCTTGCAATACGGCACCCAATTTGGCGGTTTACTCAACTTCGTCTTGAAAGAACCAGAAGAGAAATCGATATTTACCCTTACAACCCGGCAAACAGGCGGAAAATATGGTTATTACGGAGGATTCAATCGTGTATCAGGAACCAAAAGACGATTCTCTTATCAAGCTTATCACCAAGTTAAAATAGGCAAAGGCTATAGAGAAAATAGCGAATTCACGCAACATCAGGCATTTGCTCAAGTTTCCTACGATATTGCTGAATACACCAAAATTAGATTAGAATACACCCACATGAACTATTTGGCAAGACAAGCGGGTGGTTTGAGTGATGTAAATTTTAATGAAAACGACAAACAAAGTTTGCGCGATCGAAATTGGCTTAACGTAAACTGGAACATGATGGCCTTGCACTTCGATCATACATTTAATCCTCTTAGCAGTTTGAATTTCAGAACATTTGGCATGTTATCCTCACGCAAAACATTAGGCTTTTTGGGCAAAATAACGCAGGCTGATCCAGGAGGCAACCGAGAAATGATAGCCGGAGATTTTAAAAATGCAGGTGCTGAACTTCGTTTCCTTAAAAAATATAGATTTAGCGGGTCGTGCAACATTCCTAAAAATGGAGCTATTCTTATTGGGGCACGTTATTACCAAGGTATCACGAGCAGTCTTCAAGGCAAAGCTACCGATGGGTCTGACGCTAATTTTATGTTTACCAATCCAGACAATCTAGAGAACTCCTCCTATCTTTTTCCTTCCCGAAACTTGGCCTTTTTTGCGGAAAATGTTTTGTTTTTTGGACGACAATGGCGTGTTAATTTTGGCGGACGCTTGGAGAGTATTTCTAGCGCTTCTGAAGGTTTTTACAAAAGCTATGCGATTCACCCCGTCAATGGCGACACTTTAGGTGCTTACAGAATAAATAGTGAAAATCAAGTAGATAGACTAGTCCCTTTGTTTGGAGCGGGCGCTTCGTTTCAAACGCAAAAAAGGAATTCTCTGTACGTCAACTTTACACAAAACTACAGAGCCATCAACTTTACGGATATTCGAGTAAACAATCCAAATGTTGTTGTAGATACAGCCATGCGAGACGAATATGGATACACGGGTGAATTCGGTTTTAGAGGCAAAATGAAAAAGTATTGGATCTTCGATTTGGCCTTGTTTCATGTATTCTATGGCGATAAAATTGGGTTAGCACCAAAACCAGGAACAACCTACAAAGATCGCACAAACATAGGTGATGCTGTCAATACAGGTATTGAAATTTACACAGAATTTGACATCATTAATGCGATGAAAGAAAAAGCGAAGCAACAGCTTTTTGTCTTCGTGAATGCAGCCTACATCCAATCCTACTATCTGCGCTCTAAAGAGCCTAATTACATTGGGAAACAAGTGGAATATGTGGCTCCGCTCATTGTTCGTGGTGGCTTGAAATACAAAGTGAAAAATTGGAGTTCGCAATTTCAGGTTTCGTATACGAGCGAACAATATTCGGATGCTTCGAATGCCGTCATTCCTTCTGGTGACGCTGTTATCGGTCTTGTTCCCTCCTATTTCATTATGGATTTTTCAACCCGATATGAGTGGAAATACAATTTATCGTTTGAGTTAAGCTTCAATAATTTGACGAATCAGAAATACTTTACACGACGTGCATCTGGCTATCCAGGACCGGGAATTCTTCCTTCTGACGGAATTCAAATTTTTGGCACACTCCAATACAAATTTTCACAGAAAAGAAAATCGTAAATTCGTTTCCATGGAAGCTTGGAAAGAGAATTTTACTTTGGTTCGACAATTGTCTCGCAAGCAATCCAAACGATTTGGTGTGACCTTTCTTTTACAAGAAAATAGTTCGAAAAAGTTAGTTGTCTTTAAGTTAAGTGATAAATCTAATATAATTGGATACCAACAACTTAAAAATGAAAAAGAATTCAATTTTATTCTAAAAGGTTTACCTACTATTTTAGACAGTTTTGAAAACGAAACACAGTTCGGAATCTATAAAGAATTCGAAGAAGGTGAAACAATCGACCTGTTTTGGAAAAGTGTAAAACGATGCAAAAGAAAGGAAAAGCTCAAGGAAATCAGTAACAATCTTCAACCTTTATTTCAGCATTTGGAAGAGCAAAATATCACCCATGCGGATATTAAACCGGAGAATATCATCGTTCAGCAAAAGAATGGAAAACTAGAATGTGCTTTAATTGATTTCGGATTGGCTTTTGATCGAACCGATTTGCCCGAACGAAAAACGCTATTTCAATTGGGTTACGCATCGCCAGAGTTGATTTTGAATCGATTGGATTGTGTTGACCCGAGCACGGATATCTTTTCCTTGTGTCTGGTTATTTATAAACTCTGGACTGGCAAACTACCACTTTCCTCCTCTCATCCAGCCATGATGACACAATTGCAAATCACCTACCCAATTGAAAAGGTATGGAAAATTCCGAAAAGCTTATGGAAGGTTTTAGAGAAAAGCTTGGTGAAGCATCATTTTAAGCTTCCAGCCAATATAATGGACAAGGATGAAGTGAGAATTGCCTTGAAAGAGGCGAATACCAGACGTTACAGGAACTTTTTAGATTTTCAAAAAGCGATTAATTCGATTTAGAATCCACCTATATCTTTTCTGAAACCAACGTTGACATGGAAAAGAATATTACTCAAGTAGCTGGAATAATTTGCCATTTGATTGGAAGCTTGAAGCGCGAACATGTAATCAATTCCTAAGTCCATATAAACTGTCCCTAGACCTATAATACCATACTTCACGCCACCTTGAAGCCCAGCGCCAAAGCCAAAAACATTCGACTTACGTGTAAACCCATCACCTAAAATGAATTTCGTTTCATCAAATTCTTCATATTCGGCTTTTACTGAGTTGAACAAAACATTTAAAGTAGAACCACCATATGCAGCGAGTCCTGTTTCGTAACCGTCACCTAAATAATAGCGCGCTCCTCCTGAAATAATGGTATAATTTGTTTTCGTCGTAAAGTCAATCGGATAAATAGAGCCCGTGCTTATCTCTTGAAGATTTCCCAAATTAATGATTGGATCTGAAATTCCGGGGTAAATTGAAACTCGTCCGAAGTACGTCTGCGCGTCGTCCACTGAGTACTCGCCACTTACATGTCCGCCAACGAAAGTTTTTTGAGCACCAAAAGGACGCAGCACCGAAGCCCCCGCACTAACTCCAAATTGTCCAAATGCCTGTGTTCCCGCACATAGCATCGTGATAATTAATAAATTTCTCATTTTCATTGGTTCCATTTTAATGTGTCCATCTTCATTTGTGCAAGAATCGTGCAGCTTTCTAAATGAGCGCCAGGTAAATATGAGGCGCTCATCAAAAATTGGTTTACGATTTCTCCGCCGACAAATTTAAAGTTCTTTTTGAACAGTTTGACCCATTCTTGTAAAGTTAAGGGATCATTTTTGTCCAGTCAAGCTGCAAAACTGCCGAACTTTTTCTGTAACTCTATAATCTTCCGTGCATTAAAGATAACGCTTCGAATCTTCAATTGGTTGCGGATGATACCCGCATCTTGCAATAATTCAGAAACTTTAACATCATCGTACTCCGCAATTTTCTCAATATCGAAATAATCGAAAGCCAAACGGAAATTTTGTTCCTTTTTCAGCATCAAGCTCCACGAAAGTCCAGCTTGATTGATTTCGAGAATCAATCGTCCGAAGAGTTCATTATCACTCGTAATTGGGAAACCATAAGCTGTATCGTGATAAATTTTATTCAAATCATCTTCGGGTAAATTGGTACAAAAATCACAATAACTCATTTCTTCGGTTTCAGGTGAAAATAGTTAAATTTGAGCAAACTCATTCTATGGCTTTTTACGAATTCAAAGGATTTAAACCCGTTTGCGACCCAAGCAGCTTCGTTCACCCAATGGCGACTGTGACTGGAAATGTGATCATTGGAAAAGATGTATACATCGGCCCTGGTTGCGCTCTGCGTGGCGATTGGGGACAAATCATCATCGAAGATGGTTGCAACGTTCAAGAAAATTGTACGGTGCACATGTTCCCCGGAACGACGGTTTATTTGCGCAAAGGAGCGCATGTTGGTCATGGTGCAATAATACATGGCGGCGATATCGGTGAAAACTGTCTGATCGGCATGAATTCGGTTATCATGGACGATGTAATCATGGGAAAAGAGTGCATCGTTGGTGCGCTATGCTTAGTTCCAGCAAAAATGGAAATTCCAAAACGGAGTTTATTGGTGGGTAATCCAGCAAAAATAATCAAGGAAGTAAGCGATGAAATGATTGCATGGAAAACCAAAGGAACTGCCTTATATCAAGCTTTACCAAAGGAAATGCAAGAAGAATGGAATTCGTGCGAACCGCTTAAAGAAATGGATGCAGACAGACCTAAGCAGGAGAGTTTGTATTCGACTTGGAACGATATAAAAAAGTAAGAAATCAGAAGTAAGAATTATTGAGAAGGGAATCACTTCTTATTTCTGATTTCTTATTTCAAATTTTAAAAGAATGAACAGACACGAACAATTTCAGGAAAGACATCCATTTTTTAGAGATTTATTGGATGCGCGATGCATAATCAAAGAGGAGGT
>ERZ887849.1526-NODE-1526-length-21432-cov-9.562614_pt1 | contig 21432 bp, 39 predicted proteins | sample MGYA00521267_ERZ887849 | MGnify/ENA primary metagenome ERZ887849 (study PRJEB32303, sample SAMEA104408601) | aquatic metagenome | biome: Brackish water; feature: Pelagic; material: water | place: Baltic Sea | collected 2014-06-06T16:11:00 | depth 2,863 m ... | reverse complement strand
CCTTTCGCATATAATGTTGGTTATTATCATCATTTTATACCCTTTTGCGTATAATAAGCAGTTTAGTCCTGGCTTTATTTTTCCATAAATTTGGTTTTCTCAATTATTGTTCATAACTTTGCCGTATTATTAACATTTAAATTTTTACATTATGAACAATTTTAAAGTACTCAGGGGGGAAGAATCCTGGGGTTTATTAAACGGCACATCGCTAAGAGCATTCGTAGATGCAGACTACTACGATTTAAAAGAAATTTTCGGAGAGCCGTCTAGTCAAGAAGAGGGCGAGAAAGTATCTAATGAGTGGACCATTGACTTTGGTGACGGTTATTTGTCTATTTATGACTGGAAATATTATAGCACACATAAAGCTATAGTACGTTGTGGCCGGTGGCACATTGGTGGTAAACCTGAACACGAAGCTCAAGCTAATGAATTAGCAGAGTATATTACAGCGTTAAAATCTCAGTTATGACACACTCAGAAGACTTATTAAGATTAAAGCAGTTTCGCATAGATGCGATGACTGGGAAGATAGACGAGCTAGAAAGCCGTATAGCCTACCTTGAGGCTAATATCGAGGTGTTGAATAGTAACATTAAATCTAATTTTTATGAAAACGAGTAAAATCACTCACATTGAAAACAAGGGTACCTGGACTAACGGACAAAAAACGTTTAACCGATTCCAGGTCAATTTTGCAAACGGAGACGATCCTATTTTTTTAGCCACTGGCGAGTTTAAAAAAGCTATTGGCGATGAAGTAGAGTATCAGATTAAAGACACTAAGTATAACACGGCTAAGCTGGTTTATACTCAGCCTCAGCCAGGAGCAGAAGCTCCAGCTAAGTCTTTTAGTCCTGGTGCACCAAACAGAGAGCAGATAATCGTACGCCAAAGTATGGTAAAAGCATCAGCAGATTTTCACGCTCAGAGAGGGCAAAGTGGTATCGAACAAGTTATCCGAGATGCTCAATTATTAATTGATTTTATAAACTTAAAATAATGGCAAAAGAATTCGTAGACGGAATCGTAGTAAAGAAAGGCCCACAAGATTTCGTAGTAGCACGCCTGGGCTTTAGAGCAGCAGAATTTGCTGATTTTCTAATCAAGAAAAAGTCTCATATTGAGAATAATAACGGCTGGATTAATGTAGACATCCTTAAGGCTAAATCTGATCCTAACAAGCTATATGCTAGCTTTGATGATTGGACACCTAACAAGGTTGAAGCAGCAGACCATAGTCCTGATAGAGAGGATATGCCGTTCTAATAAGAGAGGGGAGTTTTAAAAAGCTCCTCTTTTTTTTATTTATACAAAATTTTTTTATAAATTACACACAATTCTAACATATGTTAATAAATTTCGAACAAACAATGAACAAACTTAATGACGTCAGAAGTGGCAAATTTAAGGAGGGCCTGGGCCTAGGGGTTAAAGGCCTAGATGAACATATTAGGTTTAAGCCTGGTAATTTTAACGTGATATTAGGTCACGCAAACGTAGGTAAGACAACAGTGGTTTTATACCTGATGTTATTATACACAAAAAAACACAATATTCGGTGGCTGGTCTTCAGTTCCGAAAATGAAGCTTATAGTATTATAAAGAAGCTGATAGAATTTATGGAGCAAAAGCCGATAAATAAGATTGACCAAGAGGTATATAAAAAGCAGTCTAATTATGTAAACGACTATTTTAAGTTCGTAGACTGTGAAGATTTATTCACCTTTGATAAGCTCCTGAAATTAGCTCAGGATATTAAATCAGCCTGGGATTATTCCGGTTTTTTATTAGATCCTTATAATAGCCTTATAAAGAACAGAGAAGTTTTGAAAGGAATAAGCTCACACGAGTATGATTATGAAGCTACATCAAGAATGAGAATGTTTTGTAAAAACAATAATGTATCTATATGGCTTAATACACACGCAAGCACTGAGGCGTTACGTAAGAGGCACCCTAAGGAAGATTTTTATGCTGGTCACCCTATTCCACCTATGGCTTCTGATGTTGAAGGAGGGGGTAAATTTGTGAACAGAGCAGATGATTTCTTTGTGATTCATAGATACATACAACATCCACAAGACTGGATGCAAAGTCATATCCACGTAAGAAAGGTTAAAGACATTGATACCGGTGGCCGGCCTACGCCAATGGATGAGCCTATACGATTAAGGTCTATAAAAAACAATGTAGGCTTTGAAGTTAATGGAGTGAATCCACTAAAGGTTGAAATACATAAATTTAAAGAAGAGATTCCGTTTTGAAAATACTAGAACTATTAGCAGCTAAACATAAAACCTGGGTTGAAATTACTATGACATTTGGCCTGGATAAAATGACGGCTGAGGATATAGTTCAAAATATGTATTTAAAGATACACGGCTGGTCTGAAAGGAATAAAGGAAATACAAGTATTATGTATAACAAAGATGAAGTAAATTATTACTTTGTTTTCAAGACTTTAAGGACTTTATTTTATGATTATAATAGAAAGGCTATCAAGACTATAAACAACGTAGAGAGGGTATCTAAAGTGGTTTCTGAGGATTATATCTATGATGATATAGACGTTGAAATTAAAGAGGCTCATATAAAACAGACATTTGAGAGGTTACACTGGTATGACAAAAAAGTGTTTGACCTGGTTTATAAAGAGAAGATATCGATGCTCCAGCTCAGCGAGATGACCGGTATAAGTTACTATTCGATTTATAGGACTATCCAAAAAGTCAAGAAAAAAATAAAAAAGAACATATGAGACTAGGAGATTTAACATTTTATCTAACTAAATATACTGGCATTGCCTGGCTTGTAAAAGTCATAAGTAAGTTCCTGGGTATAGATTGTGGTTGCGAACAACGAAGACAAGATTGGAATAACTTTAAAATAGATAGGAATGGATTTAAAAAAGATGTCAAATGAGGATTATCAAGACTGGTATAAGTTTAGATCCTCTAATTCGCAACAAATTAATGAGCAAGAAATTAAACTTATTATAGAGCTGCACGCTAAGTATTTTAATCACAAACTTAGACGGCCGTGCACTTGTAGTCCTAAGACCTATAATCAGTGGATAAGTGAATTAAATAAAATCTACGATAATGGGAATTAGAGATATACACAAGTGGGAAAAAGCAACAGTAATGCTTCTTAATTTAGACGGCTGGGAGCTTGAGCATACTGGAGAGGGAATGGAATGGTATGATGCTAAGGGTAAGACGCCAAAGGGACACGATTGCGTAATAGAAATGAAGTTCCGAGACAAATATTATGAAGATAAATTAATAGAAAAAGATAAGCTAGAGAGGCTCCTGGGCCTGAATGTAGTGGCCGTGTATTTTGTAGCAGATACTAAAGGAAATTATATGTACTGGCTTAATGGCTTAAAGCTGCCAAAGATAACGCAATTATATTGTCCTGAGACAACGTTATGGAATAGCCGTAAAGTCAAAAAAGATTGCTACTTATTAAAAGAAAGTGAGGCAGTAGTTATTAACATTAATTAATAATTCCTATCTTTGCTGAAATAACATTTAAAATTAACATTTAAAATTAACATTATGAACGAATCAAAGATTACAATTATCGAACAAGAATTGAAAGATGCTCTATGGGAAGTAGACTATCACACTCTGAAGTTAAACAAGGCTAAAATATTAGTTGAGTTATTTTATCAGAAATTAGATGAGGCTAAAGGAGAGAAAGAACTTTTAGACGACTATACTGATGAATGCTAAAATAGATTTACTCAAAGATATGGAGTACCTGGCTGATATAGAGATGCTGAGTACTCTAATACTGGACCAGTGTAAAAAGAAAGAAACTCCAACCTTGACTGCAATGTCAAAAGCTATAGCTAGAATATTTTTTTATGTCAATAGTTTGCAGCAAGATAGGAAAATGTATGACAAAGCGATAAGCCAATACAGAGAGGATAAAAATCGTGCCGTATTAAGAGCTAGAAAGTCTGAGCTAGAGGTGGGTATTGTTAAGCAAGAATTAATAAAGATTAAAAACATATCAGGATTATGAGGAAGAAGAAACAAACTCAGCAAGAGCGTATTAAAGCATTAGAGAAACGTCAAGTAATACTTCTGAAGCTAGTTAACGATCTTTATGATAAAATTATGGCCCAAGCTCCGAGCCAGGAAGAGGAGTAAAATTTAACATTTATATTATGAGTAAAAAAATCACATTATTAGACGGTATTGAGTATAACACAAAAGACCTATTGCAAAAAATGGATGATGATTCCTTTTATTATGGGGATTTGAGTAGGCTGGCTTTAAGTTCCAGTTCCATTAAAGACTTATTAGACAGTCCTAAGACGTATGCCTTTAGACAAAAGTATTCAGAGAAAGAATCTCAGCCACTTAGGGACGGCTGGTTGTTTCACGCTTCAATCCTGGAGCCTGATGTTTTTGAGAAGCAAATATTTGTAGACGTACAGAGCAAGAATACAAAGGCGTATAAAGAGGCCGTAGCAGAGCACGGCAAGGTTTTCACTATAAAAGAGAAGAACCAGGCAGAGAGGTTAGCTGATGCGTTTCTGAGGACTGAAATGAGTTTAAAGTATTTAGGTAACTCTGAGTTTGAAGTTCCGGCCATTGGTATGGTAGACGGATTTCCATTTAGAGGTAAGGCTGATATCCTGGGTAATATCTCAGGCCATAGTGGAAGTAGGATTGTAGATTTAAAAACCACAAATGATATAGGAGGGTTTCATTATAGCTGCAAGAAATATCACTACGATTGTCAAGTTTACATATATTGCAACTTGTTTAATGTACCTTACCAAGAATTTAAGTTCCTGGTTATTGACAAGGGTAATTTAGAAATGGCTTTGGCTCATTGCTCTGAAGAGTTTTATTTATCCGGACAAGCAAAGGTTAGAGAAGCGATTAGTAGGTATAAAGCGTTTTTTCAAGACGGAGCAGATTTAGATAATTATTATAGAGAATTTACATTATGATAGGAAAAGAAAAGAAAATAGCACTCTTGATTAGAGAGATAACCGGTGTCGATGTTTTCAAAAACACTCGCAAAACTGAGTATGTAGAATATAGATCGTTATATAACTACATATTATGGAAAGTAATGAAAAAGAGCCTGACCTGGATTAGAGATAATTATAAGGAAAACGGAAAGAATTATGACCACGCCACGGTGATTCATTCGATTAAGATGTTTGACATTTATAAAAAGTATAATAAGAATATTATGCCTTTATTCAATGAGTTATGCCAGTTTAATAATACAGTCCTGGAAGAGATTGCTTTTATAGACACGGCTCTGCATAATATGAAGACAGAATCTGTAAAGGAGGTTTCTGCATTAGTAAATGAATTATTAACACAAAATTTTAAAGATGAAGCATCAGAGAATACCGAAGTACAAGCTGAGCGAGTTGAAGCCAAATCCTGATAACCCAAGGGTAATTAGAGATAGTAACTTCAGAAAGCTGGTTAAGAGTTTGAAAGATTTTCCTGAAATGTTAGAGCTTAGGGAAGTAGTCATAGATGAAGACGGATATATCCTGGGGGGTAACCAGCGATATTTAGCATTGAAAGAGCTTAGAATTAGAGAGGTGCCAGTAGTACAAATTACTGGCCTCTCACCTGAGCGTAAAAAAGAGTTTATAGTTAAAGACAATGTTAATTACGGAGTATGGGATTGGGATATCCTGGGCAATGAATATGATCCTGGCGAGCTTAAAGAGTTTGGATTAAACGTCTGGCAGCCTCAAGATATTGTAGACACTGATATGGATTATGATTTCGAAGAAGAGAAGCCTAAAAACGATATGCCTGATATAGACGGCTCCGAAAACGTAAGTGATAAACCACCAGTGTATGTAGTGGAGTTTGATGTAGAAGATTATCCGGCTGCATATCAGTTAGCAAAAGACGTTACAGATTTAGGTGGCTCAGTGGGAGATATTTTAGTTAAAGTTTTAAAAGAGAATTATGAAGATTAAAGTAAGCCAATTAAAGACCTATGCGTCAAATCCTCGTATTATAGACACGCATAAATATGAGGCACTGAAAAAGTCCTTGACTGAGTTTCCTGATATGATGAGCGTAAGGCCTATCATTATTGATGAGACTAATACAATCCTGGCTGGTAATATGAGGTATAAGGCCTGGGTAGAGCTGGGTAATACTGATGTTGAAGTCAAGCAAGTAAAAGATTTTACAGAGAAGCAAAAGCAAGAGCTAGTTATAAAAGACAATATTAGCTTTGGTGAGTGGGATGAAGAGGTTATCCAAGACAAATTTCCTCAGTTTAATGACTGGTTTGGAAAAGCTACGATAGATTATTCAATCCTGGACTATGAAGACCTTACAGAAGTAATTGATAATTATGAATCAAACGTCAAAAAGGCTATGCATATTAAGTTAGATATGTCAAAAGATGATGTTCTGAGGTATAATAAGCACTTTAGAGAGCGAAACATATACGTTGGAGGTCTATTGTTAGAAGAATTAAGAAACGCCAAGAGAGGGTATGAAAAAGATTAATTTAGTTAAGGTTGAACATTCAGTAAAAGTTGGAGATACGTGTGATTACATAGAGCCTAACATAACAGAGGACTGTCTTTTTTATGATAATGATGAGCTGGTCGGATTTTATATTAGAGATGTAAATAAGCATTCTTCAAGGCTGGGCAGCTTTGTAGACCTGGCAGACGCAGAGCTGAGGTCAGAAAGAGTTCCTAAGGCTACTATGAAGAGAAGCTCAGGAGTATTACAATTTAGCACAATCCTGGGAGCCATACCACCAAAGCCACATATGAGACGGCCATACTCAACAATAAGCTCAGTGCATTCAGTTTCATCGGCTAAGATTTTTGTAAAGGCTATGAGCCTGGTCGCAAGTGAATCTGAGAAGCTTATCAAAAAACTGGCTCCAAACATATATGATAATCAAGTAGAGTTATTTAAGCAGATAGATGATAAATGGAAGTTCGGAAGTATATTTACAAGCTCTATATCTAATTACAATATTGCAGCACCATATCATAGAGATACGGCAAACCTGGTCGGAGCAGTAAATGTGATTATTTGCAAGCGTCAAAATAGCAAAGGGGGTTGTACAACAGTTCCTGATTATAATATCACGATTGATAGCTGCGATAATTCTATGTTAGTTTATCCGGCCTGGCGTAATGTACACGGAGTTACTCCAATCATACCTTTGTCAGACGAGGGATATCGTAATACGTTAGTATTTTATCCTCTAAAAGCCTTTTTAAATGAATAGTATATTTCCGATACATACTTTTGATAGGTCTCAGATTCGCTGGTCGGATTACTTAAAAGACCTGACACCAGTAGAGGAGTACGGAGGAGTACGATTTAAGCGTGAAGACAAGTTTGCACCATTAGGCTTTAACGGAGTAAACGGCTCTAAGATGAGGCAATGCTTATGGCTTGTAGATGAGTGGGTAAAAACAAAGAACATTACCGGTATAGTTTCCGGCTCTGTAGTAGGAAGTCCTCAGCACCCTTTTATATCTTCAATATGTAAGCATTATGACCTGGGGTGTTTAATAGTTACTGGTAGTAAGAATTATATGAATCACACTAATATGATCCTGGCTCATCGTATGGGAGCTCAATTTAAAGTAGAGAAGATTGGTTATGCCAGGGCCTTACAATCAAAGGCTTTTCAAGTAGCAAAGAAGCTGCCAGGACACGAAGTATTAGAAACAAATATAACAGTAGACGAGAGATTAAATCCACCTGAGCGTATAGAGGCTTTTCATAAGATAGGAAGTTATCAGGTAGCCAATATTCCTGATGATATTGAGACTTTGATTATTCCGTGTGGCTCTTGTAATTCAGTGGTAAGCATTCTGTATGGCATAGCTGAAAATCCACCTCGTAATTTGAAGAGAATATTACTTATGGGGATTGGTAATAACGGCTCGTATAATTTAAAATACATACCTCAGCGTTTGAAAATCATTAGTAAAGTTATTGGCAGAAATCTTAACTTAGCATTTCGTTATTCAATGTTTAATGACAAAAATACTGGCATAGATTTGATTCATCACGACATAAATGGGACTGGCTTTTGCACGTACGAAGATTGGATGCCGTTCAATTTTGGTGGCATAGATTTGCACCCAAGGTATGAAGGAAAAATATGGAACTGGATGAAGCTTAAGCCTGAAATTTTTGACAAATATTTGAATGAAAAAACACTGTTTTGGGTGGTAGGAAATGAGCCTCGTGAGGTATTTCCAATAGTTACCTGAAGCCACTTTTAAGACGTTTTAAGAGCTTTTCATAGTCCTGGGACATATTCCTATCAAAAACTTGAGAAAGTGAAAAACCTACTGTTGAAGAGGCATAGAGAGCTGAAAAAAAAATAATAAGAAATGATTGAAAATAAGAGATATTGTGAGTTGAATGGTATATCAGAACAGTCTGATTTAGTGCCTGGTCTTGACTTTAGATTGCCACAATATAGGCGTGAAGTTTTTTTAAGGTTTTATGAATTTCACTTGAAATATCAGGGCCACGCTGGAGCAGTTTATTATGCAATACCACATATTTTTAAAGAGTTAGATTTAGATCCTGAGGAGCAGCTTTGGTTTACATTTATTAATGGGTGTTCACAAAACGTATTGACAACATATCTTATATTCCTGGAGTTTCCAAGCCTCCAAAAATTAGACATCAAAGAGTTTAGTTCCTGGTATCGTAAGCATTATTTAAAACTAGGCTGGGATACAGACAGACGATATATAAAAAACGTATTAGAAGACTGCATTATAAAGTACAAGGAAGTATTAGCCGGCCGAACACAAGTAGAGTTATTCAAAGACCTATGCAGCACCGATGATAAGTATGAGAACTTTAGACGCACCTGGGTGTTTGTAATAGATAATTTTTACACCTTTGGACGCCTGGCTACATTCAGTTATTTAGAGTATCTTAAAATAGCTGGCCTCCATTTAGATTGTGATACGTTATTTCTAAGTGACATATCAGGAAGTAAGTCTCACCGGAATGGTTTATGCAAAGTCCTGGGCCGTGATGATTTAGATTGGTGGAAGAATGATGTACATTATGCAGATGATACAATAGCCTGGCTTAATCTTGAGGGTAAGAAGCTTCTTGATGAGGCAGAGGCAAGATATCCACATAAAGATTTAAGTTATTTCACATTAGAGACTACACTATGTTGTTATAAGTCCTGGCATAGGCCTAACAGACGTTATCCGAATGTTTATAATGATATGTTTCACGATAGAATAAAGTACGCTGAGAAGCAATGGAGAAGCAATACTAAGTTTCAGATATTTTGGGATAGCCGTGAGGAAGTCCTACCAAGTTATTTGAGGCTAGAAAGTACCTCAGCTGATCCTGGCTTTGGTAAGCTTAAACAAAACCATTACAGAACAACCGGCCAGGTCATTATGATGGATAGGGAATGGGATGATTTTACTAATGATTTAAACGATTATATAAGACAAAGATGAATGTATTAATCATAGGAGAGTGTGGAGTAGGAAAGACCTGGGTAATGAAGCAAGTATTAGCAGACCATACGCTACGGCCAGGCAAGATTGGAAAGATTAAATTCCATTATAACGATGATATAATCCTTGTAGGGGTGTATGACGGTACCACTTTTGAGGGTAGTGATAGACTTAGTATGAGCCTGAATACAGACTTAGACAATTTTCTGTTATGGGCCAGGAATAAAGTAGTAATTTGTGAGGGTGATAGATTTACCAATAGCACATTCATTACTAAAGCTGAGCCGGTTATATTCAAGATACAAGGAGACGGAGAGGCTGGGCGTAAAATAAGAGGCTCTAAGCAAACCGAAAGGCATCTCAAGTCTATTGCAACAAGAGTTAGTAATATAGAGGCTCACGTCACGGCTGGTGATTCTAATGAGGCTTATTGGTTACTTCAAAGATTAATAAAAATTGACGGAAAATATGACAAATAGTGACACCCTAAAGAAAAATATGTTAGAAGCGTTAGAGAAGACGCTATCTATTGTATCAACGGCTTGTAAAATGGTAGGTATAAGTCGTAACACGCATTATCGCTGGTTAAAAGAAGATCCTCAATATGAGGCAGACGTATCTGAGCTGCATAATGTAGTCCTTGACTTTGCTGAATCTCATCTTCATTTACAAATTAAAGAGGGTAGCGTTCCGGCTACTTTATTTTTATTAAAGACAATCGGTAAGAAGCGAGGCTATGTAGAGCGTCAGGAGATTACTGGAGCTGAGGGAGAGCCAATGTCGTTCGAAATAAATATAATTAGGAATGGCGAAAAAAGCGATTGATACTAATGTTATATTTGACCACTTAGATTTATCTAAAACAAAAATTGTAGTAGAGCAAGGTGGTACAAGGTCGGGTAAAACCTACAATATATTATTATGGATTATATTCTCTTACTGCAATAGTCATAACGGAAAGGTGATTACAATCACTCGTAAGACATTTCCTAGTACCAGGGCCACTGTTATGAGGGACTTCATAGATATTCTAAAGACCTATGGTATCTACAATCAAGACAATCATAATAAGTCAAGTTCTGAGTATCAGCTATTCGGTAACCTGGTGGAGTTTATATCCCTTGACCAGCCTCAGAAAGTAAGAGGCCGGAAGAGAGATTTACTATTTATTAATGAGGCAAATGAGTTATTCTTTGAGGACTGGCAGCAGCTGGTGTTTAGAACACAAGACAAGATTATATTAGACTACAATCCTTCAGACGAGTTCCATTGGATATATGATAAGGTACTTACACGAGATGATGTGGAGTTCTATCAGACCACTTACAAAGACAATCCATTTTTAAATGAGACTATCATATCTGAGATAGAGAGGTTGCGTGATACTGATGAGCAATATTGGAGGATATACGGAATGGGAGAGAGGGGAGTTTCACGCTCAACTATATTCAAGTACCAAGAATGTACGAAAGTTCCTGAGAGGGCCTCTTTTGTGGCTTATGGAATGGATTATGGTTACTCCAACGATCCGACTGCAATCGTATCTGTATGGAAAGACGAGAATGACCTATACATTGAAGAGCATCTTTATAGAACACATATGACGGCTTCAGATATTAGTAAAGTCCTGGGCAATATAGGAGTTAATAGAAGCTTGATTTATGCAGATTCAGCTGAGCCTAGATTAAATGATGAGCTTAGACGTATGGGTTGGAATATAAGGCCGTCAGTTAAGGGTAAGGATAGTATAAATGCCGGTATTGATTTATTAAAGAGATATACATTAAACCTGGTGGCAAGCTCTGACAACCTGATTAAAGAGTTCCGGTCTTACAAATGGAAAGAGGACAAGAGTGGCAAGCTAACCAACCAGCCTGAAGACGAAAACAATCACCTTATCGATAGCCTGAGGTATTCGACTTATTCTATATTGAGTAGACCTAACTTTGGTAAGTATGCAATCAAGTAAAACTGAGGAAGAAATGGCTCAAGTAATAAGCAATTTTATATACCATTGTAAAGGCGTTAGAATAAGCGTTACAAGGCCTCAGAATCCACTCCAGCATTTGCTTTTAGTAAAGGCCTATGAACACGCTATGAAATACTCTAAGAAGTAAAATTTTTTTTTTTTTTTCAGTTATTAAATTTTGTTGGTAACTTTATTTGTCTTAGCTTTGCTGAGTCTAACATTAAAAAACGAACATTATGACAACTGAATTATTCAAAGATTTTCTACTAGAAAACAACATCAAATTTACTGATCCTCAACAAGCGATTGTTGATAAGCTCCTACGAGGCTGGAAGCTAACTACTGTGAACACACACCATATGAGTGGTGGTGATTATATGTGGATAGAATACCCTGGTGCAGAGCCGTCTTACGCTGGCCGTGTTTACAAGGCGTTTTGGAATATCGAATATGCTATTAGGAAGCAAACTGGGATTAAATTTGATATGTCTGTTTTCAGAGTAAAATTCGAAGCGTAATGATATATATAAAACCTGATTCCAACATAGCTAAAATCCTGGCTGGTAAAACAAGAGGATATGAGGCCTGGTATGTGAGACACATACTGAGCAATACGAATTTATATAAAATAGAGAGAGATGATACATAGAATCTTACCAACTGGTTTGCACGCTTTAGAAGTGGCTGGCCGAATAAACATTTATACAGAAGAAGAATACCAGCATTTGTCCTGGTGGAATTTAGTCAAACTTAAATACAATTTTTAACCTTTAAATACGAACAATTATGAGTAATATGAGTTATTGCCGGTTTCACAATACGGCACAAGATTTACAAGATTGCGTTTCTGCAATACAAGAAGAGATATTCAACGGAGAGCCTCTGGAAAGCCGTATGGAGCTGGAGGGATTACAACGTATCCTTGACCTAATAGAAGAGATAGAGGAGTACCGAGAAGACCTTGAGGATTATATTCACGAATCAATAAACACTAGAAGCTATGAGTAAGATACAATTATACCGAGAGGTAATAGAGTTTACTAATGATGTCCTGGGGATAGACTGCAAAGATTTCCAGCAAGAATTATTTGATAACCTGGCTGATTATGAAGATGATTTTGAGATTGATAACGGCCGGTCTGAATCTTATCGCTTTATTTCTGATACTGCCATAGAAGACATACACACCGAAGAGATTAAAGAACTCGTTCAAGACTGTTATCTTAATGGTACTGACTTAGATAAATACTGGTGGATAGCGATTGACTGGGAAGAGACGGCTGAGAATTGTAGAAATGAAGACGGCTACGGACATCACTTTGGTCGTTATGACGGCTCTGAGGAGGAGTATGACTTTACAGATGTAGAGGGTAGTGGGGTAACATTTAGTTACTGGATATTTAGAACAAATTAATATGGAAATTACAGTTACACATATTTCAAGAATCACGGCTGGTTTTAATCCTAAATTTAGGGTAGAGTTTAGTGACGGATTTAAAATGAGAAGCGATGAACAAAGCGAGTTTATTGAATCTAAATATTATGAGCTAATGGATAGTGCTATATATTCTTACGTATATGGCACTCCTATAGGCCCTACATCACACGAAGATTTATACAATTATTAACCATTAAATTTTATATTATGAAAGAAGCATTTATTTTAAAGACTATATCTCTACACTCCAGTCCTGGTGTAGTACACATTGAAACGATAGGCTATGACGCCTCGGAGGGTATGTATATTGAATTTGATGCCAGGGCCTTGTTAGAGGATATTCCTGGTTTCTACGCTATGGCTAAGCAAGCTATCGAGCAAGACAAAGAACACGAGACTAAGAAGTATGTCAAGTTTAAACAATTATTGTCTGAAGACTGGAAAGGAAAGAGAGGTAAGGCTAAAAAGCCGAGAGAGTAATTTTAAAGCATTCTGAGAGTGTTTAAGATAGGTGTCTAACAAGATGCCTATTTTTTTTTGTTCCATTTCTAAAATCGCCATTTCTGTGCGTTATATGTAAAATCATTATTATGGAGATTAAAATTGACGTACCAAATAAATTATCTGAAATTACCTTAGCTCAATATATGAGGTATAATAAGCTCATACAGACTAACAAAGACGATGCTAATGCCGATTCTTTTATGTCCTTAAAAATGCTAGAGATATTTTGCAACGTTCCTTACGACCAAGCTCTGGCCTTAAAGATTAATGATGTCACACGTATTATAGATATAATAACAGAGACAATTAATTCAGAGCCTGATTTAGTGACTAAATTTAGTATGGGTGGTGTGGAGTTTGGTTTTATTCCGAACTTAGAAGATATGAGTTTTGGAGAATACATTGACCTTGATTTATTCCTGGGCGACTGGGACAATATGCATAAAGCTATGGCCGTATTATACAGACCAATAGCACAAAGTGTGGGAAGTAAGTATAGAATTAAGGATTATGATCCTGGCTTGTATGATGAAATTATGATGAATATGCCAATGGATGCAGTAGTGGGTAGCCTGGTTTTTTTTTATCGTTTAGGAATAGAATTATCGAAAGGTATGGTGAGTTATTTGGAAGCTCAGGGGAGGGAAGCTACTCAAGAATCGAATCATTCGCAAATAAATGGGGTTGGTATCAATCGATTTACGCACTCTCTAAAGGAGATGTTAGACGATTTGATGATATCACAAAATTAGGTATGAATAAGTGTTTAACGATGCTGGCCTTTGAAAAAGAGAAGTCAGAAGTAGAAGCAGAAAACATAAAAAGTAAATTTAAGAAATGAGTATAGCTGGACCACAAGCGTTTTATAAGACGTTAGACAATATTAAAAATGAGTTATTATTAGATCCCAATGTTAATACGGTTACATCAGGAGATTTGACTGAGGTAGACCTGAATAAGATTACCATATTTCCGTTATCACATATCATAGTTAATAATGCTTCGCTCCAGGGCAATGTGATTATATTTAATTTATCAATCCTGGCTATGGATATTGTATGGCAGAATAAAGACCAGTTAGACGGCTCTATAAATTTAGATGAGACGTTCAACGGCCTGGATAATGAGCACGATGTGATGAATACTCAGCTCTCAGTTTTGAATAAGCTAAACGAGGTGTTAAGACGAGGTAGTTTAAATACAGACTTATTCCAGCTTGAGGGCCAACCTACGTGTGAGCCGTTTTTTGATAGATTTGAAAACAAGATAGCCGGCTGGACTATGACGACAAGTATTGTAGTGGCAAATGATTTTAGTAAATGTTAGAAGAGTTCACAAACTTAAAAGCCTCTTTAGAGGAGTTTAGAGACCTCGTAATAGCCGATGCAAAGGAAAACCTAGCTAGGCCACAAGGGAAGTATAATCAGCCGATAGACGCCTCCGGAAAGCTTAGTAAAAGCATCAAGCCTGAGCCGGTCGTTATATATCCGTCAGGAGCTTTAGAGTTTATTATCAAAATGGAGCATTACGGAGCCTTTATAGACCAAGGGGTTTCAGGTGTTGACAAGAAATATAATACACCATATTCATATAAGAGTAAGGGAGGTAAGAATGGTTTAAAAGGAATGCCACCTCCAAGCAAGATGGATAAGTGGATTGTCAGACGTAAGATAGCGATGAGAGACGAGAATGGTAAGTTTCTACCACGTAAAAGTATTCAGTTTGCTATTGCAGTAGGGGTGTTTAAGAATGGTATTAAGCCTAGTTTATTCTTTACTAAGCCGTTCCAAAAGCATTATGAGATGCTACCTGAGATATTAGCTGAGGCATACGGCCTGGATGCAGCTGAGCTGGTACGCCTGGTGTTTATGAATAATAAAAAAAATAAAAAATGAGTACAATAATTAATGCGAGAAGTCCTTATTTCTATAAGCTAGAAAACACGACCGGCCAGGGATATTTAGTTTCTGCAACTCAATCTAAGATATTTGTGTGGAGTGGCTTGTTAAGTGCTGTGCCTTTAACACCGACATACACTATCAATAAGTCTCCAATAGGTGATGAACAATTTACTAACTTAGAGTTATCTGTATTAATCAGGGATTTCCTTGACACTGAATATTATAATGTGACAGAGGGGATAGGAGGCACGGCAGATGATGCAGTATGGGTAAAAGTGATTTCAGACTTCTATGACGGAGGTAGTATTTTTCAGCAAGATACAGAGATTTTTTTAGCATTTGACGGCTATGGTTTTTGGGACGAGGGAACTAATCCTAGAACAAGTACGAGTTCAGTAGCCGTTCCACCGACTGACTTTACTCCTATGGTGTTAATGGATAATAGGATAGTCTATTTTAAGCGAGGAGAGGATATTAGAATACCTATATTTTCAGAATCTTGTGCAACAGTGGTAACCGATATAGATTCCGTATGGGATTTAACAGATGTTTATTGGGCCCAAGCTAATCAAAACTGGGATTCTACCACGATCCCTCAAAACGTTGTTGATAGTGATGATACTGCAGATAAGATTCAGTACCTTATTATTGATAGCTCTCAGGCTTTAACCGGTGACACGATTACAATAACGAGTACGTGTGGAATGGCTCAAGAAGTTATCCTAACTCTCAAGGAAATTGAGTGTGGTGTTTATGATGATTACAGAACTATTTTTTACAATAAGTATGGAGCTTTACAAGACTTTTATTTGAGCAAAAAATCTATGAAAAAAATGACGGCAAGCTCTGAGACTTATGACCGGAACATATTCAATAGAGAGTTGAACAAATACAATCCTTTAAAGCATCAGAAATACACGTTTAATGTAAAGGCTAATCAATCCATTACGATGAACACTGAGTTCTTTCCTGAGGCCTTTAATACGCTTATAGAGCAATTATTCCTTTCAGAGCAAGTTTGGATAAGCCTGGCCTTAAAAGTGGAGCCAGTCCTGGTTAAGTCTAAAACATTAGATTATAAGACTGTTATAAATGATAAGCTAATACAATATACCATTGATTTTGACTTCAGTAATTCTTACATAAATAATGTGATATAAATGTACACGATAGAGTTATACATACAAGGCAAAAGAGTTGATTTATTCAAAGATGAGAGCGTCAAATTAGTTGATAGTATTCAGAACATTCGTGATATTGATAAAGTGTTCACGGCTTTTTCTCAGACGTTTAGTTTGCCGGCCTCCAAAGTAAATAATCAAATATTTAAACACTATTATAACTTCAGTATAGCAGACGGATTCGATGCTCGAAAAAAAGTAGAGGGAGCTATAGAGCTTAATGCTTTGCCTTTTAGAACTGGTAAGATAAAATTAGAGGGAGTTGATTTAAAGGATAGGAAAGCACATACTTATAGAGTAACGTTTTACGGTGATATTGTAGAGTTAAAAGATAAGCTAGGACAAGACAAATTATCAGACATTGATTTTTCTGGTTTTGACAAAGATTATTCTTCAACCGAAGTTTTAAACTCATTACAACAACAAGTAACCGCAAACACAAATATTATAGTACCACTTATAACACACTCGCAAAGGTTGTATTATGATAGTTCAGATAATACGGCAGATACTGGTAATTTGCATTTTCACGGCTCCGGTGGTGGTAATAATAATCACGGAGTAAAATGGAACGAGTTAAAATATGCAATCCGAGTTAATACTATTTTACAACAAATAGAATTGCAATATGGTCTTGAATTTTCAACCGACTTTTTCAGAAATCAAAGTGTTACAGAAATGCACAATATGTTTTTATGGCTGCATAGAAAATCTGGAAATGTAGAAGATTTGTCAGGTGCTAATACAATTGAAACGTTAGTTGATTTTAAACAAATAAATAGTAATCTATATTTTGAGATTTATAACACTACTTTTGCTTCTTTATGGACTACAAGTCAGTTAATATCTTTAGTTTTCAATATCCAACCTGCAAGTGGATATACAACTGTACCATACGGAATAAGAATAGAAGAAAGTGGAATAACAGTTTATAATTCCGGCGTAACTTTAACCGGAGTACAAATAATACAAGCCGGCGTAGATTTTACTTACTTTGGTGGATTTTATGAAGTCTATGTAGAAACTTCACTTGATATGCAGTTTAGTTCAGCGAGGTGGATAGGTTATGCTCAACAAAATCCAAATGTACCTATCACATCCGTATCATATCAGTCACCTCCTTTTTCAGCAACAGATGTTTTTAGATTTAATGTAAGTAAGCAGATGCCTGATATGAAAATACTAGATTTTCTTACTGGTCTTTTTAAGCTATTTAATCTTACTGCATATGTTAATAAGGCTGGTGTTATAGTAGTTCAAACTTTAGATGATTTTTATAGCGAGGGAATAGGACACGGACTGGGTAATAAAGGTATTGATATTACGGAGTATGTAGAAACAAGCTCCAGTCAGGTGAATGTGGCTTTGCCTTTTAAAGAAGTGTATTTTAAGTTTGAAGATACTGCAACATTTTTAGCTAACAAATTTGGTGAGATTACCAATAGGCCGTGGGGCCAAATATCATACAAGTCTGATCCTGGTTTAGACGGAGGGTTGTACGAAATAAAAGTACCATTCGGTCATCTTCAATACGAAAGATTAAATGACGTAGCGACAGGTACGTTAAAAGACATACAATGGGGTTATAATGTTAATAACGACCAAAGTCCTTATTTAGGCAAGCCTCTTTTGTTTTATCCAACTAGGGTAGACACTGGTGGAATTGGTATAGTTGACGAGGTTAATGACGATAATGTAGCAATATCGCATATTGAGAGATACTATATTATATTGCCTTTTAACTCAGTAACTCTTGATCCAGCAGTAAATAATTTTCAGTTAAATTTCTTTGAGGAGACAAGTGAATGGACTAGGAATGAGAATGGGCAAGTATTCACCGGCTCTTTGTTTACTAAGTATTATACAAATTACATAAAAAGCGTTTTTAATCCTCAGCAAAGATTGACTAAAGTAAGTGCTTATTTACCAATGAGTTTTTTGCTTAATTATAAGCTATCAGATAGGCTTGTGATTGCAGATAAGCAATATAAAATAAACTCGATTTCCACAAATTTACAGACTGGAAAAAGTGACTTAGAATTAATTACAGATAGAATAGTAGAAATACAACAATTTCCATAATATGATAAAGAATATATTAGAGATGCTGCCACTCGTAAAAGAGGGAAAATACATAGATATAGCTAAGGGTAAGAATAAGCTACCGACTAGCTGGAAAGAGTTTACGAAGCAATTAAAGGACATTAAATAATGGTACAAGAAACGATTAAAATACAAGCTGATGTTAAAGATGCAGTAAAGAAGATTGCAGAGCTTACAAAAGCAGTAGAGAAGCTGGGCCAGGAAAATGCTGAGCAACAGAAGAAACTTACTGCAGCTTTGAGTGAAAATGCCAAGGCCGGAAAAGAGCAAGTTGGCGTACTTAACAAAGTAAAGGGAGCCGTAGGTAGTTTAGGTAAAGGGTTTAAAGGCCTGGGCCTTGTATTTAAAGGACTAGGATTTGGTATTCTTATTAAACTAGCTGGTGACCTGGTAGAAAAGTTTAAAGAGAATCAGATTGTAACAGATGCCTTAGCTATGGTTTCTGAGACTTTAAGCATCGTTTTAAATCAAATTATAGATGTATTTAAACCAATTATAGAAAGGGTAACTGAGGCCACTGGAGGCTTTGATGCTTTGGGTAAAGTCCTGGGAGGAGCTTTGACTATTGCCGTTAATGTAATTGTAGGAGCCATTCAGGGTATAGTGCTGGGTGTTCAAAAAGCACAATTAGCCTGGGAAGATAGTTTCTTAGGTGGTAAAGATCCTGATAAGATTAAGCAGCTCCAGGCCGATATAGATGAAACGTCTGAAAAATTAGTAAAGACTGGCGAGAATATTAAAAACGCTGGTAAGCAGATAGGAGATAATTTTGTTGAAGCATTGGGAGAAGTAGGTACCCTGGCTCAAGGTATAGCAGAGGGGGTTTCAGAAGTAGTTGATAAAGTAGACATAAAAGCAGCAGCAGCTGACGCTAAAAGACTGGTTGCATCTCAAAAGAATTTCGAGTTATTAGCCTTGCAGCAGCAACGCCTGGTTGAGCAGTATGATTTGCAAGCTGAGCAACAACGTCAAATAAGAGACGATGAGACACTTTCAATAGCTGAGCGAATAGAAGCTAACAAAGAGTTAGGGAAAGTCCTGGAGGACCAATCTGAGGCAGAAAAAGCATCAGTTCAAGCACGTATAGATTCGATACAACAAGAAATTAATCTTAAAGGTGAATCAGTAGAGCGTACAAATGAGCTTTATGAATTGAATACTGAGCTATTAGCTATTGACGCAAAAGTGGCTGGCTTTAAATCTGAGCAGCTTACAAACACTAATGCACTTTTAAAAGAGCAGCAAGAACTTACTCAGTCACAATTAGAATCAGAAACGACTTTATCATTAGAGCAAAAGAGATTTGATGCTGAGAGGGAGATAAATGAGCTGACTAGGTTGGAGAAAATGCGTGAGGTACTTGAGGCAGAAAGGGAGATAGAGCTGGAGAGATTACAGATGAATATAGACACTTATGCACTGGGTACTCAAGCTAAGATAGATGCACAAATAGCCTACAATGAAGCTAAGCAAGGTTTAGACCAGCAGCTGGCTACCAATGAAGATGCTATAAACAGAGAGAAGAGTAAGAATGAGATTAAATGGGCAGAGCTTACAACAGAAGAGAAGCTAGCTGTAGCAAGTAAGTCATTAGGACAATTAGCTGGCCTCCTGGGTAAAGAATCAGCAGCAGGAAAAGCAGCAGCGATTGCAGCAGCGACTATTGACACTTATCAAAGTGCTACTTCATCTTATAAATCATTATCAGGTATTCCGATTGTAGGGCCAGTCCTGGGGGGTATAGCAGCAGCTGCAGCAGTGGCCTCAGGTTTAGCAACAGTTAAGAAAATAGCAGCTACAAAAACACCAGGGCCTAGTGGAGGTGGTGGTGGTGCTGGAGGCTCAGGGCCTACGCCTATTCCAGCTCAAGCTCCAGCCTTTAATATAGTAGGCTCAGGTAGTACGAATCAGTTAGCTGAGGCTATTGGAGAGACGGAGCAGCAGCCGGTAAAAGCCTTTGTAGTATCAAATGATGTTACTACGGCTCAATCTCTAGAAAGAAATATAGTAGAAAACGCAAGTATATAAAAACATAACGTTATATCAGTATGAGAATAGTAGAATTAGTTATAGACGAGTTTCAGCAAGACGGAGTAGAGGCTATATCAGTAGTAGAATCACCGGCCATAGAACAGAATTTTATTGCCTTAAAATCTAAATCAGCTGAGGTTAAATTTGCTGAGGTAAGTAAAGATAAGAAAATACTTATGGGGCCAATCCTGATCCCTAACAAGCCTATTTTTAGAATGAATGGGGAAGATGAGTATTACATATATTTTAGCCGTGAGACTGTTAGGAGAGCTTCAGAGCTTTATCTCCAGGCCGGCAATCAATCTCAGAGTACTTTAGAGCACGAAATGAAGCTGCAAGGCCTTACGTTAGTCGAATCCTGGATAGTCGAAGACAAGGCTAATGATAAGTCTAATGTGTATAATATGGATGTTCCGGTCGGTACCTGGATGGGATCCGTAAAGGTAAACAACGATGAGATATGGAATGACTATGTAAAGACTGGAAAGGTAAAAGGCTTCTCAATAGAGGGGTATTTTGCAGATAAGGCCGAAGCTCCAAAAGAAGCAATAGCAGAGAATTTATCAGCAGATGATTTAATGGTTAAGAAATTAATAAACATTATAAAAGAGAGCGAGAATGAGTAATAATGATAAAAACTACACGATAGGGTATGCAGTTCCAAACGGAGGTCGTAGAGCGTGTCTCTGTAAGGATAAGGATACTTATTCCAAGGATTGTTGTGAGGGATATTTCATAAATCAAGGGATAGGAAACATATACAGAAAGTCTTAAACGCAAAAAACAATTATTAATCCGTTATATAT
>ERZ887849.1520-NODE-1520-length-21447-cov-6.415856_pt1 | contig 21447 bp, 24 predicted proteins | sample MGYA00521267_ERZ887849 | MGnify/ENA primary metagenome ERZ887849 (study PRJEB32303, sample SAMEA104408601) | aquatic metagenome | biome: Brackish water; feature: Pelagic; material: water | place: Baltic Sea | collected 2014-06-06T16:11:00 | depth 2,863 m ... | reverse complement strand
CTGCGATTCGATGTAGTCCACCGCTCGTCGCGTGAACTCGGGCACCATCTTCTCCAAACTCCAACCCGGAATCGATGCCCCCGGATGCCCGTATTGCTCATCCGGTTTTTGCACGCTGGGAATCTCCACGACTCGATCATTCTCAAACCACGTGTAAGGTGGAAAATTAGGCACATCCACGCCGAAGTAACTTTCAAATCCACGATCTACCGGTCCACCGCCGATACGCTTCGTATAATCAATCTGCCGTCCGATCTCCGCTCGTTGATCAGACATCATTTCTCCGAAATTCACGTGATCACTGGGTTGGCTGCCATCCTGCAGCTTCCAATCTAAGCCCAAGTGCCATTTGCCGATGCAAGCCGTCTGGTAATCCTGCTCCCGCAATAGCTGCGCGACAGTTTTCTGATCCGGCTCGATCAGCGCACCATCCCACTGCCACACGATCCCCTCCTTAAGTCGCGAGCGCCAGCAGTAGCGGCCCGTCATGATACTGTAGCGGCTCGGCGTGCAGACACTTGATCCCGCATGAGCATCCGTAAAACGCATCCCCTGCTCCGCCAATCGGTTCAGGTTCGGTGTGGGTATCTTAGAGGCCGGGTTGTTACACTCCATGTCTCCGTAACCCATGTCATCAGCGAGAATATAAACTATATTGGGACGTTTCATAATCGGGGTAAGGGCTTGTTTATCATGGCGAGGCTTGTCGAATAACGCGCAGCGGAGGACGGCTTGTCCACCAAAGCCTTGGCGACTGTGGAAGAATCTATCTGTCTTGTCTGTGCCCAAGAATCACCGCAACCTACGATCACTATGACTCCCCGATCGCTTACCCCCAGCGAGATCAGCTCTTTCCAGCAAGAAGGCTACCTGATTGTCCCCGATGTATTCGATCCGGCCGATCTCGAGCCGATCCGTCAGGAATTGCACCGCGAAATAAACCGCAAGGCGCGCGAGCTTCAAGCTGAAGGGCGCCTCTCTGATCTCCACGAAGATTTGGATCTGGATCACCAGATCAGTGCTATCCGTAAGGACTCCGAGGAGGCCGGTCGCGCACTGCTGAAGCATCTGATTGGCGACAATGGCGGAGGCTATTTTTCCCCGGCAGTCTTCGATCTGATTGTGAATCCAAAGTTGATGGCACCTGTCGCCTCTTTGCTAGGCTCCGAGGAACTCATCACCTCAACTTATCGCATTCGCCCCAAGCTCCCTAATCTCGGCAGTGGCAACGTTCCGTGGCATCAGGATGGCGGTTATTTGTCCTCCCACTGCGACCAGGAACTCATCATCACATGCTGGGTGCCTTTGGTCGATGCTACGCAGGAAAACGGTTGCATGGAGATACTGCCCCGCACCCATCAAGAGCGCATCATTAAACATCATGCTGGCGGCAATGCGGATTTCCTCGTTATTCGTGACGAAGATTTACCCGACGATCCTAGCAAAGCCATCACCGCAACCTGTCCTCGTGGCGGTGTCGTCTTCATGACCAGTCGCACGCCGCACTGTTCTACTCCCAATACTTCCGATGTCATTCGCTGGAGCCTCGACTTGAGATACAAGTCAACTGAGACCCCCAATAATGCAGGCGTTGAACCGGCCTACGTGGACTCACAGGGCGAGGCCGATCCGGACTTCTACGAGAAAGTCAATGTCGCCTGCTATCCACCGGAACCCGAGTTTCTCGTTATGAGCAGGCAACATCCGGAGAAAGTGATCGATCATGATGAATACATGCGTCTGCGGGTTCTCTTCGCGAACACCAAGCCGACGACCAAAGACGTTCGTCCGTGGCCTTCTTTGGCTTCCACGTAACAAAAAAAGGCGCGCTCCGGAGAGCGCGCCTTGAAGTGATTTGGTGAATCGGTGCAGACCGGATTAGAATCCGCCCATTCCACCCATTCCGCCCATTCCACCCATGTCACCACCTCCGCCGGCTGGTGCTGGATTCTTCTCAGGCAAGTCGGTAATCATGCACTCAGTGGTGAGGAGCAGACCGGAGATCGAAGCCGCATTTTGCAATGCAGTGCGAGTCACCTTGGTCGGATCAACGACACCAGCCTTTACGAGGTCTTCGTATTGATCGGTCGCCACATTGTAACCATAGTTACCCTTGGAGCTGAGGACCTCTTTGCAGACCACGCCACCATCAACACCAGCGTTGCGGCAGAGTTGCTTGATCGGATGCTCGATTGCACGACGCACGATTTGTGCACCAATGGCTTCGTCCCCTTCGAGTTGAAGAGCGTCGATTGCCTTAGCAGTGCGGAGCAGAGCGACGCCACCACCGGTGACGATACCTTCTTCAACCGCCGCACGGGTGGCATGGAGAGCATCTTCGACGCGGGCCTTCTTTTCCTTCATCTCAGGCTCGGTAGTTGCACCGACATTGATGACGGCGACACCACCAGCGAGTTTCGCGAGACGCTCTTGGAGCTTTTCGCTATCGTAGTCCGAAGTAGTTTCTTCGATTTGACGACGGATCTGCTTCACGCGACCTTGTATGTCGGACGACTTACCGCCGCCTTCAACGATCGTGGTGTTTTCCTTGTCGACGACGATGCGCTTAGCGCTACCGAGATCATCAAGGGAGAGGTTTTCAAGCTTGAGACCGAGATCCTCAGTGATGCAACGACCACCAGTGAGAACTGCTATATCTTCGAGCATCGCCTTGCGACGATCACCAAAGCCAGGAGCCTTAACGGCGCAGACATTGATGGTGCCACGGATCTTGTTCACCACGAGAGCAGCGAGGGCTTCACCCTCAACTTCTTCAGCGATGACGAGGAGAGGCTTGCCGCTCTTAGCGACGAGCTGAAGGAGAGGAAGAAACTCTTGGAGATTGCCGATCTTCTTCTCATGGATGAGCACGTAGGCGTCCTCAAGGATAGCTTCTTGAGCTTCCATGTTAGTCGCGAAGTAAGGAGAGAGATAGCCCTTGTCGAACTGCATACCTTCGACGACGTCGAGGGTGGTTTCGATGGATTTAGCCTCTTCAACCGTGATGGTGCCGTCCTTGCCAACCTTGTCCATCGCATCAGCGATGATCTCGCCGATGGTGGTATCCCAGTTAGCAGAAACAGTCGCAACCTGACGAATCTCGTCGCGGTTATTGACCTTCTTAGAAGCCTTGGCGAGAGCAGCGACTGCGGCTTCAACGGCCTTGTCGATACCACGCTTGAGGTAAATCGGGTTGGAACCAGCGGTCACGTTCTTGAGACCTTCACGGTAGATACCCTCAGCGAGCACAGTCGCCGTCGTGGTGCCATCACCAGCGCTGTCGGAAGTCTTCGAAGCGACTTCCTTCACCATCTGTGCGCCCATGTTTTCGTAAGCGTCAGGAAGTTCGATTTCCTTCGCTACGCTGACACCGTCCTTGGTGACGGTCGGCGATCCGAATTTCTTGTCGATTACGACGTTGCGGCCTTTAGGGCCGAGAGTAACCTTAACGGCCTTCGAAAGTAGTTCGACGCCGCGGAGCAATTTCTGACGAGCTGCCTCGTCGAAGAGTAATTGTTTAGCTGCCATAGTATGTATATATTATTTTTGAGATTAAGTTGAGAGTGATCGATTAGCCGACCACGCCGAGAATATCGTCCTCGCGGACGAGCTTATACGTTTCACCGTCGAGCTTCACTTCAGAGCCGCCATAAGGGCTGAGGAGCACCATCTCGCCGACTCTGACTTCGAAGGGAACGGACTTGCCGTTTTCATCCTTCTTGCCAGTGCCTAGGGCAATAACTTTAGCCTCCTGGGGCTTTTCCTTGGCGCTATCGGGAATAATGATTCCGCCACGCACTTGCTCTTTTTCTTCGAGATGCTGCACAAGCACGCGATCACCGATGGGTTTGATTTTTACTTTAGCCATATTGATTGAATTTTGGAGTTTGATTTATTTTATTGCTATTGCTTTCAACAAAGCGTGCCGAGGGCAGAAGCCTAAAGCGCGCAAAGGATTGAAATTTAATTTTTGTCTTTATCTTCATCGACGACCTCGAAATCCGCGTCGACTGCTTCAGCTTGCTTCTCGGACTTCTTCGGAGCGTCTCCCTCTTCAGGAGCAGCACCTTCAGCACCACCGGCAGCGGCTTGAGCAGCTTGCTCGGCTTGTTGAGCTTCAGCGTATAGTTCAGCACCTACCTTCGAAAGATTTTCGAGGGCAGCCTTCATCTTATCGAGATCATCGGATTCAAGATCCTTCTTCGCATCGGCGATGGCCGTTTCGATGTTGGTCTTCTTGTCTGCAGGGATTTTATCCTCGGAGTCCGTAAGGGTCTTTTCGATTTGGTAGATCGTTGAGTCGAGTTGGTTCTTCGTCTCCACGGATTCCTTGCGCTTCTTATCCTCTTCGGCGTGAAGCTCAGCGTCCTTGGTCATCTTCTCGACTTCCTCGGCAGAGAGACCGGAAGAATCCTGAATGGTAATCTTCTGATCCTTACCCGTGCCAAGATCCTTAGCGGAAACGTGGAGGATACCGTTGGCGTCGATGTCGAAAGTGACCTCGATCTGTGGCGTGCCACGAGGTGCTGGCGGAATCCCGTCGAGCTTGAATGTGCCCAACGTCTTATTGTCGCGAGCCATCGAGCGTTCACCCTGTAGAACAATAATTTCTACGGAGGGTTGATTGTCGCTGTAGGTCGAGAAGGTCTGAGTCTTTTTGGAAGGGATTGTGGTGTTGCGAGGGATCATCGCAGTCGAAACATCGCCTGCAGTCATGATACCAAGCGTGAGCGGAGTCACGTCTAGGAGAAGCACATCGCGGACATCGCCAGCGAGCACACCACCTTGAACCGCCGCACCAATCGCGACCACTTCGTCAGGATTCACGCCTTGATTAGGCTTCTTCCCCACGAGCTTCTCAGCGATTTCGACCACCTTAGGCATGCGGGTCATCCCACCGACGAGCACCAGCTCTTGAATATCGGAGGCAGACAGATCGGCATCCTTCAGACAGTTGATGAAAGGTGGCTTACAACGTTCGAAGAGTGATTCACAGACTTGCTCCATCTTCGAGCGGCTCAACTGGATATTGAGATGCTTGGGTCCGGAAGCGTCGGCCGTGATGAACGGCAAGTTGATGTCCACAGATTGCGTGGAGGAGAGGGCGATTTTCGCCTTCTCTGCTTCTTCCTTCAAACGTTGGAGTGCCATCGGGTCCTGACGGAGGTCGATGCCATTTTCCTTATTAAATTCTTCGACCAACCAGTTGATGACTGCGTCATCCCAGTTATCACCACCGAGGTGAGTATCGCCATTAGTCGCCTTCACTTCGAAGACGCCATCGCCGATTTCGAGGGCCGAGACATCGAACGTGCCACCACCAAGGTCAAACACCGCGATCTTCTCATCGGCCTTTTTGTCGAGACCGTAAGCCAACGATGCCGCAGTCGGCTCGTTGATGATCCGCATGACATCTAGTCCTGCGATCTTTCCGGCGTCTTTCGTCGCCTGGCGTTGTGAATCGTTAAAGTAAGCAGGGACTGTGATCACTGCTTGGGTGACCTTATCGCCAAGATAGGACTCAGCGTCTGCCTTCAACTTGCCGAGCACAAAGGCTGCGATCTGTTGAGGGGCGAACTGCTCGGTCTTATCACCCACTTGGGCTTCGATGTAAGCATCGCCATTTTTGCCTTCCACAACTTTGTAGGGGAGGCTCTTCACTTCCTCGTTAATCTCCGAGAACTTACGTCCAATCAGACGTTTCGCAGAGAATATCGTGTTGCGTGGATTGGTGACAGCTTGCCGTTTGGCAGCCTGCCCCACAAGACGCTCACCAGCCTTGGTGAAAGCGACGATGGATGGTGTCGTGCGAGCACCCTCCGCATTTGGGACCACAACGGGCTCTCCGCCTTCCATGACGGACATACACGAGTTGGTCGTTCCTAAATCGATACCTAAAATTCGGCTCATGCCTACTAGTAGCAATCCCCATGCCCAACAACTTATAAATTCATTAGTCATTAATAAACAATTGGATAAAAATATAAACTAGCATTTAGACTTTCCGTCAGGCCCCCTATTCGAGCCGTTGTGTCACACTCGTGTCACACTAAAGTCATCCCGATGCGCCGCCGACGGCACAATTCCATGTGATTCATTTGCCCTTCAAGGGCCTCTTCCTAAGTTGCTCGTATGGATATGGAAATCGTAGTGCCAGATCAGGTGCCGGTGATGACTCTCCCCGATGTCGCGTTTTTCCCGCAGGCTTTGTTGCCCCTGCACATCTTCGAACCGCGCTACCGTGAAATGCTGGACGACACGCTCGCCTCTTCCCGCTTACTCGCGGTCGCAGGGCTCGATCAACAACGCGTTAACGACGAAGGTGCCTTTGAACCACCCCACCGTATCGCCACCGTCGGCATCATTCGCGCGTGCCAGAAAAACGACGACGGCACTTCCAATCTTCTCCTCCAAGGACTTTGCCGTGCAGAAATCACGGATATCACTAGCGATAAACCTTACCGGCTCATCAGCATTCGCGCCCTGAGGAGTCGAACCTGCGAAAATCCCGTCGAAGCCAAGGACCTTCGCTCTGAACTCGCCCGCCTCCTCGCACTCAAACGCGATATCGGTGGACGCATGCCTGCCGAGATGGCTGAATTTTTGCGGACGATCGACGATCCCGAAACCTTCGTCGATCTCGCCGCCTTCAGTCTTTGCGAAAATCCCGTAATCAGACAGAAGCTCCTCGAAACCCTCGATGTGGGCGCGCGACTCGAACTTTTTAATCAGCACCTTCGAGCCGAGATTGCCGTGCTCCGCCTTCGGGATGAGTTACAAGGGGATCTCCCCGACGACTCTATCTCCGGCAACTAAAAGTCCCGCCGCTAAAAAAGCAGACGGGACTTAAAATGGAGCCGAGCATCGGATTCGAACCGACGACCTACTCATTACGAATGAGTTGCTCTACCAGCTGAGCTAGCTCGGCGTAATCGGAAGAACGGAACAAACTCGCCGCCAAGGCAAGCGCAAGTATTCATTTCCCACCGTGACCTCTCTCGCCACCGACCTTTTCGACTATCCACTACCCGATCATCTCATCGCGCAGACTCCTGCCGCCCGTCGTGATGCCGCGCGCCTCCTCGTCGTGGATCGAGCGTCGCGTAAGATCAGCCACCACATCTTCGCTGATCTCCCGAAGTTCCTCAATCAAGGCGACACCCTCTTCCGCAACAACGCCGCCGTGCTCCCCGCTCGGCTCAAGGCCGCGCGACCCACAGGTGGCCAAGTCGAGTGCTTTCTCCTCCGCCCCGTCGATGGAGAACAAATCTGGCGCTGCCTGATCAAGCCCGGTAAACGCCTCCCCATCGGCGCGACTTTCGCGCATGCCGATGGCGCCTTCAGCGGAGAAGTGATCGGCAAAGAGGCCGACGGTTCGGCGACCGTGAAACTTACCACGCCGACCGGCGAGCCCATCGTCGAAGTCGCCAATCGCCTCGGTGATGTCCCTCTGCCTCCTTATATTCAGCGCAAAGATTCCACCAAACGCGCACGCGATATCGAACGCTACCAAACCGTTTACGCCGATCGGGCCCGCCAAGTTGCCGTCGCCGCGCCGACGGCCGGCCTGCATTTCACGCCGGAGTTGCTCGACACACTTTCAAATCAAGGCATCGCCTCCGCCAACGTCACGCTTCATGTGGGCCTCGGCACGTTTCGCCCGATCACAACGGACACAGTCAACGCGCACGATATCCACCGCGAACTCTACGAAATACCGGCCGCGACCCAACACGCCCTAGAAAACACCACCGGACGACGCATCGCCGTGGGCACCACCACGGTGCGCACCGTTGAGCACTTTCTCCGCACGGATCACACCTCGCGCGACATCGATTACTTTGGCGAAGCCGATATCTATATTTATCCACCCGCGACCTTTCGCGGCGTGGATGCGCTGATTACCAATTTCCACCAACCCCGCTCCACCCTGCTGTGTTTGCTCTCCGCGTTTCTCGCCCCCGGTTCGACTGAGGGTATCGAGTGGTTCAAGGAAATCTACGCCGAAGCCATCGCGCATGAATACCGCTTCTTCAGTTATGGCGACGCCATGTTGATTCTATAAAATCTGTCGCCGCCGTTTGCATTGTTCCGCAACGCCGCATTACTGAGAACACCCTCCTTCATGTCGACCCCATCTCAGCACCCGAGGCCCTCAAGGGCTCGCTTAGCTTTAAGTCTAATCGCCGCATTCTGTCTCGTTTTTTCGATTGTCTACTGGGTCAATAAAGGTGCCCACACCGGCTGGAATATGGATCGTGTGCCCATCGAGCAGCTCGATGAAATCACCGGCATTGAATATATCACTTACGACGATCGTTTCGTGCCAGGCATCGAATGGCTTGGCGGTGGCATCGGTATTGCTACCTTGTTTTTCGCCACCTCACTTTTCTTCCGTTCCAAACCAACTCATTCTAATTCATGAAAAAAATCATCCTCGCCTGTCTCGCTTCGTTTGCCGTGGTCGCTACCGCGGCTCCGATTTCCTTCGATTTCAAAGATCCCAAGGGAGTGAATGCAGTGCAATTCCATCTCGACTCGTTGCTGGAGCCGATCTCGGGCTCAGCCAATGGGGTATCCGGCATGGTGAGCTTCGATCCTGCTGCTCCTGCGTCCACCGCAGGCACGATTTTGATCACCGCCAATTCCCTCATGGTTTCCAATGCCACCATGACCGAACATCTGCACGGCAGTAAGTGGCTCGATGTCGGCAGCCATCCTGAGATCACTTTCGAACTTACCTCCTTGTCCGATGCGAAGACCACGAACAACACCACGTCCGCCGTCGCCCAAGGCAAATTCAAGTTAAAAGGAGTCACCCAGGAAATTGCCGTTCCGGTAAGAATCACCTACCTCGCCGACGCGTTGGGAAAGCGCACGAAGCCCGGCAACAAAGGCGATCTCCTCGTCATCCGCGGTGAGTTCACTGTCCAGCGGGCTGACTTCGGTATTCAGTCCGGCCAGAACGAAGATAAGGTGAGCCCAGAGATCACGCTCAAAGTGGCTATCGTCGGCAGTGCACCGAAAGCCTGAGCCCGCATTAATACACTTACTTGTCTCGCGAGGACGGCTGCGAAGCCGTCCTTTCTTTTTGGCAACAGCCTGCTAGATTACCTCCGTGACTTCCGACGAACTCCAAACTCTCATCGACGACGCGACCTTCGATTACGCCATGGGCGAAACCGAAGCTGCGATCGGTAAACTCGCTCGCGCGACAGAGGCTGATCCCAAATCTTTCGCCGCCTGGCACGCACTGGCAGAGATCCATTTCAGCTCGCGTAAACTCGATGAAGCCCTTCACGCCGCCGAGCACGCCCACGCTATTGATGATCAGGATTTGTTTATCAACACCACCCTGTCTCGCATCTGGATGGAACGCGGCGACAAGGCTACCGCCGAGAAATACGGAGCACAGGCAAAAATCCTCAGTTGGAAGGATCAGCTCAAGAATCCGGAAGAGCAATCGGATGGCATTAACTGAAATCCCGCCCGTTGACAGCCTTCCTACTGGCCCCGTAATTTGCCCGCATGGATACCCCGGCGTATGTATTAGAATTCGAAAAGCCGCTCCGCGAACTCGCGAAGCAGTTGGATGAGTTGCGTCAAAACTCTCTCGAAAGTAATCTCGACCTCAGCAAGGAGGTCACCGCCATCGAGATGAAGTTCGAGCAGACCCGTCTGGATATCTACACCAACCTGACTCCATGGCAGCGCGTGCAAATCGCTCGCCATCCGAAGCGCCCCTACGCTCTCGATTACGTCGAAATGCTCTGCGAAAATTTTCAGGAGCTTCATGGAGACCGTCAGTTCCGCGATGATCGCGCTCTGATCGGAGGCACAGCATTTTTCGGCGGACAATCCGTTATGATCATCGCTCAGCAAAAGGGCCGCGACACGAACGAAAAGATCGCGCGTAATTTTGGAATGCCGCAACCGGAAGGATACCGCAAAGCACTTCGACTGATGAAGATGGCTGAAAAGTTCAGGCTCCCTGTCATCTGCTTCATCGACACACCCGGAGCTTATCCCGGCATCGGTTCCGAGGAGCGCCATGTTTCTGAAGCCATCGCGGTTAACCTCCGCGAAATGGCGATGCTCAAAGTGCCGACGATGGCTGTCGTGGTGGGCGAAGGCGGTTCAGGTGGAGCCCTCGGTATTGGGGTGACCGACCGCGTGGTTATTTTCGAAAACAGCTATTATTCAGTGATTTCTCCTGAAGGTTGCGCAGCTATTTTATGGAAAGATAGTGCTGCAGCACCGCAGGCCGCCGCAGCCCTCAAGCTCAACGCCGCTACGCTCCAGAAGCTCGGTGTCGTTGAGGAAGTGATTCCCGAGCCCATGGGCGGTGCGCACTACGATCCGGAAGCGGCCGGTAAAGCACTCGATACCAGCCTCAAGAATCACCTCAAGGAGCTCAAAAAACTCTCTATTCCAAAACTCCTCGACAGTCGCTACGAACGCTATCGCAAGCTCGGCGCCTATCAGGAATCGGCTGCCGCCAAAGCAGCAAGTTAAGCAACAGTTCAGCCGACAACCGGCGGACCTACGACGGCCCACGCGCCTCAATCAGCCGCGACGGGATTCGACGCATCGGCTTCTTTGCGCACGGTAAGCAATTCAATATTCTCAGCCTGCCCCATTGTGGGATTGATCTCCACGATTGCTCCAGAAAGTCGCACATCATCAGTCGCCACGGGAAACCGGCGAGGGAGTCCATCGAGAAAACGTCCAATCACGGGCTCTACCTCGCGGCCAAGCACTGAGCCATAAGGCCCCGTCATTCCGACATCGCAAATAAACGCCGTGCCTTTCGGCAATACTCGCGCATCAGCTGTCGGCACATGCGTATGCGTGCCAAGCACTGCGGTCACGCGACCATCAAGATGCCAGCCCAAAGCCTGTTTCTCCGAAGTCGCCTCGGCATGAATCTCCACGATGATTGCATCCGTTTGCCCCCGCAGTTGTTTGATCATCCGGTCGGCGGCTAAGAAAGGACACTCGGATTTCATGTTGAGGTATTGCCTCCCAAGCACCGTAAAAACTCCGACCCGAAAGCCACGTGACTCCATGATCACATGATCCCATCCCGGACAGGACGCAGGCAAATTTGCCGGACGACACACGTTCTCTAATTGTAAGATATCTGTCTCCCAACCGCGTTGATCCCAAACATGATCACCCAGCGTGACGGCATCCACACCAGCAGCATGGAGAGAACGCGTGATAGGCGCCGTGATGCCCGAACCCGCCGCCGAGTTTTCCCCATTCGCAATCACGAAATCCAAGGAATGTTCGCGCCGTAAACCCGCCAAACGCTCGTTTACAATATCCCGTCCCGGTCGGCCCACAATGTCGCCGATAAAAAGCAGTTTCAACATAACGTCCAACGTGGGCGCACACCTGCCCCCCGCAATCGAAAAACTAGGAGTGACAATTAGGACAAGACGGAGGCTTGCCCCGAGTGGGATAAACAACTTTGCTACTTCCCCTTTTTCCATCCTATGAAAACCAGCACGACCTCACCAACAGCATTCCCTAAGGACGAAATCGGTCCCGAAATGAATGGGGCCGACGCCGTCGTCGCATGCCTCATCCGTGAGGGTGTCTCCGATATTTTCGCATATCCAGGTGGAGCTTCACAGGAGTTGCACCAGTCTCTGGCCCGCACTGATCAGATCCGCACCATCCTGCCAAGGCACGAACAGGGCGGTTCCTTTGCCGCTGAAGCCTACTCACGAGTGAGTGGAAAAGTGGGCGTCTGCATGGCCACCAGTGGCCCCGGTGCGACCAATCTCGTTTCGGCCATTGCCGATGCATTCATGGATTCTGTGCCGCTGATCTGCATCACCGGACAGGTTTACAGCAAGTTCATCGGTAAGATGGCCTTTCAGGAAACTGATTTCTACGGCATGACCCTGCCGATCGTGAAGCACTCCTACCTGATCACGGATGTCACGGAGCTGCCGAAGATCTTTAAAGAAGCCTTTCATCTCGCACGCACCGGCCGACAAGGTCCCGTGATTATCGACATCCCGAAGGATGTGCAGCAGGCCTTGTTTCAACCCGTCTTCCCGGCGACTGTTGAGTTCAACAATCCTTACGTGTCCTGCGCGCACGAAGCCAGCGACGATCAGCTCAAACAAATCCTCGCACTTATCTCCGAGGCGAAAAAGCCCATGCTCTACGTAGGTGGCGGCATCATTTCCGCCAACGCTTCCGAGGATCTTAAAACCTTCGCTGAGGCTACCAACATTCCTGTAGCGAGCACGCTAATGGGTCTCGGTGCATTTCCCGAAACCCACGAACTTTCCATGCACTGGTTTGGCATGCATGGCTCGGCCTACGGCAACTGGGCAATCGATGAAGCCGATTTGGTCCTCTGCCTCGGCGCGCGGTTTGACGATCGCATCACCGGTGACACCAGCAGATTCGCGACCAAGGCCAAGATCGTGCACGTCGATATCGATGCTTCGGAACATAACAAAAATTGCGCCGTCGTCCTCCCTATTCTCAGCGATATTAAATACGCGCTGCGTCGCCTCAACGAACTAGTAGCGGTGGCAAAATATGCGCCGCCAGAGACGAAGGCCTGGCATAGGCAAGTCAACGAGTGGAAGGAAAAGCATCCCTTCAGCTACGAACCAAGTCCGCATATCCAATCTCAGGAAGCGATTGCCACGCTATACGAGCTCACCAAAGGTGAGGCCATCATCACCACCGGCGTGGGGCAACATCAGATGTGGGCTGCTCAGTTTTATCGCTTCGACAAACCGCGCCGCTTCATTAGCTCCCTCGGCCTCGGCGCAATGGGTTTTGGTTACCCAGCCGCCCTCGGCGCCAAAGTTGCCCGACCTGATCTCGAGGTCATCGACATCGACGGCGACGGCTCATTTGCGATGAACATCCAAGAGCTTGCCACGGCCAAGATCGAAAAGATCAACGCCAAGGCGATGATTCTCAACAACCAGCATCTCGGCATGGTCATGCAGTGGGAAGATCGCTTCTACGGCAGCGTCCGCGGCAACACCGTGCTGAGTGATGAAAACAATATTGGGAGCCCAGATAATCCCGATGGGCTCTATCCCGATTTCGTAAAAATTGCCGAAGGTTACGGAGTGGCAGGTCGCCGCGTGATCAAGAAGAGCGAACTCAAGGAAGCGATCCAAGAGATGCTCGATCACGACGGACCTTACGTGCTCGATGTGATCGTCCCCTACACCGAACACGTGATTCCTATGATTCCAGCAGGGCAGTCCGTAAAAGAAATGCTGCTCAAATAATCAATTCACCACCAAGCAAAGAGTAAATCGAACTCTTGCTCTGGTGGGTGTCAGTATTTCGCCTCCCAGAGGCTATCTCATGCCAATAACTATGGCTTCAGATCACACCCTACTCCTCGCTGACGAAAGTCCGATCCTCTACCGATCAGGCACTGAGCAAATCGCTACCCCATTCAAGCGCCACTCAGCCAACCCAGTCATTGCTCAAGATCATCCGTGGGAAGAAGCCATTGGCTGGTCGAGTGTCTACCGCCATCCGCAGACCGGTAAATATCAGCTGTGGTATCAGGGCTACGCCAAAGATCAGGTGCCCAGTCGCACGCAAGACCACCCGGTTTGCTACGCCGAATCGGACGACGGAATCCATTTCGAGAAACCAATGTTCGATTTCTTTCCGCTGAAAGGAAGTCCTAGTAACAACATCGTGATGTTGGGAAATGGGGGCTACTCCTATCGCTATGGCTGTTGGGTCGTGGTCGATCATAAATCTACCGATAGCTCACGACGGTATAAAATGAGTTATTTCGATTTCTCCGGCGAGGGAGATCAGGAAAACCCCGGACTGCATGTCGCGTTCTCGCCCGATGGCATCCATTGGACGAAGCATGACGAGGCCCCGCTGTCGCTGATGAGCCATGGCCGAGGCAAATACGCCCCTGACCTGCCTTTTTCCGATGACACCCAAACACCATGGCTACGTCCCCTCACCATGTCCGATGCGGTCGACTGCTTCTATGATCCAATTCGAAGAAAGTATGCCATCTACGGCAAAATGTGGATCGATAGTCCCGATGGAAATATGTTTTGGAAACACGCCATGGGGCGGATCATGAGTGAGGATTTCATTCACTGGTCTGAACCCGAGCTACTCATCGCTCCCGACGACAACGATCCTCCCTCCGTCGAATTTCACGCCGCTCCAGTTTTCTACCATCAAGGTTACTATTTCTCTCTCCTTCAAATTTTGGATCGCGCCGAAGGTGGAGGCGTCATCGAGATCGAACTTGCGATCAGTAAGGATGGCGATCACTGGCTGCGGCCCTTTCAAAACCAATTTGTTCTCCCACGAGGAGCCGAAGGGAGTTTTGATAGCGGGTCCATTTTCACCAATGCTTCGCCGGTGATTCTAGAAGACGAGATTCGATTCTACTATGGCGGCTACTCAGGAGGAGCCACGAATCCCGCCGGTCGTGGTAAACTCTCAGGGATGGGTATGGCTTCGATCCCGAGAGATCGATTTACCGGCATACGCTCTCTGGCCCGTAGTGATCAGCCCACCTTAAAGCAGCCACTAGAGCATCGCGGGCAAGTCACTCTCAAATCGATCGATCTCACTTCAGTCGAATCGATCACCCTGAATGCCGACGCTTCAGAAGGAAGTATCCAAGTCGAAATACTCACAGCTTCCGGATACCGATTAAAGGGCTACAGCCAAGAGGGGGCTGTCTCTATTTCAGGTGACAATCTTCGCCACGAAATCAGTTGGAAAAATTTCACCCTAGGTGATTTACCGGCTGGATCATACCTCATCCGCATTCATCTGAATCGCGCCACGGTTTACGCGCTGACGTTAAAATCGAAAAGCTAAGCTTCAGCTGACCGATAACCAGAGACTACTTCTCCGTCATAAAGTGGACACCGTCCCATTCTGCTGGCAGCGGATTCACTTAATAATTGGCCACGATCTTAAGATAGACCTGAGAAGGATTGGTCACCACTCCCGGAGTCACTCCAGGGATATTGGATTCGATCTCCTTAATCTGTTCGAAACATGCGGGCGCGACTTCCCAATCCAAGGCATAGTGCTTTTCAAAGCCTTCCTCAAAGAGACGGATGCACTCACGAGTCTGCTCAGTCACGGCTCACTGTCAGAATAAACTCGATCACAAAACTAATCCCCAAATAGCCAAACAGCACCCTCTGCAATGCTGAGGCATGCCGACGAAAAGCCAGCACCCACGTCGCTGGGTTCAGGAGCAGCAGCAGCGCAGCCAAACTATTGGGAATCCCAAAGGGTCCACTGGATCTTCCCAAAAACTGATCTGCTTGAGTGCGGCCCATCATCAACCAATCCGGCTGACTGAATCGCTCATAACACGCCATGCCGACGGCCACAAAACCAAGCGCACAGATCACACCCATCTGCACATTTCGCGTTCTCGAATGATGGATCCCCATTCAACACCACCCAGAAAATCAGAATCATCTGCGCCCACCGCAGCCAATCATGCCAACCCAACCACTGCACGGGCGTGACCAGCATCACGTATACGGCCGCGTAGATCAGAAACGGTAGAAACCACCAGCTCACAGGATGAATTCGAGGAGCCTTCTCCGACCAAGCTCTCCCCAGAAAATGAACGACTAGGATCAGTCCATTTAACAGACTCGTGATAACCATCGTCTCTGGCCGGTAGCCTCCGAGACAGAGTGTCGTCCAAACCAAATTGCCGCTCAACATGATCACGAGCAACCACTCCGTCCAGTGGGCGCGATGGGTTGAGGCAGTCGAGACCTAATTCACAGTTCGCAGTTCAATCCCACCCGTGCCACTCGTGCAAAAGAAAACGCCACCTCATCACGAGGTGGCGTTGTGTAGAATTTAATCTGTAAACAGAGCTTAAGTAGTCGGCACGGCTTCGATCGTCTTGAGAATACGACCAGCGACCAGATAAGGGTCGGCTGCCGAGTTCGGACGACGATCTTCCAGATAGCCTTTGTAGCCATCGTTGGCGAAAGCATGCGGAATCCGAATCGACGCGCCACGATCAGCAATTCCATAGCTGAAGGTATCGATCGATTGAGTCTCATGCAGACCCGTGAGGCGTAGATGATTATCTGGACCATAGACGGCGATATGCTCGTCAAGGTTCTTGCTGAATTCAGCCATGAGCTTCTCAAAGTAAGGCTTACCACCGACCTCGCGGAGATGCGTCGTTGAGAAGTTGGCATGCATACCGGAACCGTTCCAGTCGAGCGCTCCACCGAAGGGACCGCGCAACGGCTTACACTGCCATTCGATATCGATGCCATACGATTCCGTCAAACGGAGCAAAATGTAGCGAGCGACCCAGATCTGGTCGGCCGCATTGCGCGAGCCCTTACCAAAGATTTGGAATTCCCACTGGCCCTTGGCAACTTCGGCATTGATGCCCTCATGGTTGATCCCTGCGTCGAGGCAGATATCGAGATGTTTCTCAACGATCTCACGAGCGATGCTACCAACACTGGCATATCCGACACCAGTATAGTAAGGACCCTGAGGAGCTGGATAGCCACCAGGAGGGAAGCCGAGAGGAGCTCCATCCTCGTAAAAGAAATACTCCTGCTCAAAGCCAAACCATGCGCTGGGATCATCAGGGATTGATGCACGAGAATTAGAAGGATGTGGAGTCGTGCCGTCTGGCATCATGACTTCCGTCATCACCAACACACCGTTTTTACGGGTGCTGTCAGGATAGACTGCGACTGGCTTGAGCACGCAATCCGAGCTCTTGCCTTCGGCTTGTAGTGTGGAGCTACCATCGAAGCCCCAGTTGGGGAGGTCTTCGAGCTTAGGAAAGCTGTCGAATTCCTTAATTTGTGTCTTGCTGCGGAGGCCGGCCAATGGCGTGTAGCCATCGAGCCAGATGTATTCGAGTTTGAATTTAGGCATATCAGATAGGTTCTATTACAGGGTTTTGGTGCTACTTTTAACCCAGAAGCCCAAATAATGAGGCTTCCAAGTGAAATGTAAAATCACGAATGATAAAGCAGCTTGTATGCCAGCGAATTGGAAAATTCTCCTGATCACGCCAAAAAAACGAAATATATCTAAGTTATTGATTTCCAATATTAAAGGAATTTCAACTGACTCTTGCCACTCTCCAAGATTCGTCTATTCTTACTTGAAATTTCTTCGCCATGCCTGAAGTTAAAGACTCAGATCGAGCCCTCGTCCGCATCACCTACGATGGAAGCGTCCATAAGACGTTTCGAGGATCTCTGGCGAGTGATCGGTTCGCCAATGAAGTGCGGTTGTTGCGCCATTTAGAGTCCAGAGGGTGCGATTTCGTGCCTAGAATCATCGAGGCCGATCCAGATACACTCACCCTTGTCACCACCAGTTGCGGCACACGTGTTGAGCGTATCAGTCCGGATCGCCTGAGAAAAATCTTCGCCCAACTCGAAGCTTACGGCGTGAGACACGACGATCCCTTTACTCGTAATGTCACTTACCGAGTTTCAGATGGACGCTTCTGCCTGATTGATTTCGAACTCGCCACCCTCATCGACGAAAAGCCGGAGGCACCCTCCGAGCAAAACGACTTATCCTAGATGTCCACTAGTATTCCTGAACCCTCTCTTGGAATACCCGACCTGCGCTGGTCGGGTATGACCCATCAAGGCAAAGTCCGCACGAACAACGAAGATGCGTTCCTTGCCCTTCGATTCAACGGCGATGAGGTAAACTATCTCGGCAAGACCGGCGAAGCTCGCGTGACCGATTCCGACTTTGTTTTTGCGGTGAGCGATGGAATGGGTGGACAGAAATCAGGTGAATTTGCCAGCCGCATCACCATCGAGAAACTCTCACAATGGCTGCCGAAAAACTTCCGCGTTTCTGCCCTCGGCGTGGCGAATGATCCCACCGAAATCTTGGTCGAAATCTTTATCTCGATTCACGATGCATTGAATAATCTAGGCCGCAGCTACGAAGAATGCAATGGTATGGGCACGACATTGAGTCTCTGCTGGCTCACTCCCGAAAGACTGTATTTCGGCCACGTCGGAGACAGTCGCATCTATCACCTGCCACGCGAAGGCGGCCTTCACCAGCTCACTTACGATCACACCCACGCCGGCTGGCTTCAGCGCAAAGGGCAGATCAATGAGCGCGAAGCTCGTTCGCATCCCATGCGCCACGCGCTGGGCCAATCTTTGGGTGCCAATCGACAGTTCGTCGATCCGCAGGTAGGTGCCGTCATTTACGAACCCGGAGATCGTTTCCTCATCTGCTCCGATGGACTGACCGATGGATTATGGGATCGCCACCTCGAGGAATTCATCCGCGAACCTTTCCCGGAAAACTTGGCCAAAGATCCAGCCCAGTTGCTCATCGAAGAATCACTTGATCGCTCCGGACGTGACAACCTAACCGCTATTGTCGTCGAAACCGGTAGCGCCTCCAGCACCCCACCTGTGCAGCCGCAAAAATAATGCCCACGGCTTTTGTTTACGGCACGCTCAAACGGGGTGGGCGCTACCACGATCTACTCGCCTCGCAGAAATTTATGTGCGAAGCGCGCACCGTGGCCGGCTACACGCTTTATCAACCCGCCGATTATCCTGGAATGGTCCGCGCCGAGAACGATACCGAAGGCGTGACGGGGGAAATCTGGTCAGTCTCTGAAACCTGCTTGGCGAAACTCGACGCCCTCGAAGGACTTCCACAGAAACTCTACGAACGCATCCCCGTCGCGTTGCTCGCGCCTCACGATTCCATTGCTGCAGAGTCCTATCTTTATCTTCGCCCGCTCAAGGGTTGTCCCCATCTCGGATCAACTTGGCACCAGCCCGACGCAGAAGACTGATCACTTCAAACTGTCTTCGGAAATACGATGAACCTTTGTGAATTTCGCGCGAAATAACTCCTCGATCTGCCCTAGCACTTTCTTCGGGATGCGCTGATTCAGATCCTCCATCTTCGGCAAATCCTCATCGACGCTCTCCGTGGACGACCAGCTCGATTCTTCCGGAGTCACCTCGGAAGGCAGATAACCTGATTCTTCCTCTTCGCTCGGCCCGAACGGAGCATCTTCTTCGGTTTCAATCCGGGTGCGCGGCGCATTCGCCTCGATCTTCTTCACAGCAATTTTGAGCGGAGCATATTGAGCTTCCGCCAGACTCGCGGCAATCCGCTCCTCCAAACGATCAATCAGGTCTTTTTTTTTTCGCTGTCGTCCGATTCTGGGACTGATTCGGCCAGATTGGACAATTCCTTGATAAGAGAATCAATCGCGCGTGAGCGACTGGCTTCAACCGCTTTCAAAAGAGTAACCTCAAAGTTAATCTTCTCCGCCAATCCAAGTTTTACCCCACCCTCGCCTTCGCGCAGAGCATCAAGCATCCGGGTCACTTGCTCGGTCGTCAGAGACGTGTCGCCCAACATCGAAGTGCGGCCGCCCTGAGCGATCGCATCGAGCAGAGCCGTGCGCACATGCGCCTGTAAATCCGCCAACATCCGCACCAAATCGCGCCCCGCTGCATCGCATTCATCGATCACTTTAATAATCGTCTTGTGATCGCCCGCCGCCAGCGCACCGGCCAAGCCAGCTACCGTCTCCGCCGAGACCAGTCCGTAAACATCGAGAACATCAGGCTCGGTGATTTCAGTGCCGCAAAACGAAATCATTTGATCGAAAATCGATTGAGCGTCGCGCAAGCCGCCATCGGCCATTCGAGCAATGCAGGCCAACGCCTCATCGGTGACCTCAATCTTCTCCTCAATCGCGATCTGTTGGAGCCGCCCCACGATCAAATCCGCCGCAATCGGCTTCAGGTCGAATCGCTGACAACGTGAAATAATTGTCGGCAGCACCTTCTGCACATCTGTGGTCGCGAAAACAAATTTCACATGCTCTGGTGGCTCTTCCAAAGTTTTGAGCAGCGCGTTAAATGCCTGGTTCGAGAGCATGTGCACCTCATCGATGATGTAGACTTTGAACTTACCTTGAGTAGGCGCATAGCGCACATCGTCACGCAATTCGCGGATCTGATCCACCGAGTTGTTCGAAGCACCATCGATTTCAATCACATCCATCGAGCTGCCGTTGCCAATCGACTGCACGATCGGATCATTCACATCGAAGTCGGCCTTCGGCCCATCGGTGCAATTCAGCGCCTTCGCGAAGATGCGGGCCATGGAAGTTTTGCCCGTGCCACGTGGGCCTACAAAAAGATAAGCGTGGGCGATTCGATCACGGGCGATCGCGTTGCGCAAAGTTCGCACCACATGATCCTGCCCCACCATATCCTCAAAGGTCTGGGGGCGCCATTTGCGGGCGATAACTTGGTATGAACTCGACACGTGTTTGTTAGACCAAATCCAAAAGCGGTAATCGCCAATCCAAAAGGAAAATAAAAAGTGGCTAGGCACTCCACGGCACTGGGAGAACGTCGTTGCCGTTGCTACCTTCCGGTCCTGGCGGGGTTCACGCGCCTACCCATGCATGGCGCCTAGCCGATGCGGAACGTAGGAGCCTCCGGCGGGCATTCAACAGCAAACTGAAAATTTTGCCGACGCGAGCTCGCTATACTCACTCATGCGCTGGTGGTGGCCGCGGCGGCCGTTCCCCCATCCCGGGGCGTCCTTTCAGTCTCATCCGATTCATCCGATCGGTCATTTCCCGGAGGATATGCTCTTCAAACTCAGTCTTCTGCTCAGGCGTCAGTTTCTCAATCACCGCCTGATTCATCTCTTTCGCAACGGTGGCTGTATTGCGCGACCAGCCCATGCGGATTTCCTTCAGTTGCTTCCCCGCCGACTCCACGATCGGCTTGATCTCTGCCACTTGCTCCGGCGTAAGCTGCAATCGCTCGGTATAATGATGCATCACCCTCGAAGCAAAGTCGGTCCGTTCCGGCCGATCGTCTTTGGCGCGTTCTCTCCATTCCTGCGATCGGTTCTCGTGAGTCCTTGAAGAATACAAGCTGCCGACAACAGCTCCGGCCGCAAAAACGACGACGAATGAACTGATAATCTTCCAGCGCTTATCCATTACTATCCTCCCCCAGTATAATCGAAGCCGCATCATCCATCTGGAAAAAAGCCGTGCTCAGATCCTCTGTCTGCGGTGTGCTCTGAAAAGTAAAATGAGTCACCACGGCGAAGAGCGCGATCATGCAAGACACGCCAACCATGCGGATAGCGAATCGCTCCCAGAGAGATTCACTTGAAGCGCTCGTGGTAAGCCCTCGCGCCACCACCCGAGTAGCAAAGCCCGTCGGCATCTCGATCTCGCGATCGTCGCGGGCTTGTCGAGCGGCCTTGGTGAGCCGGGACCAAATTTCATCTGACTGCTTCATGATGGTTCCTCATGTTCTAAGTTTTCAAAGAGTTTACGCAACTTCCTTCGCGCCCTAAATGCGCGCACCTTCACCAGCGATTTATTCCATCCCGTGTGTT
>ERZ887849.1519-NODE-1519-length-21449-cov-7.927269_pt1 | contig 21449 bp, 16 predicted proteins | sample MGYA00521267_ERZ887849 | MGnify/ENA primary metagenome ERZ887849 (study PRJEB32303, sample SAMEA104408601) | aquatic metagenome | biome: Brackish water; feature: Pelagic; material: water | place: Baltic Sea | collected 2014-06-06T16:11:00 | depth 2,863 m ... | reverse complement strand
TGTTACTTGATGCTGGACGCGACGATAAACATCCCTATACCCGAGTTCCCGCAGGGCAGATGATGGCCTTTCCCCGTCCAGATATGAACTGGTTATTTATGTCGGAGCCGGATCCGTCTCGCCACGAGAGAGTCGATATCTGGCCGGCGGGCAAGATTCTTGGTGGCGGCAGTGCCATTAACGGCATGATGTATGTCAGAGGTCATCGAACCGATTACGACCACTGGGCCAAGCTAGGCAATGATGGCTGGTCTTATGAAGAGGTGCTGCCCTACTTCAAGCGCAGTGAGACCAGCGATGTGGGTGACGCCAGCGTCCGCGGTAAAGGTGGGCCCCAGGCGGTAAATCAAGTTCGTATTCGTCATCCCTTAAACCAATTATTCATTGACGCCGCGGTTCAGTCAGGCGTGCCCTATAACGATGATTTGAACGGCGATTCCCAGGAGGGCGTGGGCCTGTGTCAGGCCAGTCAGCGTAATGGTCTTAGGTTTAGTGCGGCTGCCGCGTATTTACGAGGCAGGCGTCGAACAAACCTCAAAATTGTGCTTGGGGCACAGGTCAATCGATTGCTCCTTAGCGCGGGGCGAGCCGAGGGCGTGTCCTATACTGTGGCTGGACAAGAGCAAGAGGTGAGGGCGCAACGAGGCGTGGTGGTTTGTGCCGGTGCTATGCAAAGCCCTAAATTACTAATGCTCTCGGGTATAGGCGATCCGGATCAGCTTGCTAGTCACGGCATTAACCTGCAACACCCTTTGACTGGGGTTGGCAAGAATCTGCAGGAGCATCCAGTCGTTCGTATGAGTTTTCATGTGCGCGGCTATCGCACCCTGACCAGTGATCTCAACAGTCCTCTTCGCTCGCTAATGCACGGCCTAGATTTTTTATTCCGTCGCCGCGGCGCACTGGCTACCTGCATTGGACACGCCCAGGCCCTGGTGCATACGCGGCCTAATCTCGACGCGCCTAATGCACAGATCATCTTCGCACCCTTGTCCTATGATCTAACCGCCGAGGGGCCCAAACCCTATCGACGCCCTGCCGTGGGAGTGGGCATTGGTCTTTGTCGCAGCCAAGCTAGGGGAGAAATTTCTCTGCGCTCAGCTGATCCTGATGCGCCACCGGTGATCAATCTTTCGCTGCTTGAAAATCCAGATGACGTCCAGCAGCTGCGCGAGGCGATACAGCTTACCCGACAGATTTTCGCTGCCCCCGCGCTTGCCGGCGTGGTGGAGGATGAGCGAATTCCCGGTATCAGCACCGCTACTGACGCTCAGTTAGAGGCGTACGTTAGGGAAACTGCTGGGTTGATGTACCACGCGTGTGGTACCTGCAGCATGGGTATCACGGATGATGCTGTAGTGACACCACGGCTTGGCGTGCGTGGCATGAAAGGGCTGTGGGTGGCCGACGCTTCGGTCTTTCCCACAGTTCCGGCAGGAAATATCAACGCCAGCTGCATCATGGTGGGCGAAAAGGCTTCAGCCATGATCCTAGAAGATTCGGAGACTGCATGAACCAAATAGCGGATAAGGGTTTACCTGACACAGCTGAAGTCCATATAGATGGCCGGCCCTATATTGCCGGTAATTTTATTGACGCCACGGGTGCGCGCATTGACTGTCGAGATCCTGCCACCGGTGCCCCCGCTGCCTCCTATACTGGGTGCTCGGCCGCGGAGGTGGATCTAGCGGTGGAGGCAGCGCGCAAGGCGCAGCAGGAGGTGTGGTCCGAGTTTTCTCCTGGCGCGCGCAAGCGCCTGTTATTGGGGCTGGCCGATGCCATCGTTGCACAGACTGATGCGCTGGCTAGGTTTGAGTCCCTTGATATTGGCAAGCCCATTGCCATGGCGAGTGGCGAGGTCGCTATTGCTGCGGGATTTATCCGCTACTACGCAGAGGCGATTGATAAGGTAGTAATGGGTGAGGTCCCCGCCACCGGTAGCACGATGACCGAAGTTCAGCACCTTCGCCCAAGAGGTGTGGTTGCGGCGATCGTTCCTTGGAATTTTCCTTTAATCAATGCCTGTCTTAAGGCTGGTCCGGCACTGGCTGCGGGTAACAGCTGTCTTCTCAAACCCTCTGACATCTCGCCGCGATCCGCGCTGCTGTTGGCGCACATAGCGACTACTGCTGGCCTGCCGGCGGGAGTCTTAAATGTGGTGACCGGAGGCGCTGACACCGGCGCTGCCTTGGTGGGCCATCCAGACGTTAACTTAGTGACCTTCACTGGATCTACCGCAACGGGTAAACGGATCATGCAGCATTTGGGTAGTACCACCCTAAAGCCCATGCTGCTTGAGTGCGGCGGAAAGTCGCCGGAGATAGTATTTGCGGACGCAGCCACGATGGGCATGGAGGCCATTGCGACACGCATTGCTGAGGGTGCTCTGTGGAATCAGGGCCAGGTATGCGTGGCGCGCACCCGAGTTCTGGTGCAGCAATCCGTTTATGAAGAAATGGCCGCGGCTATCACTGCCGCGGCAGCTAAGATCAAGCCGGGCGCGCCCAATGATCCGGCAACTCGATTCGGTCCTTTGGCGAGCGCATCGCAGTATGCGCGAGTTTGCAGTTTTATTAATGAGGGCGTTCGGACGGGCACGCGGGTGCTCCTCGACGGTCGTCAACCCTCCGGATGCGACGGCAACGGATTTTATGTCGGTCCGACAGTGTTTGCCGATGTCCCAGTCGAGAGTCCGCTGGCGCAAGAAGAGATCTTTGGGCCGGTCATTGTGCTGACGGCTTTTGCCGATGAAGCGGAAGCGCTTGCGCTGGCTAACAGCACCCCTTACGGTTTAGCCGCTACCGTGTGGACCACCGACGGAGGCTTGGGGCAGCGCATGGCGCGGCGAATCAAAGCGGGAAAGGTCCGCTTGATCAGCTCGCTGGCCATGGCTGAGCCCGCGGGCTTCAATCACTCCGCAGAGCCCTGCGATCAGTCGGGCTTTGGCGTGGAGGGTGGACTCGAGGGTTTCAGGAGCTATTTACGCCGACAGTCCGTAGAGCATATTCACGGCTGAACCCACGCGTTAGATATCAGCTAATGCGTGCCCCCGGCCAGGTCTCGAACGCCCCCTTTGGATCGTAGGCTCTGCGCACCTGTGCAAGTCGTTCCCAACTGGCAGGAGAGAAGCAGCGGGCTGGAGCTGCGGGATCTCTGAAGGCGTCTACCTCGTTGATATATTGCCCCAATGCTTTGGGGTGTAGCTCTTCCCTGGTGTTTTGCAGCCAGGTGAAATTACTGTCATCCCCAGCAGCATCATTCCAAACGGTGTAGGCGCCGACAAAGGTTTCTCCCACCACCGAAAACGCCGCATTCCTAGGCAGATCTCTATTAAGCTTGGGTGAAATCACAAAGTGGGTCTTGGGCGAAGGGGCAGCTAGAAGCCGCCGTTGCAGCACCTCCGCTAATTCGCTCAGATGATTAGTCCAGATCGTATCCACCGCATAGCGGCCAAAGCCCAGGCCCATGGCGGGATTAATACTTTGCTCGGCCATCTGCACAAGGCTGGTTGCCGCAATGGTTGCGGGTGCCACTGCGCGATCGACCGTCGGATGGCTGATGAGTTTACTCAGACGCTCTCGCGAGCTGTTCTCGCTGTCGGTAAAAGCGACGGCGCGGGCGATGGCTAATTTTTTCATGTGCGCAGGGGCGTCGGGAGGCGCCATTGGATTGTTAGCTAGCAGCATCATAAGTTCGCAGTCAGCGGGCTGGGAGGCGACCCAATCGTTGAGCATCGCTATAGCCTCGGGCAAGGCATCCAGCGTGAAAATAGCGGCGGTCTCCATAACGCTGGCCGGAGCTGGAAAAAGCTGCAACTCCAGTTCGGTGACGATAGCGGGAAATCCCATTCCTCCACCCTTCAAAGACCAAAACAGGTCTGGGTGATTATCGGCAGAAATGTAAAAAGACTCACCGCTTGCAGTTACAACCTGCGCCCCACGGATTGCGTGGCAACCCAATCCTCCCCAGTTGTCATGGTTGTACCCAATGCCGCCACCCATGAGGAATCCCCCCATGGGAACGGTGGCACAATGCGCCACAGGAAAGGCCCGATTGAACGTCGCCAGGCCCTGAAGTAAGCCGTGACTCCAAAGTGCAGGTTGAACCAGAGCAGAGTCCGCATCCGCCGAGACCGTCATGGACTGGAATTCACCTAAGTCTAATAGCACTCCGCCATCGCGCAGAAAGGCCTCGCTGACATTGTGTCCCCCCGATTTTACGGCGATTCGTCGTCCTTGCCGTCGCGCGCTGTCGACGATGTCAGGAACTTCCTCTGGGTCATGGGGGCGCACAATGGCTTCGGGGTAGCGGGGCGCCTTGTACAGCTGCCATGGCATTGCGGTTCGCCACTGCTCATAGTCTGGATGGTTACGGGTGATATGCCGACTGGCGAAGTTAGGCGTATCGTCAGTCGGTGTTAGGGTAGGGCTAGTTAATCCGCGAGGGCTGACTCCGGTTGCCGCAAGGACCGCCGCTGCCCGCAAAAAGCCTCGACGACGCCAGACGTTTAAACTTTCAGTACAAGGAGTGTGCTGTTCGGCCATCGTTGACTCCACTATTGCCGTTGCCCCTGCGGCAGCGCAGTTGGCCGTCAGCGGGGAATGGGTTGTTTTAACTGGGTGCGTGATACTCACACCCATCAAGCTCAGACGTGTTATAAGACGAATGACGTCATCATCCAACCCCTATTGCGCAATCTCACGGTTCTTCAAAGGTCAGCCATGCCTTTGCATAAGTTGGCACAGAACTGTGAGACGTACACTTTTAACTTGGAGATCGACAGCATGCCCTCTGTGGAGATCAGACCCATGGCGCAAGGAATAACTCGATGGTTCGCGGGTGCGATGTTAGTGGCGTTGAGTAGTTGGATGTCATACGTGGGTCTAGCGCACGGTGATTCAGCGGATGCCACCGACTTTGCCGAACTCGTTCAGCAGCGCTATGTCCTGCCGTTTCAAGCTGGCGATGTCGAGACCTGGGTGCAGGCATTTGCTACCGACGCTATCGCTTTGCACAACCATCGCCCGGCTGATCGAGGCCGGGAGGCTATCGAGGCGTTTGGCAGGCTGGTACACCAAGTTTTTGATTTGGCTGAGTATGACGTTGCTGTAACCGATATTCGAACTGAGGGTAATTGGGCTATGACCGTGGGTAGCTTCACCACCCGTTTCGTCAGTAAGGCGGATGGCAGCGAGCCCTTTGGACGTCAGGAGGGCAAGTTTGTGCTGGTTTGGCAGCGCAATGAGCAAGGACGGTGGGAAATCATTCTAGATATGGGAAATAGCAATCAATAACGCATTCGCTGCATTCGCATAAGAGAATCTGCGGATTGGATAATTTTCACGTCGATCACTGATCTAGTGTGGAATTGGCGTCAATGTATTCAGCGGCTGCAAGTTCCTATGCAGCGGGCTAGGTGCCAGATAGTGGGTTCATAGACCATCGTTGTTGGCAGACAGAAACGGGAAGGGGACAGTATGAATAAGAATAGGTTGGTGAAGGCAGTTGAGTTGTCACTGGCAACTGCGCTAGTGGCTTCTGCAGCGGGTGCGGCGGAACTTGAGGAAGTGCTGGTAACGGCCCAAAAGCGGGTTGAGTCGGTGCAAGATATTCCGTTCACGGTGAACACCGTCTCGGGTGCCACCATGCAGCAGAATGGGATTCTGGATCTGCTCGATTTGCAGTCGGTGATGCCATCGCTGTTCATGCCTTCCACTGGTTCGCCAGGTCAGGGCGCTTCTTTTCGCCTGCGGGGTTTTGGCTCACCGCCGTTCCAGCTAGGTATTGAACCCGCGGTAGCGTTGTTCATAGACGACATTTATCGCAGCCGTTCCGGCGTTGCCATGGCTGAAATGGTGGACGTTAACCGTATTGAAGTCCTCAAAGGCCCCCAGGGCACGCTTTTTGGCAAGAACACGACGGCGGGCGTTATCCATATTGTCAGCAACGCCCCTAGTACTGAGGCCGTCGAGGGTTTCATTGAAGGCAGCTATGAAAATTATTCTCGCAAGCGCATCAAGGGCGCATTGAATTTGCCCTTGGGAGAAAGCGCGGCTTTGCGAGTCTCGGGTATGTGGGGTGAGGGCGATGGATTTTTGGAGAACCAAGGTGTCGCCAAGGACTCCCACGATCTCGATCGCTCTACCATCAATGCCCAGCTACTATTCGCGCCCTCGGATGACTTGAGCATTAATCTCGCGGTCTCGGCCACCAGCATTGACGAAATCTGTTGCTCGCCGGTTCCCACCGAAGAAATTGACGACCTGGTTTACTACGACACCTTCGGACCTCAAAATCAGGCCGACGATCTCGTATACAGTGCGCGCGTTCAGTGGGCGCTCAGCGATACCCTCAGTTTGACCTCCATTACCGCCTACCAAGACTATCAACTGGAGGAATCCATTGATGGTGACTTCATTCTGCCACCGTTTCTAACTATCGATAGTGAAGTCGACATCTCCATGTTTACCCAAGAACTCCGCCTCACTAGCACGGGGGACAAGCTGTCATGGACGGTTGGAGCTTTCTACGGTGATGAAGAAATTGATCGACTGCGAGCCTTCATCTGGGGTCCCGCGATTGAATTTACGCCCTTGGGCGGTTTCCTCGATCCGGGCTTGGGGGTTGCTGACGATCTGTTCCAGAAGGGCACTAGCTGGTCGGTATTTGGCCAGGCAGACGTCGCACTCTCGGACTCTATGACGCTCATCGCCGGCGTGCGTTACATCAACGAGGAAAAAGACGGCGGCGGCGACTTTGACCAGCCGCAGTTGGGCCCGCCAGGGGTGGTTAATCCATCGTTTCGGGCGAATATCGATGAAAGTGAGCCCGCAGGTATGTTGAGTCTGCAGTATCGCCCCTCAGATACCATCACTACCTATGCAACCTATCAGCACGGTTATAAAGCTGGGGGAATCAACTTGGCGCGGGAAGCTGCGGGCGAGTTTGGTCAACCCGGGGAGCCCACCTTCGAAAACGAGACCGCAGACAATTTTGAAGTTGGTGTCAAAACCGACTTGATGGACGGAGCCATGCGGCTGGACTTGGCAGCGTTCTATACCAAGTATGATGACGTGCAGAACCAGATCTTAGTTGGGCAGTCGTTCATCGTGCGCAACGCCGCCGGTGCCACCGTGACCGGTGCCGAAATGGATATGCGCTATGCGATTACCGATAGTCTGCAGGTCAATGCAGCGCTCACGGTCCTTAATACAGAGTATGAAAATGGCACTGATTTGGGCACGGGTGATATTGGTGGAGAAGATCTGCCCTGGGCACCGTCCTTCGCAGGTTCCATTGGTTGGAATTACGATCGGCAGCTTGGCAGCCTCGACTACTACTGGAGTGGAAACTGGGTCTATAAGGGTGATCATGTTGTGAACTCAGCGGGTAATCCCGATCAGACGCAGGAGTCCTACAACTTGCTCAACACGGCGATGGGCATTCGAATCGCCAACTGGGATGCTTCCGTCTGGTGTCGAAACTGTACTGATGAGATCGTTAATGAGCTGAAATTCAGCAACCCGTTGTTGGGGTCTCCGCTCTCCTACATCAATCGACCGCTGCAATATGGGGTGACGCTCCGCTATAGCTTCTAGACGCTCCGCTATAGCCTTTAAAGGCATGACCAAGATACCGGCTGGTTACCACGGGTGGTGACTGGCCGGTTCGTTTTACTGAAGGAGTCACCATGGGCAATAAACCTTTGACCACTGCGCAACTGGTGGCCTACTCGCTGCCTTCAGCGCCCACCTCAATGCTCATGATGATGGTCATCGTGTACCTAGCGCCCTTCTACGCGGCTGAAATCGGTATGGAGTTAGCGGCGGTCGGGGGAATCTTTGCCTTGGCCCGCATTTGGGATGCAGTGACCGACCCCATCGTGGGTAACCTGTCTGATCGAACCCGCGGCAGAGCAGGACGACGCAAACCTTGGATCGTATTTGGCACGCCCGTGCTCATGATTTCCACGTGGTTTCTGTTACAGCCGCCCGAGGGCATTGGTTTGCAGTATCTCGCGGTGATCGCGGTGGTGTTCTACCTCTCCATTACGGTGGTGCAAATCCCTTACCTGTCTTGGGGTGCCGAACTGTCGCGGGATTACCAGCAGCGGATTCGTATCAACGGCTTTCGCGAGACCAGTACCATGATTGGTATTTTGATGGTCGCGTCCATTCCCTTGGTATTTCTTCGCGGCACCAACCCAGGTGTTGCGGATATCGTGGAAGTTTTTACCTGGGTAGTGCTCATTTTGCTACCCATCACGGTGCTGCCTGCGCTTCTCTACGCGCCCCAGGGTGATTTCATCAAGACGCCAACGCTGAGCTTGCACAAGGCGCTTTATGCGCTGCGACGCAACAAGCCGTTTCTTCGACTTATGTTGGCGTCGCTCTTTATCTGGAGCGGCGGCCACATTTACAACGCGTCATCCCTGTTTCTCGTTAAGGACGCCTTGGGGTTTTCTCCGAGCTTGTTTTTGTGGTTTATGGTTGTGCAATATGTGATGGCACTGGCCTTAATGCCCGTTGTGATGCGCATAGGTGCTCGTTTAGGCAAACACAAAGCCCTGTTGTTGGTGGGATTAGCGTTCTTCCCTGTACTTTGGCTCTACAACCTTGTGGAACCCCAAAATGTGACTCAGGTGGTGTTGGTCTACGCCCTGAAAGGCATGGTCACCTCTGCTATTTGGATTATGCCGCCGGCGATGGTTGCCGACACGGTGGAACACGGTCTGTTAGAAAACGTGGGTGACGACACCGCGCTTTATATGTCGATCTACTTTTTCATTCAAAAGCTGGCGGCGGCGGTGGGCGTGGGCGTAGCGCTGCCCCTTGCTGCGGCGATGGGCTTTGACCCTCAAACCGCCACACCCGATGGCGATACTTTTGGCATTCGCTTTGTCGCCACCATATTGCCCTCGATACTCGCAGTGCCGGCGATATTTCTCCTGTGGCGCTATCCAATCGACGAAGAGCGTCATCGGGCTATTCGGGAAGAGCTTGAGGCACGCGGTATTGCCGGATTAAATCCGTCTGATGGCCCTAACTGAAAAAGTTAGCGGGGTAATGATCTATATGCGTTTGCTCGAAAAAGGCCTAGTTGCATGATTGACTCGGCGATACCCCAATCTGATTGGCATAGCCAAGATGCATTCTCCTCAACGTTGAGGTTTCGCGCAGCCTGTGCTCGGCACCGTGTCGACGTGGAAACTTTTCCCCATCCGCTTGTCGACCCGGAGGGTCGCCCATTGAGTATGGATAGCGCGTGGTTTGGTCCGCGTGAGGCGAGTCGCCTACTGGTACTGGTTTCGGGAATGCACGGACTTGAGGCCCTGCCCGGATCGGCAATTCAAGTTGGTTGGATAGAGAGTGGGGGACCTGATGCGTTACCCCCAGATACCGCGGTATTAATGGTGCATCAAATCAATCCTTGGGGCTGCGCTTGGCGGCGGCGTTTTAACGAGGATAACGTGGATTTGAATCGCAATTTTCTCGATTTTGCGCTGCCACTGCCCGAGAACAACAAGTACCCCTTGGTGCACTACGCTATGAAGCCCGGTGCAGAGATGGGGGACTTTGGTGAACGGTCCGGGCCATTCCTGGGTGCGCTGGTTGCTGAACACGGCATTGAGGGAACGATTGACTTGCTGATGGCCGGGCAGCATCAATTTGCTGATGGTTTTGCTTATGGCGGTCAGGCAGCTAGCTGGTCCCGCCGTCATTTGGAATCGATTGCCAGTCGCGATGCTGCTCTGCGCCGAAAAGTCTGTTACTTGGAAGTGCATTCGGGCCTTGGCCCTTACGGCTATGGCCAGATGATTTCGCTGCAAATGGGGGCTGTGCTTGAGCGGACTCGCGAGTGGTTCGGACAATGGGTGTTCAACCCGAGGGCCGATAGAAAGCCGGGCGAAGTCGGTTATCGCGAGGTTCCCGGTCACAGTGCAGACGGCTTCATGACGTTGTTCCCTGATGCGGAGGTAACTCCCGTTACACTGGAGATGGGTACCTACCCACCCCCTGACACGCTAGCTCTATTACTGCGTGAGCATTGTTTGTATCAGGCGGGGAGCGATGCTCCTGCTGACCAACTTGAACAGGTTCGTGCGAAGCTACAGGAGATGCATTTTCCTGCTGATCCCGAGTGGCGGGCAGCGAATTGGACTCGGGGATCGCAGGTTATCCGACAAGCACTGGCAGGACTGAATAATGGCTGTTAACTACGATATTCCCGGCGAACTGCATTTGACCGAATTGCGCGCAGCCCGGGAGCGCGTGGCGGCCTATGTAGTAGAGACGCCCAGTATCCCTTGGCACTCGGGTAAATTACTTTCGATGTTGCCTGCAGGTACCGAGGTCTGGACCAAGCTTGAGCTGTTCCAGCAGGCAGGCACCTTTAAACCCCGTGGCGCAATGAATGTCATGTTGCACTTAGATGAGGCCGCGCGGGCCCGGGGTGTGACGGCGGTAAGCGCAGGGAACCATGCGATAGCCGTAGCCTATTGCGCAAGCCGTCTGGGAATCGACGCGCAGGTATTTATGCCTAAGACGGCCAGCCCCTATCGGATCGCGAAAGCCGAAAAATTGGGTGCGAAGGTTGTCCTTTGCGATACCCAAACAGAAATGTTTGAGCGCGCGGAAGCGCTGCAGCGGGAACAGGGTCGCACCTTTATTCATCCCTTTGAGGGGCCGAGAACGCTGCAAGGGAGTGCCGGCGTTGGTCTTGAAATTGCAGCGCAGATGCCAGATTTGGACGCCATGATTATTCCCATTGGCGGGGGCGGCTTGGCTGGGGGAGTGGCAGCGGCACTGCGGCAACTTAGACCAGGTACTGCTATTTATGGCGTTGAACCCGAAGGGGCCAACACCATGACTATGAGCATTGCCCAGGGCGGCACTGTGCAGCGAGAGCAGGTCAGCTCCATAGCCGACAGCTTGTGCCCACCCCGCACCGAACCTTTTAGTTTCAGCGTATGTAACGCGCTGTTAGACGACATTGTGCTGGTGGATGATGCAGCGTTGCGCCGCGCTATGGCCATGCTGCTATCAGATCTTCATCTCGTCGTTGAACCCGCTGCGGCTGCGACGCTAGCTGCACTTTGCGGGCCACTTAGGGATCGACTTGCGGGTCAGCGTGTGGGAACACTTTGCTGCGGTACCAATATCGCCTTTGATGATTACATGACTCTAATGGCGGATGAACTTAATTCCTCGCTTTGAATAAGAAATAAGTGACCCCTGCATAAACGTCAAGCTGCGAGCTGAGCTAGCATGCTAGGCGCAAACTTGGAATAAAGACTAGTAAGCGGGGATTAGCGATGACCGAGAGTATTGTAGTAGCAGCGGTTCAGTGGGCCCCGGAAGCATTGAATCCGAGACTCGGTGCTGAAAAAGCTGCTGCCGCGGTTCGGGAGGCAAGTAAACAGGGCGCCAATCTGGTGGTGTTTCCCGAGAGCTGGCTCATCGGTTATCCCTATTGGTCTGGCCTAAAACCCAGCAGCGAGGAGTATCAAGTCTGCCGGCGACTTAGCTTTGAAGCATCCATTGCCGTTGATTCTCCGCTTTTGACGCCGGTCCACGAAGCCGCAAGAGACTGTCAGTGTACTGTCGTGCTAGGTATGCAAGAGCGCTCTGGAGGCACTCTGTATTGTACGCTGTTGTACATAGGCCCCGACGGGAACACGCTTGGAAGTCAGCGCAAGCTGATACCCACTCAGGCTGAGCGGTTGGTCTGGGGGCGGGGCGATGGCTCCGACATTAAAGCCTACGATACTCCCGCGGGCAGGTTGGGTGGGCTCAATTGTTTTGAACATCAGATGGCGACCGCGCGACTCGCGCTGTGTTCCTTGAATGTGCAGGTGCATGCCGCCGCATGGCCCGGACACGCGTTTCTAAACCCTATTATTGATGCGTCGACTCGTCATCTTGCCCACGAGAATGCCTGCTTTGTAGTAGTGGCTCGAGAGGTCATGTCTGCAGACCGCTTAGGGGCAGACATCCCGGTAAGCCCCGAGAACGCAGGGCACTGGCACGCTCAAGGGGGTAGCGCAATTATTGGTCCTGGTGGAATGTACCTGGTTGAGCCCGTGTACGGTGAGGAAACCATACTGACGGCTACAATTGACCTGGCGGATATTTCGCTGCACAAGTGGTTTTTTGATGGTACCGGACACTATTCTCGACCGGATGTTTTTCAGTTGCGTTGGGACAAGCGACCCAAGCCAGCTGTTGCAGTCATTGAGGAGTCGGCTGCGGGTGGGGCAGATGATTAGCGCGGGTCGTCTGTTGTGCCTGTGGACCTGCGTGCTGTGGGCACCATTGGCGTCCGCTGAGTTGGATCCGCCATCGGTTTATATATCGTGCATCAGTTGTCACGGTGAGCGCGGAGAGGGTAATCCGGTAGTGCCGGTTCCGCCGATTGCCGGCCAACACGAAGTTTATTTGCGGGCACAACTGCGGGCGTTTCGGGATGGTCACCGCGGCGCCCACCCCAAAGATATTTGGGGCCGCCAAATGGCGCTAATGGCTACACCGCTGACCGATGATGATATCGATCGACTTGCCCATTTTATAAGCCAACAACCGCGCTGGTATAAGGCTGATCAGCAAAGGCCGGCCAGCGACAACAACACCCTTGCTTGTATTGGCTGTCATGACTCCAACGCTGAATCTTCAGCGGGGACAGCACCACTTCTGTGGGGTATGCCTGAGGAGTACTTATATCGGCAACTTGCGCATTACCGAGATGGTCTCCGCGCTAATCCGGTGAATGGCGCTCCCAACCCCATGTCTGCGCTAATTTCTTCAGATATAGCGGACTCTGCTCTACGAGACTATGCCCGTTTTTTTGCGGGTTTTTGAAACAAATATTCCCATCAACAGACGCAGGAGTTATCCATGGCGCTGAAACCCCATTTTTCCCCCGCGGTGAGAGCGGGAGATTTTATTTACGTCTCTGGACAACTGCCCTTTGACGAGCACATGAACATTGTCGAGGGTGACGTCGCTCGTCAGACCGAGGTCGTTATTGCAAATATTGCTAAAGCGCTGGCGGGAGTGGGCGCCGAACTAAGCGATGTGGTTAAGACTATGGTGTGGCTGTCTGACCCCGCAGATTTCCCGCTCTTTAACGCCACCTATGCCCAATTTTTTACCGAGGGACCGCCGGCGAGAGCAACGGTGGGTTCGGTGCTCATGGTTGAGGGTGCTCGGATAGAAATCGAGGCCGTTGCCCACAAACCCCTATAAGCGGAGGTCTTATGGAAATTGCAGTGCTTGGCGGTGGAAACGGCTGTTACGCTGCCGCAGTTCACCTTTCGGAGCAGGGCCACAGGGTGCGGTTCTGGCGCCGAGACGCCGAGGCGTTTGGTCCCGTGCTCGATTCGGGCGTCATTACCGTGCAGGATTTCAAGGGTGAGCGGGATGTCATCATAGGGTTGGCTACCACCGATTTAGCACAGGCGGTGCGGGGTGCTGAACTGGTGGTGATTCCCTTGCCATCGTTGTCACATGAAGCCTTAGCCGAACAGTTGGCCCCTTGTTTGGAGTCGGGACAGGTGGTGTTTCTACCCCCCGGTACATTCGGGAGTTTTCTGTTTGCGCGGGCGCTGGAACGCAGCGGCAATCGCGCCGATGTGAGTTTTGCGGAAACCGGTACTTTGCCCTATCTGGCGCGCAAGCATGGTGCTCAGCGAGTAGTGATTAGTGGCTATGCGACACGCTTACCCACCGGGGTATTTCCAGCGCGTAACAGCGCGTATGCCCTGCAAGTGATAGCTGCAGCTTATCCGGTGGAGCCCTGCGAGGATGCTCTGAGCGGTGCGCTGATGAATGCTGGCCCCATCATTCATCCGCCCCTTATTTTGATGAATGCGGGGCCCCTTGAACATTTTGACGCCTGGGATATTCATAATGAGGGGACGCAACCCTCTATCCGCCGTGTAACCGATGCTCTGGATGGGGAGCGAATCGCTTTGCGCGAGGCACTAGGTTACGGCGCACCACATTTCCCTCTGCGTGATCACTACAACAAAGCGGATGAAGGCGATGAATGGATGTACGGTCGCGCCGCCCATGAGCGACTAACAGATAGTGGTGACTGGCGCGAGGATATCGACCTAACGTGTCACCGCTACATGCTGGAGGACACTCGACTTGGACTGTCATTTTTGGTGTCCGTGGGGCGATGGTTAGGTGTTCCAACACCGGTAGCTGAGGGCTTGCTGAGCATCGCTACTCCGGTTGCCGACCGGCCGCTTTACGACGAGGGTCGTACTCTGGAAAGTTTTGGGCTGGCCCGCTATTCCAAGCAACAACTGCAAACTTTGCTGCAACAGGGATTCGATGCCGACGCCGGTAGCCAGCGCGCCATCGGCGTGCTTGGTGCAGGGCGCATGGGGAGAGGAATCGCATTGGCTTATGCTTTTGCTGGTGTGCCCGTGTGCATGGTTGATCTGAAAGAGCGAGGCGATGAAGACTGGGACCGTTTTCAGCAAACGCTGCGATCGGAGCTTGCGGTTGATTTAGATTTTCTGGTTGACGTGGGATTGTTGGCTGCCGCTGATCGAGGGGCGGTTACCGGCAAGATGCGCTGCGTTCGTTCCAGTGAAGCCCCATCGGCTTTGGGCACTTGCGAAATCATCTATGAGGCGGTGCCAGAAGTGCTGGCGGCCAAACGCGCTTGCTTTGACTTTGTGAATGAACACCTTGACCCATCTGTGGTGGTCGCGTCTACCACGTCGACTTTCTTGGTCAGTGAGCTGGCTAATATGGTTGTTCAGCCGCAGCGATTTATGAACGCCCACTGGCTGAATCCGGCGCACCTGATGCCCCTGGTGGAGATCAGTCGTACCGACGACGTGGATTCCGCTGCGCTGGAGCGCTTGCAGGCCTCGCTACAGAGCATTGGCAAGGTCTCTGTGGTCTGCTCGGCGTCACCCGGCTATATCGTGCCGCGAATTCAGGCACTGGCGATGAACGAGGCAGCTCGCCTAGTGGAAGAGGGTGTTGCCAGCGCCGAGGAGGTGGACCGAGCGATCAATACGGGTTTCGGCCCGCGCTTTGCGGTGTTGGGCTTGCTTGAATTTATTGACTGGGGTGGCGGTGACATTCTCTATTACGCGTCCAATTATTTAGCCGAGAAAGTGGATGGCAGATACCGGCCTCCCAGCATTGTAGAGAACAACATGAAAGCGGGTTTGAATGGGGTGCGCGAGGGACGTGGTTTCTTTGATTATTCCGGTGTGGACGTCGCTGAATACCGTCATAAACGGCTCCGCGAGTTCGTCGAGCTGCTGAGCCATCGCGGGTTGCTGCCACGGTTTGGCGCTGCTGGCCATGTTCAGTAATTCCGTCGGGTGGTTAGGCTGGATGGGGCTAAGGTTATGAGTGTCAATGGAGAACCTCTGCACTGGCTGTCGGTCGCCGAATTACTGGCGGCCTATCGCCGCGGAGATACCAACCCCGTTGCCGTAACGTCAGCGTTGCTGACACGCATTGAACGGCTTAATCCTGACCTGTGTGCGTTCGAGCAGGTATTTAGCGACACTGCACTCGCTGCCGCCAGAAGCTCTGCGGAGCGTTGGGCTGCTGCGGAGGCCTCTCCCAACGGGATTGTCCGTCCTCTGGAGGGTATACCCGTTGCCGTTAAGGACTTGCTGACCACGGTCGAAGGCCCGACTACCGTGGGAACCGCCTTTCTGGCGAGTTATCTGCCCAGAGAAGACGCGCCAGTAGTGCGTAAACTGCGCGACGCTGGAGCCATTATTCTTGGCAAAACGGCGATGACCGAGGGCGCCTTTGCCCTACATCATCCAGAGCGACGTACGCCGATCAACCCGTGGGCGCGCGACCGAAGCCCCGGAGTATCATCATCGGGTTCGGCGGTTGCGTTGGCGGCTGGCCTGTGCCCTCTGGCTTTGGGGACTGACACGGGGGGCTCAATAAGATTTCCCAGTGGCAATAACCGATTGGTGGGGTTAAAACCCACCAAGGGAACCGTTGATGCCAAGGGCTGCTTTCCCTTGTCTACCTGGTTGGATCATATCGGTCCCATGGTGCGTTCAGTGGATGATCTTGATCCGGTGCTCTCCGCAATGGGCTGGACTCCTCGACGGCTACCACGCTCCACAGGCCGGATTGCTGTTGACCAGCAACAAGTGGCGCTGCGGTGTGATCCTGCTGTTCACGACTTATTTCAGAGCAGCTTGATAGCTCTGCAAGCGCAGTGTTACGAGCTTGTTGATTGCGACCTGGACGCAGCTCAGTGGGGGTTGGCTGCTGGCTGGTTAGATAGGGTGGGTGTCTCAGCGCAAACGGCGCATCGGGAATTTCTCGCCAACCATTCTGAAGATTATGGTCCCGCTTTTACCTGGCTATTACAGCACGGAGCGCGGGTGGGTACCGATCGCTTGGACGAACTTGAACATCTAGCGCTTGTATGGGAGAGCCAGTTGGATCAGGTGCTCGCTGATGTTGATGCCCTAGTTTGTCCGGTGTCACCGTATCCGAATCCGCGACTGGGTCACCCTAGTGCTCCGCCATCACCGGATTCGATAGCGAAGGCGGTACAGTTCACCGCGCCATTTAATTTTTCGGGTCATCCTGCCCTGACCTTACCTATGGGGTTTATAGACGGTGCACCCTCCGGGCTACAGTTGATCGGTCGCGCCCACGACGAGGCTGGTCTCATTGCCATGGGGTCTAGCATGCAAAGGTCGACGCCGTGGTCAGACCGACCAGCGGGAATAAATTAAGCGATGGGGGAGAGTATGCGAACAACCGCGCAGAGCATCATTGACCGATTAATTGACCATGGTGTCGATACCATTTTTGGCATTCCAGGTGCCCAAACCTATGCTTTTTTTGATGCCTTGGCCCAACGTAAGTCCGAGGTGCGCTTGGTCATTGCACGCCATGAGCAGGGCGCGGCTTACATGGCTTACGGCTATGCCAAATCTACGGGCAAGCCCGGGGTGTATTGCGTTGTTCCTGGTCCCGGGGTGCTCAACACCACCGCAGCTCTAGTGACCGCCCACAATGCGCCGGTGCTCTGTATAACCGGTCAGGTACCCAGCGAATTTTTAGGTGTCGGTCACGGTATGCTGCATGAGCTGCCCGATCAGCTAAACACCCTGCGCACGCTGACTAAATGGGCGGCACGCATCAACTATCCGGATGAAGCGGGTTTGTTGGTGGATGAGGCGTTTCGGAATATGTTGTATGGACGCATTCAGCCGGTGGCGCTGGAAATTCCCATGGATGTTCTGGCGCAGACAGGCATGTCATTAACGCTGCCTGCGGTCACGTCCCAGCCGCCGCTTAAGCCTGATCCAGTGCGGGTGGAGCGTGCTATTGAACTGATTAAAACCGCTAAGAAACCCATGATTTATGTGGGCAGTGGCGCTGCCGGTGCAGCAACTGAGATTCTCGATTTGGCGCGAAAGATCCAAGCTCCTGTGGTCTCATTTCGCGGTGGACGCGGCATTGTCGGCGATGACACGCCCTATGGGTTCAACTGTGCCTCGGGTTACAAGTACTACCCCGACATCGATCTGATGATCGGTATTGGCACCCGCTTGGAGCTGCCAGCTTTTCGTTGGCAGGCTGGGGTGGCCAACCACAACATGATTCGCATCGACACAGATCCCACGCAATCGGTTCGGCTGCGGGGTGATGTTGCGCTAGTTGCCGACGCCCAGTGTGCCACCGCGGCGTTGTTGGCGGGCCTAGAGGGCTTTGCAGCGCCTGAACAACGCGAAACGCAGTTTGCCCAAATTAAAGCGGAATCCCATCGGGAAATTCAGAAGATCCAACCGCAAATGACTTACCTTAATATCATGCGCGAGGTGTTGCCCCGGGATTCATTTATCGTCGAGGAGATTAGCCAGTTTGGATTTGCCTCCTACTATGGTTTTGAGTTGTACGAACCGCGCAAACTCGTGACCTGCGGTTATCAGGGGAACTTAGGACACGGATTCCAGACTTCACTTGGCGTGCGTGTGGCAAATCCTGAGAGCCCGGTGGTGTCCATTACAGGAGACGGTGGCTTGATGTTTGGCATCGGCGAATTAGCTACTGCCGTGCAACACGGTATTGGCGTGATTGTGTTGGTGTTCAACAACAACGCCTACGGCAACGTGCGCCGGGATCAAATCAATTTCTATGACGGCCGAGTCCATGGCTCGGAACTGGTGAATCCCGACTTTGTAGCGCTTGCGCAAAGTTTTGGTGCACGGGGCTACCGATCTGAGTCGCCTGAGCAATTCCGTGAGCTGCTAGTGCAGGCGCTGACCGAAACCGGTGATGGTCCGGTGCTGATTGAAGTGCCCATCGAGCGAGGTTCAGAGGCATCGCCCTTTGAGTTCATGTTGCCGAACAACTACGGGCGTTAATCTCGTTGTGCATTGCGCCCGCGGCGTGTGGTCGATGACCGGCCACCCCTAATCAGGGCAAGTGAGCTATCGCAAGCGCGTCGGATGCAAGCGCACAGGGAAGTTTTCTTCCAAGGTGGTTGTGCTGACGGCTTCAATGACGGAAGCTAATTGACGGTTTAAGCGTGTCTGTTAATCAGTGAGAGCAACTTTTTCCAATTTCACAAGGAGAACAACAATGACTGGTATCACCACCGCTTTTGGAGCCCTGCGAGTTACTTTTTGGGTGTGCCCCTATTAGCATTGACTGTGAGTTGCGCATCTACCCAAGCCCCCGATATGACCCACGATGGTTTGGTGAAAATTCCAGAATCTGAATTTGCCCTCGTGTACGCCAAGCCCGACGTAAGCGTTGCAGATTACACTGAGTTTGCCATCGCTGATTGTGATGTAGCTTTTCGCAAAAATTGGCTGCGCGACCAAAATACCGGAAACAGAACTGTACTCAACAGAGTGGGCGAGGATGATGTAAAGCGCATTCGCGAGGCGCTGTCATCTTTGTGTACCGAAGAGTTCACCGCTGCACTGACTACGTCACCCGAGTACAAGCTCGTGTCCATGGCTGACGTCGGAGCCAATGCCGGTGGTAACGCCGCAGCCGATGTAACAAATCTTGTCGAAGGGTGCATCTTCCCGCACTTTAGCCAGCGCAATCTCCGGAAGCACGGTGAAGTTCGAGAAGGTGGAGCAGCCCATGTAGTGAAGAATCGGTTTGCCATCCAGCGAGAATCGGCTGGTGTTGTCTGGCATTACGCCCTTGCCTTGGGTTTCGCGAATGGCTTGGCAAAGATTGGTTTTGGGATGCAAACAAAAGTCGCATTAGCGGCATTCGGGGGTGTATAGCGGAATGACGTGGTCGCCCGCTTTTGGGCCTTGCGAATCAACGTCGCAGATCTCTAAGGGTTTTCCGGCTTCAAACGCTACGGCGGCACGTGTTTTCACGGTCTGCTCCTCTGTTTATGACAGTTTGGGTGGCCTGGGAAGTGTCCCCAAATCAGTCGTCCCCCGCCACCTGTATTTGAACGATGTTTACGCCCAACCTGGGGGTTTTGGACTGCTCCGTCGCAACTAACTAGGTGCTGGCGGTGGCTTTGCGCTTGGCTGCCGCGTCGCGCATGGCTTGACCAATGAGGAGTGTATCGACAGCTACGCCGATAAAATCGGCCTTTGCTTCAACGCAACGCTGGATAAGCGGTTCGCTCAAGGTCAGGATGCCCGCAATTTTTCCTGCGCTTTTAATCTTACAGATGGCGTCGACGCAGGCGTCGAGAAGTTCAGGGTCGGCGCCCTGACCAATTTTGCCCATGGAGGCGGCCAGATCTGATGGCCCGATGAAAACGCCGTGAACACCCTCTACAGCCAGAATCTCGTCGAGATTGTTCAGCGCTTCGCAAGTCTCTGCTTGGACGATGAGGCAGATTTCATCGTTGGCTTTGTGAACATAGCCTTCGACTTGATTCCATCTGGCGGCACGGGCGAGGGATGTGCCAACACCTCGCAGGCCTTTGGGCGGATAGTAGACCGCATCGACACAGGCTTTGGCTTGCTCGGCATTGTCGATCATGGGGATAACGAAGGACTGGGTCCCCATCTCCAGGAATTTTTTCAACAGCGCCGGGTCGGCATTGACGGGTCGCACCAGGGGCGCGATGGGATAGGGTTCTATCGCCCGTAAGTGCGCCATGACGTCACTGAGCTCAAAGGGGGCGTGCTCGTGATCAATCAACAGCCAATCAAAGCCCGATCCCGCTGCGATCTCGGCAACGTTGGGGTCAGGTAAGCCGAGCCAACATCCCCATAATGTTTGTCCACTGTTGAGACTGGCGAGAAAGCGGTTTTTAGGTAAATCCATGATGACGCCTCAGATGAAGTCAACGCTTATGCTGCCCAGCGGCCCATAATCACACACCATGTTGTCGCCGGGGCGCGCCAAGACGGGGCGTGTGAAAGAGCCGCTTAAGACGAACTGACCGGCTTCAAGTCCGATACCATGGCTGGCGAAGCGCTTGCAGACCCAGCAAATGCCTTTTGCCGGATGATCCATCACGCCAGCCGCTAGGCCGGTTTCCTCCACTTCGCCATTCAGGTAAAGGATAGCGCCTGACCAGCGTAAATCGATGTCCCGCGGAGCAAAGCGCTGGTCGCCGACAATGTAGCCTGCGTTGGCCGCATTGTCTGAGATGGTGTCGAAGACTTTGCGGGTGTAGCCGGTTTCGGGATCGACCCGATGACTGCGCGCCGCGATCAGCTCCAGCGAGGGCACGATGTAGTCGGTGGCGTCTAATACTTCGTCCACGGTCACGTGCTCGCCAAACAAAGGCTTTTTCATCACAAAGCCCAGTTCAACTTCTATGCGCGGATCGCAGAAATCGGCGGTATTAATCGTGCTGTTGTTAGCGTAGTACATGCTTTCCAGCAGGATGCCAAAGTCCGGGGTGTCGATGTGCATGGCCTGTTGCATGGCGCGGGAGGTGAGGCCAATTTTGTAGCCCGTAATTTTATCGCCGTCTGCGATTTTGCGATCGACCCACGCGCGTTGGACGGCATAGGCGTCGTCCATATCCATGTCGGGGTACGTGAGCGTTGCCGCTCGGGTTTGGCGCCGACTTTGTTCAGCGTCGTACAGGTCATTTGCCAGTGCTTGAATCGCATCGGTATCGAGCATGGGAGCCTCAGGTATTCTTGAAATTGAATTTAACGCTGTCGATTTCCCGCATTTCGAAGGAGAGCAATACTTTGCGGGTTTGCATGATGGGGGCCATGTAATCCTTGAGCGTAGCGAACAGGGCTTCGCCCGCCGCCTGGCGCGCTTCCAATTCCCGACCTTGGCCTACGCTCATACCCACATGGACAAAGCCTGTGTCAGGGTCACCTTTGGCCACCCGCTGGTAATCTGCTCGGTAAGCTCTTGCGCGTAGCCCCGTCTCGGGAAACAGGCCGGTCGCAACGGCCGCGTGACACAGTGAGGCCAGTAGCTCCGGCACCGCTAGCTCTTCTTCAGGCAGGGTATTGGCGTACTCCA
>ERZ887849.1518-NODE-1518-length-21460-cov-6.675590_pt1 | contig 21460 bp, 25 predicted proteins | sample MGYA00521267_ERZ887849 | MGnify/ENA primary metagenome ERZ887849 (study PRJEB32303, sample SAMEA104408601) | aquatic metagenome | biome: Brackish water; feature: Pelagic; material: water | place: Baltic Sea | collected 2014-06-06T16:11:00 | depth 2,863 m ... | reverse complement strand
TGGCCAAAAACAACAAACCAGCCGTGGAACCGACATTGCGATCCTGACAAGGCAAAGGAGGGATGCGCGGCAACTCCGCCCGCGCTGGACCAGGCTGGCCGATCTGGTGGACGCGAGCGCGCACGACGTACTGGCCTGCATCAGGCTCCGCCCGTTCTTGCCTCGGGATGATCACTGCATGGCCTCAGTCATGCGGATTGTAGACCGCAGGTCACGCGGTTTCCCATGCGGGATGCCTGAGCGTGGCGGGTGTGGGCGGCCTGCAATCTGGGCGTGACAGCCGCACGTGGTTGCACCAAACTGAGCGCGGAGTGTGTGCCCGAGGTAGCTTGAATGTGTACAGGATTATCCCTCACGGCGGCCGATGGTTCGATCATCGTTGGCCGCACGGTCGAATGGGCGCTGAGTGATGCCCACCATGATCGGCTTGTCGTGATGCCGCGTCGAACGCAGTTCACCGCCTTGACCCCCGAAGGCAGCAACGGCATGTCGTGGCGCGGGACCTATGGTTATGTTTCGATCACGGCCTATGGTCAGGACTACGGCCCGGATGGCGTGAACGAGCAAGGCCTTTATGTCGGGATGTACTATTTCCCCGGCTTTGCCTCTCACCAGCCCTTTGATCCCGCGCAGGCCAAGCGCACGCTTTCGGTTGGCGACTTCATGCGGTGGATGCTGTCATCCTTTGCTTTGGTGGATGAGGTTCTTGCAGCACTCGCCCATCCGGATGCGCCGCGGGTGGTGCGGGTCGATGATCCGCGCTTTGGTGGGGCGCCGTTGCCCTTTCACTGGAAAATCACTGACAAGACCGGAGCGGCCCGGGTGCTCGAGTTTCTGGACAACGGGGTTTTGCACGTTCACGACCCCGTGGCCGGGGTTATCACGAATTCACCCGCATATGATTGGCATGTCACCAATTTGCGCGCCCATCTGGGTCTGACGCAGGCGGCCGCGGCAACGGTCAGGATCGGCAATACCACCCTTACGCCGCTGGGGGGCGGTTCTGGCTTGCTTGGCTTGCCGGGCGACTTTTCGCCACCGTCCCGCTTCGTGCGCGCTGTCGCACTCACGGCCAGCGTGCGGCCACTGGCCACCGCCAGCGACGCGGTGTTCGAGGCCTTTCGATTGCTGGACAGCTTTTCCATTCCCATCGGCATGACCGCCGAACCCGGATCACAGGCCAAGGATATCCCAAGCGCCACACAGATCACCGTCGTGAGCGACCTTGGCAACCGCGCTGTGTATTTTCACACCATGCATGACCGCGCCGTCAGGCGGATTTCCTTGCCCAATCTTGATTTCGATGCCGAGGCGGTGGTGGTGATCGACGATCCCGAACGGCGCCAGACCGTGCGCGATATCGTGTGACACAAGGGCAGGGGATGAGGTGATCGGGCGGTTCTCGGGCCCTGCGGGGCCCATTGCACGCCATCTGCACCCAGGCCCAGACAGGGAATGCCCGATACGATTGCGCCCGGCAAAATGGTCAGGCCAAATGCCTCGCGTTGGGCCACACAACAGGGTGGACAGCGCGATCCACGCGCGGCGCTAGGGCCAGACGGTTCGGGGGGGAATTTTCCATGCCGTCTTGCCGTGCCGCAGGTATCGGGCATGGGGCCTTGCGCCTGATCAGCGCCGCATCTTGCATGGTGGGGTGCGTTGCGGGGTCACTCGGCCCCTTTGACGATGACCCCGCGCAACCCTTCGAGCGTCATGGCGTAGTGTTCGGTCAACAGCCTGCACGCCAGATCGGCGTCGCGCTCGATGGCGGCACGCAAAAGCGCCTCATGTTCGGCTGCCGCACCCTCTCGGCGCAAAAGGCTGGGATGCACATTCATCGACAAGCTGCGATAGCGCACCGCCTGATCCATCATCGTCGAACAAAATCCCAAAAGCCAACCCGACCCGCAGCGGTCCAAAAGCAGCATATGGAATTCCTTGTGGCGCAGTTCCCATTCCTCGGACAATTCGCGCCCGACTTCTGCCGGCATCCGGCGGTGCGTGCGGGCAAGACGATGGTAGGACAAGACAAGCTGTTCCTCCCACGTCTCATCGCCATGCAGGATCGATTCCCGCAGCGCCAGCGTTTCAAGCCAGATCCGGGTTCTCACCAGTTCGTTCAGCGCTTCCATCGAAATTTCGGCCACGAAAAAACCGCGCTGGCTTTTGCGTTCAACCAGACCTTCGGACGAGAGCCGGTTGAGCGCCTCGCGTACCGGGGCCATGCCGATGCCATAACGCTCGGACACGGTGTCGATCTGGAGCTTTTCACCGGGGAACAGTTCGCCGCTCAAGATATCCCGGCGGATGCGCTCATGGGCTTGCTCCGACAGGTTCTTTCCGTCGCTCAACGTCTTGTCGGGCGCGTTCATCCTTAAGCCACTCCACCAGGCCGATCCGATTTGTTCCAGAAAACCAGCCGCTTCTCGACAAAGGCGACAAAGAAGAAAAGGGCAAGCCCCAACAGGCTGAGGTAGAGGATGAACGAAAAGACACGCGGTGTGTCGAGCATGCTGGCAGATTCGCGGATCAGCGCGCCAAATCCCTTGCCACCACCCAGGAATTCACCCGTGATCGCCCCGGCCATCACGCCCACCGAGGCGATTTTCAGGCCGGTAAAGATGTAGGGCAACCCGGTCGGCAGTTTCAGCCGGATCAGGGTCTGCAACCGGCTGGCGCCGATCGATTTGAACAGCATGCGTTCGTTTTCCGAGGCTGCGTAAAGACCGGCCGCCGTCGAGACCACGATGGGGAAAGTGGCAATGAATGCCGCCAGCGCCACCTTGCTTTGGATGTCAAAGCCAAGCCATGCGATGAAAAGCGGTGCAAAGGCCACCTTGGGCATCGTGTCGATCGCGACCAGATAGGGCATGACCGCGCGTTCGCCGAACTTGGTTTCGCCGACCAGAATGCCAAGCGAAAAGCCGATGCCCATGGCAATCAAGAACGCCCAAAGCACGGTGCGCGTCGTGGTCCACAAGGCGGTCAGCATATGCCCGCCCGACAGCAGGTTATTGCCCACGATGATCAGGTCCGACAGTGTTTCGGAGGGAGACGGCAAGATGATGGGCGACACCCACCCCATGCGGGTGGTCGCCAGATCCCAGATCGCGATGACCACGATGGCCAAGCCCAGCATCGCCACCCATCGGGGGATGCTGTCGATCAGGGCCACATGTTCGACCCACAAGGTGTCTTCGTCATCGTCTTTCAGATTGGGATGAAGGGTCACTGAAAGGCCTCCTTGCCCAACAGATCGCGGATATGGGCCACGATGTCTCCGAAATGGGGGGTGTTGACCATCTCAAGCGTGCGCGGGCGGGGAAGGTCGATCACGATCTCCTCCACGATGCGGCCGGGGCGCGGCTTCATCACAAGGATGCGGTCCGACAAGATCACGGCCTCGGCCAAGGAATGGGTCACCAGAAAGGCGGTCGCCTGCTGTTCGGCGCAGATGCGCTGCAGTTCCATGTTCATGAAATCGCGCGTCAACTCGTCGAGCGCGCTGAAAGGCTCATCCAGCAACAGCACGGCGGGGTTCGAAATCAGCATCCGGCAGATCGAGGCGCGCTGTGCCATGCCGCCCGACAATTCGCCGGGAAAGACATTGGCGAAATCGCCCAGACCCACCAGTTGCAAAAGATCCAGCGCGCGGGGGATGGCGGCCTTGGCGGCGCTGCGGCCTTGCCGCATCTCGATGGGCAAGAGCACGTTTTGAAGGGTGGTCTTCCACGGCAGCAACGTCGCCTGTTGGAACATCATCCCGATGTCGTCACGCGGGCCGGTGACGGGCCGCCCCTCCAGCACGACGCGGCCCTTGGTCGGCGGCAAGAGCCCCGCCATGATCTTGAGCAGGGTCGATTTCCCACAGCCCGACGATCCCACGACGGACACGAATTCGCCCTTGTGCAGGGTCAGTTTGACATCCGTAAGCGCGGTCAGGCTGTTGCGGGCATAGGTTTTGGACAATCTGTCGATCTGATAGACCGGCCGCGCATGCGCGGCCGGTCCTTCGGTCAGGGTCATGGCCCCTTCCATGGTCATCAGGCGTTCCAGCCCGCCACGAACTCGTTCGTGTAGACGGCCGACAGATCAGGCAGCGGTGCCGACAAGGCGCCCGAGGCGACGGCGCTGTCGTGGATTTTCTGCCAATGCTCGGGCGGCTGGTAGCCGTGACCTTGGCCGATATAGGCATCGGTCGGGGTCATGCGGTTGAGGACGCCGTCATAAAGCGAGGGGGCATAATCTTGCTCGCCTTCGCCCGGGTTGCCCGCCGCGCAATGGGCCAATGCCTTTTCCTTGTTGGCCGGATCGGCGACAAAGCGCAGGCCACGTACCAGGGCCTTGCCGAATTTCGGCGCCAGATCGGGCGTGGCGGCCATCTGGCTTTCCAGCATGGCGATGCCGTTGCCGAAAAACGCGAGATAGGCCTCGGGGGTGATTTCACGCAATTCAAGGCCGCGCGCCGCCAGAATGGCCGCATCCGAGACCGCACCCGCATAGGCCGCCACGTCGTCGCGCAAGAATGCGACCGCCGCCGTGCCGCCGTCGCCCACCGGCAAGAAGCTGTAGTCGGCGCCTTCCGCCAGTCCCAGATCGGTCATGATCGCCTTGGTGAACGACACCTCGGCCCCGTCTGCCGTGCCAACCCCGATCACCGCACCTTTCAGATCGGTGGGCGACTGAGCCGCGCTGTCGGCCTTGACCAGCAAGCCGAACACCGACTTGGGGTAAAGGTTGAACAGGAACTTCACGTCGATGCCGCGCGAACGTGCGCCAAGTGTCGGTCCCGGTCCGGGTGCGCCGATCTGAGCCTGTCCGGCCGACATCGCCTGCAGCACGGAGGATGATCCATCGACCGCCTCAAGCTGCAAATCCAGCCCTTCTTCGGCGAAATAGCCTTCGCCAACTGCCACCCAGTAGGGCAGCCACGTCAGTGCCGAAGGGTTCGGCACGGCGAATGTCACCGCGGTCTGCGCGCGAAGCAGCGCGGGCGCGCCCAGCGCAAAGGTTGCGGCGCCACCTGCAGCCATCAGGCCGAAGCTGCGGCGGGTCAGTTTGGTGGTCTGTGTCATTATAGTGTCTCCTCCCGTTTGGTCCCTAGGCGGCACGCCCGTCTTGCCCAATGCGGATGCCCCTGAGCATGACGCTATACGATTCTTTGAAAAAATCAAAAAAATATATTTATTGATCGAAAACGACTTATCGTATCTTGATAAGGGGTCTGATCGCGTGAATCCTGCGCGCCAACCGACTCATCCGCGACCTTGCGCGGAGCCCTGTTTGAATGGAGCACGCCATGGCGACCTTTGCCTTTTCACCCGCGCCCGCCGCGCATCTCGATATTGTCGGCACCGATGCCAAGTTTCCGGTCCGTCGCATCTATTGCATCGGCAAGAACTACGTGGCCCACATCATCGAAATGAATGCCGACGAGCGCGATCCGCCGGTGATCTTCATGAAGCCGACCGATGCCATCGTGAAAAACGGCGGCGAAATCCCTTATCCGGTCTTCACCAGCAACTATCACTATGAATGCGAGCTTGTGGTGGCGCTGAAATCGGGCGGCTACAACATTGCGCAAGATCAAGCTGAGAGCCACATCTTCGGCTATGCGGTCGGCCTTGACATGACGCGCCGCGACCATCAGGCGGCGGCCTTGGCCAAGGGCCTTCCTTGGGAGGTGACAAAAGCCTTCGACCAATCCGCCCCCGTCGGTCCGATCACCCGCGTCGAGGACTGCGGCATCCTGAAAAACGGGCATGTGCGCTTTTCCGTCAACGGACAGGTCAAGCAAGATGCCGACATCTCGCTCATGATCTGGAAGATCGACGAGATCATCGCCAAGCTTTCGGAACAGTATTGCCTGATGGCGGGCGACATCATCATGACCGGCACACCGGCGGGTGTGGGGGCGGTTGTCACGGGGGATGTGCTGGACTGCCATGTTGACGGGCTGCAGCCGATGCAACTGCGCATCGGCGCACCGGCCGCGTGACCGCGTCAGCCCTTTTGGCGCTGGGCACGGCCACATTGGCCGAAGCCTGGCCTGCCACGCGGTTGGTCGCCGCGCCGCTGCATCCCTTGGCGCCCGGCATGGCGCTGGCGGGTCCGGCGCTGACCGTGCGCTGTCGGCCGGGCGACAATCTGGCGCTGCATCTGGCCATCGCCGCGGCAAAGCCCGGCGATGTGCTTGTGGTTGATTACGGCGGCAGCCTTGACAGCGGCCCGTTTGGCGAAATCATGGCACTGGCCTGCCAGATGCGTGGATTGGCCGGGATGGTGATCGACGGCGCGGTGCGCGACACCGCGCAAATCGCGGCCCTGGGCTTTGCGGTCTTTGCCTGCGGGTGCAACATTCGCGGCACGGTGAAAGAGGACAGGGGCCTTGTGGGGGCCGAGATCACGATCGGCGGCGTGGCGATTGCCAGCGGGGATATCGTCTTGGCCGATGCCGATGCCATTGTCACGCTGGACGCGGCCGATCTGAAAGCGACATTGACCGCCGCGCAGGCCCGCGCCGCGCGTGAGGCGGTCATCATGGATCGTTTGCGGCACGGCGAAACCACGCTCGCCATTCTTGGCCTCACTCAGGGAGATCACGCATGAGCACGTCGATAGGGATTGCCGGAACGGGCCGGATGGGCACCGCCTTTGCCCGCCGTCTGATCGAGACGGGCCATGGCGTCAGTGTCTGGAACCGCAGCATCGGGCGCACCGCCGATGCCGTGGCGGCGGGTGCCGTGGCGTGCGATCTGGCGGGGCTTGCGGCCTGCGACACCATCGTGATGGCGCTGACCGATGCCAAGGCCTGCGCCGGGGTTTTGGACCAGGTGACGGGCTTTGGCTTGACGGGGCGGCTTGTCATCGAGATGTCGACCCTTTTGCCCGAAGATGCCGAGGCGATCGGCACCATGGTCACCGCCGCCGGGGCCGATTTTGTTCATTGCCCGGTGGGCGGCACGGTTGCCCCCGCGCTCAAGGGGCAGCTTCTGGGGCTGGCGGGCGGAACAGCCTCGGCTGTCGCGCGGGCCAAACCGGTGCTCGATGCGCTGTGCCGCCGGGTGGAACATCTGGGCGCGCCGGGGGCTGCCGCAAGGATGAAGCTTGCGGTCAATTTGCCCCTCGCCATCTATTGGCAGACCCTGGGCGAGGCCCTGGCGCTGTTGCGCGGCGCGGGCGTGCCCAATGACCTGGCCATCAGCCTGATCGCCGACAGTTCCGCCGGGCCGACCGTTCTCAAGAACCGGGCGCAGGTGGTGATCGACACGCTGAACGGCACCGATCAGCCCGGCACCTTTGACATTTCGGGGTTGATGAAGGATCTGCAACTGGCCTTGGCGCTGGCCGGGGCCGAAGGCGCGCCCGTGCCGCTTGCGCAAGCGACCGCGCCCCGGCTGCAAGCGGCGATCGACGCCGGGCTTGGTCGCTTTGACGGCGCAAGCCTTGCGCGGTTGACAGTCGGGCCATGAGCGACCTGCTTGATCCCGCAACGCTGCTGCCGGTGATTGCAGCGCTTGCCGTGGCGGGCGCGCTGATCGGGGTTCTGGCCGGGCTGTTTGGCATTGGCGGCGGGGCCATTTCGGTGCCGGTGTTCTTTGAGCTGTTCCAGACGCTTGGCCACCCGGCCGAAGTGGCGATGCCTCTGGCGGTCGGCACGTCGCTTGCGGTGATCATTCCCACATCGATCCAATCCTCACGCAAGCATTTCCAGCACGGAACCGTGGATATGGATGTGCTGCGCCTGTGGGCACTGCCGGTGCTGGCTGGGGTGCTTCTTGGGGCGGTCATTGCGCGGTTCGCGGCACCCGATGTGTTTCAGATCGCCTTTGTCGTCGTATCGGCTGTCAATGCCGCCAAGCTCTTGAGTGGCGGGGCGGGCTGGCGGTTGCGCGACAGCTTGCCGAAAAAATCCGTGCTGCGCCTGTATGGTGCGGGTGTTGGGCTGGTGTCCGCGCTGATGGGCATTGGTGGCGGCGCGGTGTCCAACCTTATTCTGACCTTGCACAATGTGCCGATCCACCGGGCGATATCCACCTCGGCCGGGGTGGGCGTGCTGATCGCCATTCCAGGCACGATTGGCTATGCTCTTGCGGGTCTGGGGCGATCTGACCTGCCGGCGGATGCGATCGGTTTCGTGTCTGTTGCCACCTTTGCACTGACCATTCCGATGTCGGTTTGGACAACCCGCTACGGTGTTGCGCTGGCCCATCGGCTGCAGCCGCGCCATCTTGAACGCGCCTTTGGGTTGTTTTTGCTTTTGGTGTGCTTGCGGTTTGTGTGGGCTGTCTTGGCACCAGACGGGGCGTAAGCAGACGCGCGATTGACTTGCCCGCAGGCCCCCGCCATCACCTTGGCTGGAACCGCCGACCGGCAGGGGGGGTGATGGGGCAAGATGGGGTGATCTCGCTGTGGGATCGGTCCGCCGAAGAGGCGCCGGTTGACGGCGTCTGTTTGCCTGCACAGGTCGATCTGGCCATTGTAGGCGGTGGCTATACCGGCCTGTCCACCGCATTGCACGCCGCACAGGCCGGGCTTTCGGCGCATGTGATCGAGGCCCATGCAATCGGCCATGGCGGATCGGGGCGCAATGTCGGTCTGGTCAATGCCGGGGTCTGGATGCCGCCCTCGGGGGTGCGCGCGGTCCTTGGCCCCGATCACGGCCCGCGCTTTTTGCGCCGGTTCGGCGAGGGGCCGGCGATGGTCTTTGATCTGATCGAGCGGCACCAGATCCGCTGCGAGGCAACGCGCACGGGCACGATTCACGCCGCCCATGCGTCCGCAGGTCTGCGCGATCTGGAGGCGCGGCAGCGCGATTGGGCGCAGATGGGCGCGCCGGTCGAAATGCTCGATGCTGATGCCATGGCCGCAAAGCTGGGCAGCCGGCGCTATCAGGGCGGTTTGCTTGATCATCGGGCGGGGACGGTCAATCCGATGGGCTATGTGCGCGGTCTGGCGCGTGCCGCCCGCGCGGCCGGGGCGGGGATCACCACCGGCCTGCGGGTCACCGGGCTGGTGCGGGCGGGGGGCGGCTGGCGGGTCGAGACGCAAGCCGGTTCCCTTGCGGCGCGTGCCGTGGTGCTGGGCACCAACGCCTATACCGACACGCTTTGGCCGGGGCTGGCGCGCAGCTTTACGCCGATCTGGTACTTTCAGCTGGCCACCGAGCCCCTGGGCGACCGGGTGGCGGCGATCTTGCCCGAGGGACAGGGGGTTTGGGATACCGCGCCTGTCATGCGCTCGATCAGACGCGACGCGTTGGGGCGGTTGATCATCGGTTCGATGGGGCGCGTTCATGGGGATGCGGCGCGCGGCCTGTCGCAGCGCTGGGCGCGCCGCGAATTGGCGCGGCTGTTCCCCGATCTTGGCCCCGTGCGCATTGAGGATGCATGGGACGGTCAGATCGCCATGACCCCCGACAACCTGCCGCGGATCCATGAACTGGCCGAGGGGCTTTATACCCCCATCGGCTATAACGGGCGCGGCATCATCACCGGCACGATCTTTGGTCAGGCCATGGCCGGGCTTTTGACGGGGCAGGATGCGGCGGATCTGCCCCTGCCGGTCACGCGGCTTGCGCCCGTTGCGTCAGCGCCGCTGATGCGGCGGGTCTATGCATTGGGCTTTGCCGCCCAACAACTGCTGCGCAGCCTGTAGGCCGCGCGAATCGCCGCCGCGTGCGGGTGCCATACCCTGCGCGGTCGCGGTCCCTGTCCGCCGAAAAACCGGCCCAACCGCCCCCGAAAGCGCATTTTCCGGGCAAGATGGGGAATGATTCAGCCCCGAGATCCGTGGCTTGGCAGTGTTCAGCCCGAAATAATATGCCTATAGTGATCGGGCCGTGCCGTCGCCTGGGAGGGACACCAAGATGATACGCTCCGAGCTGATTCAGAAGCTTTCGGAAGAAAACCCGCATCTTTACCAGCGTGACGTGGAACGCATCGTCAACGCGATCTTCGAGGAAATCATCGAGGCCATGGCCAGCGGCAATCGTGTCGAGTTGCGCGGCTTTGGCGCCTTTTCCGTGAAAGAGCGCGACGCCCGCACCGGCCGCAATCCGCGCACCGGCGAAAGCGTCGCGGTTGATCAAAAGCACGTGCCTTTCTTCAAGGCCGGTAAACTGCTACGCGACCGCCTGAACGGCGACGCGTAAATCAGACCGGAGCTTTGCTGCCATGACCATCCTGCGTATGCTTAAATACCTGTTCTTGATCATGGTCGCGGTGGCGCTGGTGCTGATGGCTATGGCCAACCGCGAAACGGTCGTGGTGGAAATGGTGCCCGAGGCGCTGGCCGGCTGGTTCGGTGTTCAATACAGCGTGGAGTTGCCGTTGTTTTTGGTCATCCTGGGCGGTGTGACGGTAGGCATTCTGGTGGGCTTTGTCTGGGAATGGCTGCGCGAACACCGTCATCGCGCCGATGCCCGGACCCACAAGCGCGCGGCCCAAGCGCTGGAGCGCGAGGTCAAGACGCTCAAGGGCGCCACAGGGCATGACGCCAAGGATGATATCCTTGCGCTGGTCGACGGAACCGGGCCGGCGCGCTGAGGAAATGGACATCGCGATCAAATTCTGTGGGCTGACCCGGCCGCAGGACGTAACCGCCGCCGTCGCGGCCGGGGCGCGCTATGTGGGCTTTGTGTTTTTCGCAAAATCCCCCCGCCATCTGACGCTGGAACAGGCGCGCGCATTGGCGCTTGCCGTGCCTGCGGGAACGGCCAAGGTGGCCTTGACCGTCGATGCCGATGATGCAGAGCTGGACGGGCTTTTGGCTCGGGTGCCCGTCGATATCTTGCAACTTCATGGCCAAGAGAGCCCCGCGCGGGTGGCAGAGGTGCGCATGCGTTTTGGCCTGCCGGTGATGAAGGCGATTGGCATTGCAGATGCGGATGATCTGGCACAGATCGATCACTATCAGGGTGTGGCCGATCAGCTTCTGATCGATGCCAAGCCACCCAAGGGGGCCGATTTGCCCGGCGGTAACGGCTTGGCCTTTGATTGGCGGCTTTTGGCGGGGCGCAAATACTGGGCGCAGCCCTGGATGCTGGCCGGTGGCCTGACCCCCGACACCGTGGCACAGGCCGTGCGCCTGACCGGTGCACGACAAGTCGATGTGTCGTCTGGTGTGGAATCCGCGCCGGGGCTCAAGGATGCCGCGCGGATGGCGGCTTTTTCGCGGGCGCTGGCCAACCTGTGAAGCGTCGTTAACCAAGCCTTTACCTTGTTTCGACAGGCTTTGGGCATGTCAATGTTGCCTGATCATCTGACCCCCGAGATGTGGCTGGAACAAGCCTTGTCATCGGGTGAGGCCCGCAAGGGCGGCGTGGTCAAGCGCCAGATCCGCGATGTCGAACGTCTGGTGGGCCGCGATGCCTTTCTGGCCGAGGTCGAACGGCGCGGCTTTCAGGTGGTACAAAACAACCGGCACTTCGTGATCTTCTGCAATTCTTTGCCCATCCGCCGTGTTCGCGCGGAAGACGGGCTTTCGAAAGCCCGTCATTGAAGCCCGACTGCGCGGGCTTGCCTGCGCGATTTCTAAATCGCGCCACGCAAGGCGTTTCGAAACGCCTTGCCCTTGCCCCCTGACCATCGCCGCGCTACCCCTCTGTGCGACCAATAGGAGGCGACCATGCCTGACGACATTCTCAACAGCTTCATGACCGGCCCGGATGAACAGGGCCGTTTCGGTGACTTTGGCGGGCGCTTCGTGTCCGAGACGCTGATGCCGCTGATCCTGGAGCTGGAGCGCCAGTATGAGCATGCCAAGACGGACCAAAGCTTTTGGGACGAGATGCATTTCCTGTGGAAGCATTATGTTGGCCGCCCCAGCCCGCTCTACCATGCGGAGCGTCTGACCGAGCTGCTGGGCGGGGCCAAGATCTATTTCAAGCGCGATGAGCTGAACCATACCGGTGCGCACAAGATCAACAATGTCCTGGGCCAGATCATTCTGGCCCGCCGCATGGGCAAGACACGCATCATCGCGGAAACGGGTGCCGGCCAGCATGGTGTGGCCACCGCCACGGTCTGCGCCAAGTTCGGGCTGAAATGCGTGGTGTACATGGGCGCCCATGACGTGCAGCGTCAGGCGCCCAATGTGTTCCGGATGAAGCTTCTGGGCGCCGAGGTGATCCCCGTGACCTCAGGGCGCGGCACGCTGAAAGATGCCATGAACGATGCGATGCGCGATTGGGTGACCAATGTGCGCGACACCTTTTACTGCATCGGCACGGTGGCGGGTCCGCACCCCTATCCGGCGATGGTGCGCGATTTCCAGTCGATCATCGGCAAGGAAACCCGCGAACAGATGATGGAGGCCGAGGGTCGCCTGCCCGATACGATCATCGCGGCCATCGGTGGCGGATCAAACGCGATGGGGCTGTTCTACCCCTTTCTCGACGATGCCCATGTACGCATCATCGGCGTAGAGGCCGGTGGCCGCGGCGTCGATGACCGGATGCAGCATTGCGCCAGCCTGACCGGCGGGCGCCCCGGCGTGTTGCATGGCAACCGCACCTATCTGTTGCAGGATGCCGATGGTCAGATCCTCGAGGGCCATTCGATTTCGGCGGGTCTCGATTACCCCGGCATCGGGCCGGAACATGCGTGGCTGCATGATATTGGCCGGGCCGAATATGTCTCGATCACCGATACCGAGGCCTTGGACGCGTTCCAACTGTCATGCCAGACCGAAGGCATCATCCCAGCCCTGGAGCCAAGCCATGCGCTGGCCCATGTCACCAAGATCGCGCCAAAGCTGCCGCGCGATCACATCATCTGCATGAATATGTGCGGACGCGGCGACAAGGATATCTTCACGGTCGCCCGCGCGCTGGGCTGGGACATGACAGGCGCATAAACCCAAGGTCTATGGCGGCGGGCCGGACGTTTATGGCAGCGGGGGTAAACCCCGTGCCAATGGTGTCGCAGGCCCCGCGTCGGGCACCTGTGTCGGCGAGCGGGCTGAATGACGGCTCGCGCCACCGGCACAACACAGGAGATGCCCCATGAAAAGGACCACCCTACTGTCCATATCCACAGCCGCCCTCGTTTTGGGCGCCGGGTCGGCCATGGCCGTCGAACAGGCCGTGATCGACGCCATCGTGGCCGACCTCAGCGCGCAGGGGTTCACCCGCATCGAGATCGAGGTTCAGCGCAACCGCCTTGACATCGATGCCTATGGCGGTGGGCGCGAGGGTGATTTCTACTACAGCCTCGACGGCGTGCTGCTGTCGTTCGAGGTGGAGGAGGATGACAGCTACACCTTCGCGCCGGACGGCACCTATATCGACCTCGACCTCGACGATGACGATGACGATGATGATGACGATGACGAGGATGATGGTGACGACGACGACGAGGATGAGGAAGAAGATGACGATGACGATGACGACGAAGATGATGACGGCGATGACGACTGATCCCGCGCCGTTGCATCATTCTGCCTGATCCCTCCATGCTCCCGCCGGCCCGTGGCAGGCTGGCGGGGCTCTGTTGCAAGGACCCCGATCCCATGCTGTCACGACGCGGATTCCTGACCGGCCTGTTGGCTGTCCCCGCCGGGGCTGTTCCTGCCTTTGCGCAGGGCGACCCTGTCACGCAAGGGGTGCTGCGACAGCTCGAGGCGCAGGGTTTTGCCATCATCGACGTCCAGCGCACCCTGCTCGGCCGGGTGCGCATCACGGCCATCCGTGGCGACCTGCAGCGCGAACTGGTGCTCGACCCGCGCAACGGCCTTGTCCTGCGCGATCTTGCCCTGCGCGGCGGTGACGGTCCGGGTGTGCCCGACATCGCCGATTACGACGATGATGACGACGAACACGATGATGACGAAGACGACGGCGATGACGACGGCGATGACGACGACAACGAAGACACAGACGACGGCAGCGGTGACGATGATGACGATGATTGACGCCCCTGTCGCCGGGTCGGTCGGATGCTGAACCGCCCGGGCCTTTTTGCCGTGATCCTCGGGGTGCAGGGCGTCTGTGCCGTGGTGTTTGTGTCCGACATCGTGCTGTCGGTGCTGGGCGTGCCACTCGATCCGGTGCCGTGGCGTGTGCGCGAACTGATGGAGATCGGGGCGGCGATCGGCCTGATCCTTGGGACGGCGGCGGGCGGGCTTTTGCTGCGCAGTTCGCTCCGGCGCACGCGCGCCGCCGAACAGGCCCTGCGTGCAGCCTCGGGCGCCTTCATGGATCTGGTCGAGGATCGGTTCGAGGGCTGGGGCCTGACCCCCGCCGAACGCGACGTGGCACTGTTCGCGCTCAAGGGCTGTTCCATCGCCGAGATCGCGGCGCTGCGCGCGACCTCCGAGGGCACCGTCAAGGCGCAGACCAACGCGATCTACCGCAAGGCAGGCGTGTCGGGCCGCCCGCAGCTTCTGAGCCTGTTCGTCGAAGATCTGATGGACGGCGATTTGGTCCGCCCGGATCCGTCGCGCCCGGCCGCCTGATCACGCTCAGCGCTGGGGCATGTCCAGCGCATGCACCTCGAGCACGTCGAGTGGCACGATATCAAGCGCGCGTTCATGCGTCGCCGACAGGTTTACCCGCGGCGCGACGCCCTCGTCATGGGCCTGCAGGAAGCGGCTGGCGCAAAGGCACCACTGATCCCCCGGCACCAGCCCTGAAAACCTGAATTCCGGACGCGGTGTCGACAGATCATTGCCGACATATTTCGAATAGGCCAGGAATTCGGCCGTCATCACCGCGCAGACCGTGTGGCTGCCGCGATCCTCGGCGCAGGTGTCGCACGCGCCATTGCGAAAAAACCCGGTCATCGGTTCGCGCGAACAGCTTTGCAGCGGCTGACCCAGCACATTGACCGATTTGTCCATGGTAAATCCCATCGCGCTGTTCCTGGCTGTGTTGCCTATCGGGATACGCTAGCAGGCTTGCGGTATTTGGCAATGTTGACAACCTGAAAGCGAATGATGGCCTGTCACTTTCCATCCCTGCGGGCGCGGGTCCTGCATGGCCCTTGCGAGCGACATCAAGGTGCAAGGATTTGCGCGATGCGCCGGAACATCGCGATATTGGCGTCATCCACAGCCGGTTCACGAAAGCCCCGATCGGCCCCGTTGGCGGCGATCACCACATTGCGGTTCCGGTCGACATAGAGATATTGCCCATAGATGCCGCGCGCCGTGAACTGGCCCGGTTGCGATCCCAGCGGAACCCACCACTGATAGCCATAGCCGATCGCGCCCGGCGGCGTCGGGGCCGAGGCCGCGGTTGATTGTGCCACCCAACCCTCGGGCAAGATGCGGGTGCCTTGCCAGACGCCATCTTGCGCGATCATCTGACCAAAGCGGGCATGATCGCGCGTGGTCAGGTTCAGCCCGCCCGGCACAAAGGCCACCCCTTCGCCATCGACCAGAGAATAGGGTTCTGCCTCAAGCCCCAAGGGGGCGATGATGCGTTCGGACAAAAGCGAGGGGATGTCGCGCCCGGTGGCGCCCCGGATCGCCATGCCGATCCCATGGGTGCCGATCGAGACATATTGCCAGCCCAGGCCCGGCTGTGCAGCATGCGCGGTCAGCCCGGCGGTAAAGCCGTCCAGCGTGCCACCCAAGGCGATCACGCGCCCCATGCGGTTGATGTCGGAATTCTGATCCAGATAATCCTCGTCGAATCCCACGCCTGACGCCATCTGCAACACGTTGCGGATTGTCGCGCCCTCATGGGCTGAACCGATCAGGCCGGGGACATAGCATGTGACAGGGGCATCCAGATCCGGGAACGTGCCATCGGCCAAAAGCGTGCCCAAAAGTGCCGAGAGCATGCCATTGGCCACCGACCACGAGATGCGCCGATCCGTTCTGCCACCTTGGGCGGCAAGGTCATTTGCGGGCCTGATGCCAGCGGGCGGATCGGACCATCACCGTGCGGCACCGGCACCATCAGCAAGACGCGGCGCATGATGGTTGCCCCCCCGTGTGGCGGCACGAAAGCACGGCCGACAGGCGCGCGGCAAGTGGGCGGGGCCTGACCTAGCGGAACTTGTCCATCAGCCTTTGCAAGGGCGACCGCGGCGTGGTGTCAAGATCGGCTTGCGATGGGGTGGGGGTCGTGGCTTTGGCCGTGGGGGTATCGGGCGATCTTGACGCGCGCGGCGGTGCGGTGCGCAAGGCAATGGCGCTCAGGAACCGTGCGCTGTCGCCCCGCGCAAGATCTGGGGCGCCCTTTGACAGGCCATGCAACAGATCCTCCAGCCAGGCTTGCTCGGATGTGGCGAAATCGGACAAAACGTAAGGTGCAACGCGGTCCTTGTGGCCGGGATGACCGATGCCAAGGCGGACGCGGTGATAGGCCTCGCCGATATGCTGATGGATCGAGCGCAGGCCGTTATGGCCCGCATGCCCCCCGCCCGTCTTGACGCGGGCCTTGCCCGGCGCAAGGTCCAGCTCATCATGGAACACGGTGATATCGGCGGGCGTCAGCTTGAAAAAGCGCATCGCCTCGCCCACCGATTGGCCCGACAGGTTCATGAAGGTTTCGGGCTTGAGCAAGATCACCTTTTGGCCGCCCAAGACGCCGTCGCACAGGCTGGCTTGAAACTTGGCGCGCCACGGGCCAAAGCCGTGATCGGCCGCGATCCGGTCCAGCGCCATCCAGCCGATGTTATGCCGATTGGCCGCGTATTTCGCGCCCGGATTGCCCAAGCCGACCCAAAGCTGCATGGCCTTTGCCCCCCTTGGCTGTCCGCGCCCGGTGATGCCAGCCTCACGCGGGTTTGCCAAGCCTCAAGGCGGGGCAGGCCATCTTGCCCTGAAATTGCCATGGTGTTGCGGCAGGGACCTGTCGATGATGGCGCAAGCGCCGTCACAGACCAAAAGGGGCGCCCGGCGTGCATGAGTTCCGACTGAATGGTGTGGATCTGACCCTGCCCGAAGGGCTTGCCACGCCGGGCATCCGGGAAAAACTCTCCGACGGCACCTATGAGGCAGATGAGGCGCGCGCCGCCCGGCATTGTGTCCGGCCCGGCTTTCGGGTTTTGGAACTGGGCGCGGGTATCGGCTATGTCACCGCGATCTGCGCCCAGCGTGCGGGCCCCGAAAACGTGCTGTCCGTCGAGGCCAACCCCGCACTTCTGCCTGTGATCGAGGGCAATCTGCGGCGCAATGCTGTGCCGGGTGTGCGGGTGATCCACGGCGCGGTCACAGGCCCCGTTGCGCATGGCGCGACCGCCCGCTTCGCCCTGTCGGCGGGTTTCTGCGGATCGGGTCTCAAGTCGCATGGGCAAAAGATCACGGTGCCGCTGATCTCGGTTCACGACCTGATGGACGCCCACAAGCCCCATGTCGTCTTGATGGATGTCGAAGGGGCCGAGGCCGATATGTTCGACCAGCCTTGGACATGCCCTTTGCGGTTTTGCGTGCTGGAGGTGCATCCAAGGAAATACCGCCCCCGCATCATCAAGAAAATCGTCGATTTCATGTCGGCCATGGACATGACCTATGATCCGGGCACGTCACGTGGAAAGGTTCTTGGGTTTCGCAGGGTCTGGGCCCCGATCAAGGCGCCCGACCGCAAAGGCCGGTCAGGCCCGGAATGAAAAACGCCGCCCCGGGGGGGCGGCGTGTCGTATCGGTCTTTCCCGTCCGTGCCGGGGCGCGATCACGCCTCGGCTGCGTCGGCGCTGACCAGCCCCGAGGGGGCCGAGACATTGGCGATCACGAAATCGCGGTCGATCGTGGGCTTGGCGCCTTGGGGCAGAACGACATCCGAAATGTGGATGACGTCGCCAATGTTGCGACCTTCCAGATCGACGGTGATGTGATCGGGGATGTCACCCGCTGTCACGATCAATTCAACCTCGGCGCGCACCACGGTCAGAACGCCGCCACGCTTGAGGCCCGGCGACTGCTCGTGGTTGATGAATTCCACGGGAATGAACAATGCCACGCGCGAGGTGCGGCGCAGGCGCATCAAATCCACATGGGTCGGCAGATCCTTGATTACGTCGCGCTGCACGCCACGGCAGATGACGCGCACGTCTTCCTGGCCTTCGACCTTGAGGTTGAAGAGCGTCGACAGGAACCGCCCCTGCTTCAGCCGCTTGAGCAAGACATTGAAAGGCATCTGGATTGCGAGCGGGTCTTTGCCGCCGCCATAGACGATACCGGGCACCATGCCATCACGGCGTGCTTGACGGGCGGCCCCCTTGCCTGTCCCCGTCCGTGCCTCGGCGATAAGATCTGGAATCTCACCAGCCATTGCTGTTCTCCATCAGATAGAGGGGCCGCCTCCAAGGGTGTCGGGCCCCGGTTGAAGGCTGCGCGATAGGGGGAAATCGCCTGATTGTAAAGCCCCGATCAGGCGGCGTGCCCGATCCCCAGCCGTGCGCGCAGCGCTGCGGGCACAAGCCGGGCCGCGCCGATGCGGGGCAGGCGCATTTCCGCGATGACCCGGTCCTGGCCGTAGCGGGCCAGATAGGCGCCATGGCCATCATGGGCCGATCTTGCGGTATAGGGCACAAAGCTTTCGGCAGGGCAGTTTTCGGCAAGGATCAGGCTGTGGTCATCCGTTTCAAGATGCCAATAGGTGAATTGGGCGGGCATGTCGGACATCGGAACATGCCGGATGCTTGTGCCATTCACCAATGCGCCCGCCGTGACAAGAAACCCGTCGATCCAGATCGCATGATCGCGGCTGAGCATCAGGTCACGGTCCGGGCAGCCTTGGGCGAATGCGTGGGCCGTGATGCGGACCGGGGCGCGGTCATCGTCCAGCCCGACGATGCGGGCGACAGGCTGGCGCCAGATCCAGCGCAGCGCGATGGTGTGGCCTTCGGCGCCCAGCAGCGGCTCGCCCGGGGTCAAGGTCTCGATCGGGCGCGGGCCTGTGGGGGTGGCGATGCGGGTGCCGGTCAGAAAACAATTGGCTGCGGTGGTCAGTGTCGGGCTGAACGCAACTGTCGACGACGCCGCATTCGGAAAGACGCTGGTGATGTCGAACTGCGCCGGATTGTAGGGGATCACACGCATGGACCCAACCTGAAAGATGCCGAAATTCTGCCCGCCGATATTCACGTGATAGCCGGTGAAGGTGTTGCCCTGCGCGCCGAAGAAATCGCCATTCCGGTCCAATGCGTTTGGCGTCTGGTTGTCAGTGACGGTGCCGCTGAAGGGTGTGGGGCTCCATCCACTCCAGCTTAGAGTGCCAGATGACAAGGGGGTGTCGCGGTGTCCGCTCAGGGTCCAGTTCAGCAATTGCACGCTGTGGGTCGCATGGAACGCCACCCTGAACCTCGCACCTGTTCGCGCCGCACACAGGGCCCAGACCGCCGTCGGGCCCACTACATATTTTCACTCTAGCTACGAGAGCGACTCAATCGTTAACAAAACGTTAATGCGCCAGCTGATCGTCAAGTTTTCAGTCACCATTGTGATGGAGCGGCCGGCGTCGCCGGGCATCTTATTGCCAAGGCGTTTGCGCGGTGGTGGTCGGTGGTGTGGCCCCGCCGCTTTCGGGTAGCCGATTTTGCGGGCTGCACTATGGCGGATTTCCCGCCATGATCGGTTGGAAGGAGTTTACGACCCACCCGCGCGCGTCTATCACGCGCGGGCAACCACGTAAGGAGATGCGCGCAATGTCGAGCCATGGTGCCCCCGTTCCGATGACTGCGCGCAAAAGCGCGCCCCTGAGCGGTACGGCCGTGGTGCCGGGCGACAAGTCGATCAGCCACCGCTCGCTGATCCTGGGCGCGCTGGCGGTGGGCGAAACGGTCATCACCGGCCTGCTGGAAGGGCAAGATGTGCTGGATACCGCGCGCGCCATGCAGGCCTTTGGGGCCGAGGTGACACGCGATGCGGATGGCACCTGGCATGTGCATGGCGTGGGCGTTGGCGGTTTTGCCGAACCCGCCGATGTGATCGATTGCGGCAATTCGGGCACGGGCGTGCGGCTGATCATGGGGGCGATGGCGAGCGCGCCCATCACGGCGACCTTTACCGGGGACGCGTCCTTGCGGTCGCGTCCGATGGCGCGTGTGACCGACCCGCTGGCGCTGTTCGGGGCCACATCTGTCGGGCGCAAGGGGGGGCGTTTGCCGATGACGATCACCGGGGCGGCCAATCCCTTGCCCGTGCGCTACGCCACGCCGGTGCCCTCGGCGCAGGTGAAATCGGCGGTGCTGCTGGCGGGCCTGAATGCGCCCGGCCAGACCATCGTGATCGAGGCCGAGGCCACGCGCGACCATACCGAGCGGATGCTGGCGGGGTTCGGGGCCGAGATCACGACCGAGATCACGCCCGAGGGCCGGGTGATCACCCTGACCGGCCAGCCGGAATTGAAGCCCCAGACCATCGCCGTGCCCTGCGATCCCAGTTCGGCCGCTTTCCCCGTTTGCGCCGCGCTGATCGTGCTGGGCTCGGACGTTGTGGTGCCGGGTATCGGCCTCAACCCCACCCGTGCCGGTCTGTTCGAGACGCTGCGCGAGATGGGCGCCGATCTGACCTATGAGAACCTGCGCGATGAAGGGGGTGAGCCTGTGGCCGATCTGCGCGCGCGCTATTCGCCCGATATGCATGGTATCGAGGTGCCGCCCGAGCGCGCGGCCAGCATGATCGATGAATACCCGATTCTGTCGATTGTCGCGGCCAATGCCCGAGGGGCCACGGTGATGCGCGGCGTCAAGGAATTGCGGGTCAAGGAAAGCGACCGGATCGCCGCCATGGCCGCGGGTCTGCGCGCGGCGGGCGTGACGGTCGAGGATGGGCCGGATTGGTGGATCGTGCATGGGCGCGGCCCGGGCGGGGTCGAGGGGGGCGTGACGGTCGCCACCCATCTCGATCACCGGATCGCGATGTCGTTTCTGTGCGCGGGTCTGGCCTCGGGCCAGCCGATCACGGTGGATGATGCGGGCCCGATCGCCACGTCATTTCCGGTCTTCGAGCCCTTGATGCGGGGTCTCGGGGCGCGGCTCGACCGGGTGAACCGGGCGGGTTAGGGTCGGAAGAAGAGGGGGCTCTGCCCCCGTCGCTTTCAGGGACTGCCCCGGAGTATTTTCGAAGCAAAGATGGGCAGAGGGCGGATCGTGGTTTCTAAAGCTGGGCAAAGCGGCTTCACCGTCGCCATCGACGGGCCTGCGGCGGCAGGCAAGGGCACCATCGGCCGGGCCGTGGCCGCGCATTTCGGTTTTGTGCATCTCGATACCGGGCTTTTGTACCGGGCGGTGGGCGCCATGGGGGGCGATCCGGTGGCCGCCGCGCAGCGGCTGTCGCCCGAGGATCTGGCGCGGCCGGGCCTGCGCAGTGCCGAGGCGGGGCAGGCGGCCAGCAAGGTTGCGGTGATCCCCGAGGTGCGCGCGGCGCTGGTGGCGTTTCAGCGCGCCTTCGCCCGGCGGCCGGGGGGCGCGGTTCTGGATGGGCGCGATATCGGCACGGTGATCTGCCCCGAGGCGGAGGTGAAGCTGTTTGTCACCGCGAGCCCCGAGGTGCGCGCCGAGCGGCG
>ERZ887849.1511-NODE-1511-length-21518-cov-8.717048_pt1 | contig 21518 bp, 15 predicted proteins | sample MGYA00521267_ERZ887849 | MGnify/ENA primary metagenome ERZ887849 (study PRJEB32303, sample SAMEA104408601) | aquatic metagenome | biome: Brackish water; feature: Pelagic; material: water | place: Baltic Sea | collected 2014-06-06T16:11:00 | depth 2,863 m ... | reverse complement strand
CAATCATGTTCATTTATAACAGATACTGTTCTATCAAGGTGAGTGCATGCCTCAAGATGAACCGTTATTCCATCACACCCAGCCTGTTTCATATCTTCAATTAGATTATCTGGATTTTCAACCATCAGATGAGCATCAAAATAACTGCTTGAGCTTTTGCGTAGAGAGGCAATAACAGGTGCCCCAAAACTTAAGTTAGGAACAAACCTGCCGTCCATAACATCCAAATGAACCCAGTCAGCACCCGCATTTTCCACAGATTTTATATCTGCCGCAAGATCAGCAAAGTTAGCTGCTAATATAGAGGGTGCTATTATTCTTTGAAGACTCATAATGCTACCATATTCTTTGCTTTAAAATAAGGAAGATTATCTTGACTAGAGCATCCCATAACAGTGATCCTTTCGATAATTTGCAGAGCTCTTTGATATTTTCGCTCTAACGCTTCTTCTTCTAATTCATCGAATTTCTGACCACATAGTAAAATTCCATGGTTGGATTGAAGGGCTCTTATTCTTCTTCCATGCATTAATCCATCTACTAAGATGGCATGATTAAACTCTTCTTGTTTAACGATTTGAATTTTATTGCCAACAAGAAATGATCGCAAGGCAGCCTCTCCATCTAATGTCAATTTCCAAAATTCTGAATCAGAATTAGAGGGGTTACCATCTACAAGCTCAAATGCTTTACAAAAAGCAAGGAATATAAGCTCTTGTTTTTCTGCGCCAGTCCAAGCTGTGCTTCCAAGCGTTCGCCATATATGATGATTCATTTCTTCATATACTTGCGGGATGCGCTCAAAGAATAATCTGTGCAACCCAATATCATTAACAGAGCTATCCATTTTTTGCTCTTTATGGACATCAATTGCAGAAAAAGAACCACATACAGGACAGCCGGAATCTGAAAATTTATCTTTCATATAAATATGTGAACACCGCAGACCAGAAGATAATTTATTATCACATAAATAATAACTAGTTTGCTCATCTACAGGCTGCTGGGCTATCCATTCAAATCTATTTTTAAATTTTAAGTAGGAGCCTCGGTGAGACCATAATGTCCATTGTAATTTTTCTACAGGCCCAAAAGTAGACCAGTTAGAGGATACATCTATCACAACACAGGTGTTTTTTTGAGGTGCTGCACGCAAGCCGCGCCCCACAGACTGTCCCCATAACACCTTTGATAAAGTAGGGCGCATATGAACAATGATATTACAATGAGGATTATCCCATCCTTCAGCTAGAACGCCAACCGAAACAACAGCTTCTACATTTCCTTCGGCATGAGCTGCCAGCATCTGCATACGCTCTTTAATAGGGGTTGTTGCCGTAATCAATGAAACACTTATCCCTAATTCCTCGATTGCTTCAACAGTGGTTTCAGCCACTGTGACATCAGGGCAAAACCATGCAGAAACTGGAATTGGTTTAACATTCTCTCTTTCTTCTAGGTAAATAGAACACGCATGACTAATCATTGAAGATTTGATAATGGCAGGTGCCAGTTTTGCCACTGGAAAATCCCCACTACTTATATCTATATCGCCTAGATCTAAATCATGAATAAAATGCGGGCGATAACGAGGCCTGACCAAAATTCCCTCATCAAACAACCTATCCATATCCGCACCATCTATTATCGCATCAAAAGCAAGGCTAAGTTGGTCTTTTTGATCTGCTGTGCGTCTTTCAGGAGATGCCGTTAAACCTATCATATGGGCATCATCTCTGCCATGTTCCAAAAAACAATCCAAAATACGTTTATATCCAGTACCATTAGGGGAAACGCGGTGCGCCTCATCTATGATTACCAATTTGGCATGTTCAATTGCTTCATCCAATATATCTCTTGCACGAGTGCTGGTGGACAGCAATACATCGTAATCAGAAAACGCCGCTTCTGTATGATTAAGACCAAGTTTGCGCACCCTGTGTTCTTTAGCTAGAGCTTTTTCAAGCTGCTCTAGTAAAACCAACCGATGACATAAAACGATTACTTTTTCGCCAGAATAAAATTGTTTTATGATTTCACTCGCCAACACCGTTTTACCAGCACCAGTTGGAGCTTTAATAATAAAACGGCGATGTGAATCAAGAATAGATTGAAAATCATCTATGATTTCTCTTTGCCAACGTCTGAGTTGCATATTATATTTGCCTAATCATAAATGTAAAAACCATACCTCTAATTATTGTCATCAACCCTAACCAATTTTTATATGTTTTGGGACAAAAAAGTGCACTTTTTTAATTTGAATATACTTCTTGTCTAACATGCATCTTATCTATCGGCCTTATGATACACAGAAACTAATTCAGCCAAAATTGATAATGCTATCTCAGAAGCTGCTCTGCCGCCAAGACGAATACCCGCAGGTCCATAAAGTCGAGTAAGGTTAGTTTCTGATATTCCTGCCTTGGATAGCCTATCCAATCTGGACTGATGTGTCTTAGTACTGCCCAAACACCCAATATAATAGGCGTCTGTTGCAAGACAATGTAAAAGCGCTGGGTCATCAATCTTGGGATCATGCGTTAATGTTACGATGGCTGTTTGGGTGTCAATTGTAATCAATGGCAAGATATCCTGTGGCCAGCCAGGTTTTATCTGAACATTGGGAAAACGCTCTGAGGTAAGAAAAACAGCTCTTGGATCAATAATAATAATATCTAGATCCATTTGGAATGCTAGCTGACTTAATACCTGACTAATATGACCAGCCCCAATAACCACCAGCTGATTTTTTGGTCTCAGTCTTAATGTGAAAATATTCGAAGCATCATCAAGATTACTATTATGGACCAACTGCATATCTACAGGCGGAATCTTTACTTCTAAAGATACGTTTTTGACGTCCACAAGGCTGATTTCAATATCAAGTGCGTTTCTTGTTTCTTCTGCTCTGACTGACTGTTCTAAAACAGCTGAGGACAAAGCTGCATCACTTACAGGTAATATCAAAACAGATATTTTACCGCCGCATGACAAGCCTACTTCCCAAGCCTTCTCATCAGCTACGCCAAATTGCTTTAAACAGGGAGACTCATTTTGCATTGCCTCCTGAGATAGACGAATGACTTCACCCTCAACACATCCCCCTGAAACTGATCCCTCAAGATGCAGATCGTCTCTTACCAACATGAGTGAGCCTGGCTGGCGAGGCGCAGAACCCCATGTAGCGACGACAATCACAAGACAGGCAGAGTGACCATCATCAATCCAAGATTTTAATTGTTTTAGATAAGTGTTTTGCATCATAAACATTTCTATAAATTCATCTGGAAATTATTTTTTCAGAAGTTAGTCTTGCTTTATTTAAATAGTGCATCAAGAAAATTATTCAAATAATCATATAAAATTTGATTCAGCCTATCCTATTGATGCTCAGAAACTGAATAGGTTCGCGTGTTAATATTAACCAGTGGATTTTTGCTCTCTAAATTTTTTATCCCTTATTCTACTTTGAATAATGGCATAAATAACAAAATAAATGCTGTTATGAAAGTTGTTAGCCCACCCAATGCAATAAATGTAGCTGTAATGCCGAAAATTTCCGATATACTTCCAAGCAATAATGCCCCTACTGCGCCACCACCCATAGCTATCATAGTCCACAAACTCATTACCCTACCCCTGAACTCGTCTGTGAGCTGAAGTTGAGCAGCTGATTGCATTGTAACAGCGAAAAATGTTGTGGCAAAACCGAGTATAGAAACAAGACCTGCTGTCATCATAAAATTGGTCGAAATTCCAATAAGGATAATTGATACAGGCACAATAATAGAACAAACACCGCCAAGGATACCAATTTTGCCTGCCTCTTGAGGCTTTCCTGCTGCCTTAGCAAATGAAGCAATTATTGCTCCGCCTCCTGCACTTGCTGTCAGTAAACCTAACTCATTTGGTCCTGTATTAAATACACCTTGGGCAATAATAGGCAAAGTTTCAAGCAGACCCCTGCCGATCATAGTAACGCAGATAGTTAATCCAAAAATATATAAAATAAACGGATCTCGCTTGGTATAAGAAAAACCCTCCTTCAAAGCAGCTATAAAATTTTGTTTGGGTTTTCTTTCATAATCTTGTGGTCTAATATCAATTTTTTGAACTAATAAAATCATTGGCAGAAAACCTATGCTAGTCACCCATAATGTCTCCATTATGCTAAATTGAGTAAGTAAAATTCCGCCAATTGCAGGACCAACAAGACGCGAAATATTAAAATTCAATACGGTCACAGCTATAATAGATGAAAGCTGCTCTTTGCTTCCTAATCTTGCAGCAAATGCCATTCTAAATGGGTGATTAGCAGATGCAACAATACCAATCGCGCTCGCAAATAAAGCAACAGAAATTTTATTTATTCCTAAAATATATGCAGATAAAATAAAACTAATGGTAATGGTTAACATGGCTATATAATTTAAAAATACAGCTCGTCTAATCTCAATTCGGTCTGCTAATACGCCAAAAAAAGGTCCCGTAATCATCGTGGGGGCAAAGCTTAAAAATGCTGCGAATCCAACAAAAGCTGGCGACTCGGATACATTCCAAGCAAGCCATGCAATTACAAGACGTTGAACCCACATACCATGCAAAGCAATGGAGACACACGCAAGATAATGACGAAATGGACGTGATTGAAATGCAGATAAATTCATCTAAAAGCCCTTAATACCCACTTATATTGCACGCCATGGACGATTTTTTTACGCATGACACCTCTGCCAATTTTATTTTTAGATATAGATAGAAAAAATTTAAAAATTGAATAGGATTATCTCGCTTGCTAATCATCTGGTCAAGCTTTATCCCTTAGACTACCCTAAATATAATGCAATGTTGGGAGCATCAAATGTCTAGCAAACAAATTATTGATATCGTGCTTCCCTTTAAAGAAACTTTTACACCCTTAAATGCAGGTGCTGTTGCAACCGTGGTAAGCGACCTTACTTATCACTCTATGCTTGATTGCGAAATGCATATTTATGGAAGGCCCCTATCTTCTCCTAGTTTTCCGCAATTATCCTATTATCCGTTAAAACCGAAATGGCCTTTATTATTTGGAAACAATATTGGTATTGCTAGAAGCTATATAGCCAATCTTAATAGACGAGAAATATCACCAGCGTTAATCGAAGTTCATGGCAGATGCCAGGTGGCCAGAATAATAGCTAAGATGCGCAAGGATTTAAAAGTTGCTCTTTTCCTGCATAATGATCCTCGCACAATGAATGGCGGAAAAACACGTGAAGAACGGCTGTGGCTAAGCAAAAATTTAGCCGGAATTTTCGCAAATTCAGCTTATATTAAAAATTGTTTCCTAGATGGGTTTAACCAACAAGAAATAGCAGAAACGCCAATATTTCTTACACCTCTTGGTGCTAATCGAACATTAACCCAAAAGCCCCTTAAGCAAAATGTAATTATTATAGCTTCCAGAATAGTACCTGAAAAAGGTATTTTGGAAGTGACAAAGGCATTATGTGACATATTACCTGAATTTCCAGAATGGAAAGTAAAGATTATAGGCGCAAAGCACTTTGCGAATCATTCTATGTCAGACTATGAAAAATCGGTAAGGCTGGCATTGAGCCCTTTAAAAAATCAGGCAGAAATGCTTGGATTTTTGCCCTTGGCAGAAGTTAATAAAGAACTTGCAGAAGCTGCTATTGCAATTGTTCCATCTGTTTGGCAGGAACCAGCATCTCGTGCCGTTCTAGAGGCATTAGCCAACGGATGTGCACTTATCACTACAAGAAGAGGCGGCATTCCAGAACGAGCTGAAGGCAGAGCAATTTTGATAGACAACCCAAATCACCAGAGTTTTTCGAATGCCCTTAAGTCGGTGATATCAGACCCAAATATACGGGCAAAATTGCAAGATATTGCGTGGCAGGATTATCCCTTTGATTGTGCCAACATGGCACAACAAACAGACCAAGCAAGAAAGCACGCAATGGGGGTATGAAAACGCTATTTTCATCAAATATATAAAAATATAATCACTTCGCAATAATTCGAGATAAAGCCATATTAGCAATGATAACGGGGATGAGACCTACAATCACGATACAAAGTGCTGGAAATGCTGCCTTTTCTAACATCTCGTCCTTAGCAAACTGATATGTGATTGTTGAGAATGTATCAAAATCAAGTGGTCTTAGTAACAGAGTTAAGGGCAATTCTTTCATTATATCTACGAACAACAATAGACCTCCTGCAAGAATAGATGGCCAAAGATTAGGCATCAACACAGCAAAGACTGACGATGAAAAACTTTTCCCTAGCAGCTGACTTGCAGATATTAATTCCCTTGGCATTTGCTCAAGTCCAGAAGTGATAGCGCCATACCCTACGGCATTAAACCGCACTAAATAGGCAATTATCATAACAATCAAAGTTCCGCTTATTACTACCTGATTAGAATTGCTAATTATCAGAGATAATAACGACTGAATCATAGTATCTAGTTGCGCTGAAAAATATAATACGCCAATCGCTAAAATGGTTCCTGGAAATGCATAGCCTGTAGCTGATAATCTGGTAAAAAATTGTCCTGATTTGCGTAATTTATAAAAACTAATAATAGCCAGAAATGCTGCTATAACAATAATTAAACCCGCACTTAAAAAAGAGATTAATAAGGTATTTTTAAATGTCTGTTGTAAAAAATAAAAAGACTTTAAATCACTTGCTTGGATAATGAATGACACTAAAATACCAACGGGGATGATAAATCCAATGATAATTGGCAGGATGCATATCATAAAACAGAAAAATTGTGCTTTTGGTGTGACCTTTATCCTTGGCATTCCCTTAAGTCCAGGCGCCTTATTTTCAAAAAGCCTGTTAGCACGCGCATAGCGTTCTATTGCTAATAAGACTAAAATTAAGGCAAAGGCAAAGAGCGAAATTTGAGCAGCTGCTACAATATTATTCATACCAAGCCAAACATTAAAGATACCAAGCGTAAGCGTTTCTATGCCAAAATAATCAACTGTGCCAAAATCAGATACAACTTCCATTAATACAAGAGACAGGCTGGCAATAATAGCCGGTCTTGCCAATGGCACGGCAACCCCAAAAAATAAGGGCCTGCCGCACAAGTCTGCTGCTTCAAATAATGTGCGTGAAATTTGCTGAAATGTGGTTCTTACAAAAATATAAATATAAGGATATAAAACTGATGCCATCATTAGAATGGCTCCTGCATGCGTTCTTATATCAGGAAACCAGTAATCTTGCGGTGTTTGCCAACCAAATATTGACCGCAAATACGACTGCACAGGACCTGCATATTCTAAAAAATCTGTGTAGGTATAAGCTATTAAATAAGCTGGAATAGCGGCTGGTAACACCAGCATCCAACTTAGCGTCTTTCTACCCCAGAATTCATATCTAGAAATAATCCAGCCAGAAGAAACACCAAATAATAGTGCAAAAAACCCGACACCCCCCATCAAGATAATGGTATTCATAAAATATCTTGGTAAAACAGTTTGTTGAAGATGTGTTAATAAATCTTGATTATCCCCAAAAGAGACAAAAACAATATTAAACACAGGCATCAAAATAACCAGACTGCAAATAACGGCAGATAATTGCCAAATTACAGAAGCATAGCGTCTCATTCTTGGTTGAATATTGGTATTGTTATACATATAAGCGCTTTTTTTAACCGTTCTTATCCGCTGTTTAAAATGTGCCACTATTATAGCTATAGACTTAGCCTGATTTAACAAAAAACAGTCAATGCAAATACCCATGCCATAGCTAACAGTGATTTTCAATATCAATCTTATATTGATATTTTGCTACACCAGTGATAAAAATAAGAGGTAAAAATCTATGCATCATGATTTAAAATAAACACATACCTATTTTACGATTATACAAAATTTTTTAATTTAAGAAAAATATAAGTGTTTTAAAAATAAATTTATTTTCCTAATCATTTCATCACTGGTCTTATATGAGCATTATCCCAAACACAAAGCCTCTCATAGAATCAGGCGCAAAAGACCAAACGCTGTTTAATCGTGAATTAAGCTGGCTTGCCTTTAATGAACGGGTGTTAGCGAATTCATTTGATACACATATTCCATTAGGAGAAAGGTTGCGCTTTGTAACTATTGCAGCCAATAACCTTGATGAATTCTATATGATTAGGCTAGCTGGCTTATTTCAGCTTAAAACGCGTGGTTTCAAAACACTGCCTGAGCAAAATACGGTATTAGAAAATTTAATATCACAAATTACTGATAGAGCAAAACAGTTAGATATTAGCCAACGTGAACAGCTCAACTTGATATTGAATGAATGCACAAATGCAGGTGTATTTTTAATAGAGGAAGCAGATTTATCACAAACAGAAATAGAGTGGCTGAAAAATTGGTATAAAGAGAATATACTCCCTTTATTAGCACCTACCACTCTTGACCCATCTCATCCATTTCCATTTATCCAAAATTACGGTAAAGGGGTGTTTTTTGAACTAAAATCGCCCATAGGCGAATCCATTAACTCTGTAATTCTCATTCCAGAAAACATTCAACGTTTTGTAAAGCTACCAAATACAAACAGTCGAATTGTTAGTATCGAAACCGTTATAAAAATGTTTATCAGCATTATTTACCCGCAACATTTGATTAAAAGTTCTGGGATGTTTAGATTATTGCGAGATTCTGAAATTGAAATTGATGATGAAGCAGATGATTTGATTAGACAGTTTGAGTCTGCTCTTCGTGCAAGAAGGCGGGGAAATGCAATAAATCTTACAGTTTCAGATGAACTATCAAATGATATTATTGCATATTTAGGTCGCGAAATGCATTTGCAGGATAATCAAATAACTATTTCATCTGGTCCAATTGGGATACCTGATTTTTTTAATTTTCTTAACTTTCTGGATTCATCGTTATTTTTCACTCCTTTTGAAGCTCGCTTTCCGCAACGTATCCTTGATTTTAAAGGTGATTGCTTTGCAGCAATACGAAATAAAGATATAATTGTTCATCATCCATATGAAAGTTTTGATGTCGTATTGCGTTTTCTGCAACAAGCTGCAGCAGACCCTCAAGTTCTAACAATTCGTCAAACATTATATAGAACCTCTGCAGATTCCCCCATAGTAAAAGCACTTGTTACAGCTGCAGAAACAGGCAAAACTGTTTCTGCGCTGATTGAAATTAAGGCTCGTTTTGATGAAGAAAATAATATTCAACTCGCGAGACGGCTAGAGCGCGCAGGGGTGCAAGTAGCTTATGGATTGGCGCATATGAAAATACATGCCAAATTATCCCTAGTGACAAGAAAGGAAGCAGGACAGCTTGTCTCTTATGCTCATTATGGAACAGGTAACTATCACCCAGTTACCGCAAAAATCTATACTGATTTATCTTATTTTACATGCAACCCAGCGATTTGCCGTGACGCTTGGCGTATCTTTAATTATCTAACTAGCCATATTAAACCAGAAAAACTAGAGAAGGTTATTATCTCACCATTTTCATCCTTCAACTGGTTTATCAAAAATATTGATTCTGAAATACAATCTGCAAAAGCTGGTAAACCGTCTGGGATTTGGATGAAGGCAAATTCGCTTGTAGATAAAGATATTATCCACAAATTATATGAAGCCTCTCAAGCAGGCGTTAAAATCCATTTGATTATTCGTGGGATATGTTGTTTGCGTCCGCAAGTCAAAGGCCTATCTGAAAATATCACAGTTACCTCTATTATTGGCAGATTTTTAGAACATTCCAGAATATATATTTTTGCAAATGGGGGTAAATTTCTATCTCCAAAAAATACAGTCATTATGGCATCTGGTGATTTGATGCCTCGTAACTTATATCGACGTGTTGAAACATTCATTCCACTTGAGAATGAAACAGTCAGAGCACAAGTTTTAAAACAGGTGATAGTTGCATTACTTCAAGATACAAGTAATTGTTGGGAATTAATGTCTGATGGAAAATATATGAAAAAAGAAAAATCACAGGATAACTTTTCATCTCATACTTATTTTATGCAAAACCCAAGTTTGTCAGGTCTAGGCAGCCTTGCGGTTCCTAATAAATAACGGGTTTAAAGCGAATGTCCAAGGCTTCATCGCTTACCATAAACGCCACTGACCATATTGCGGTAATAGATATAGGTTCAAACTCTATCAGGCTAGTGATCTTTAAAACAATGGGGCGGTTTCCATTCCCATTATTTAATGAGCGTGTAACCTGCCGATTAGGAGAAGGACTTGAGACAGATAATCTCCTACAGCCAAAAAGAATTAAAGCAGCACTCGAAACATTACAAAGATTTGATTCTATTCTGAAATCCTTGCCTAACTTATCTGTTAAAATCGTTGCCACAGCTGCTGCTAGACGCGCAAAAAATGCGGATGTGTTTTTAAAACCTGCGCAAGAAATACTTAACCATAAAATACAAGTTCTAGAGCAGCAGGAAGAAGCTCATCTGGTATCTATCGGACTATTATCAAATTTTAATATAAATGAGGGGCTGATTGCAGATTTAGGTGGTGGCAGTCTTGAGCTCGTACTCGTCAAAAATAGCAAAATGGTTCATTCTACGAGCTTGAACATTGGACATTTAAGTTACAAACCTTATTCCGAAATTATTCAAATGCTGGAAAATATCCCCTGGCTAAACAAAGCATCCGGGTTAGATTTATTTGGCGTTGGCGGAAGTTTCAGAGCATTAGGCTCTGCCTATATTTATAAAACCAAATACCCCCTCGGCATGTTACACGCGCTGACTATATCTAGAATGGCTATTAATTCGTTATTGAATGAAATTACTGCTGACCCTCCCAACCTTGAAGGAATTCCAGAAAGTAGACGATTTTCAATGGTAAAAGCGTCTGAAATAATTTCGTCTCTTATTTCTATTTCTAAGGTAAATACCTTAATCATCAGCGGAACTAGCATTAGAGATGGTATTATTGCTCAAGAGTTTTTAGAGCACCCTAATTTTACTAGCGACCGGAAAAAAGATCCCCTACATATTGCCTGTGCTGAAATAGCAGAAAATCGGCTTCGGTTTTCTTTAATAAATGAGAAATTATATAAATTTATAAAACCCTGTATTGAGTCTAGCACTGACTATATGGGGAATCTTAATGCTACTCGGCTTGTAAAAGCTGCCTGTTTATTATCAGAAATTTGCTGGGATGAAGAGCCATCTATGCGTGCGAACTTAGCATTTGAAAAAATAAATGCATTGCCAATTTACAGCTTATCCCACCCAGAACGTCTTTGGATCTCGTTAGCTATTTTTTATCGGTATAACGGCATTAAATCAATGACGGAAAAACCAATCTCGTCAGAATTTATTTTGACACATTCCCAACAGGAATATGCTTATTTTATAGGTCTTGGTCTTCGATTTGGTTTAATTTTCAGTGCTGGAATAAATGCAAATTTAGATAAAATTAAATTATATCTCAGAAAGCAAACACTTACCTGTGCAATAACAAAAAATGGTGCGCATTTATTTACCTCTCAAAATCAGCTCCGATTAAAAAGTTTTGCTGATATACTCTCTCTTAACGAAAATTATATATCAAAATTAGATAGGATTATGTGTCCTATTTACAAAAATGCATTCGTCTGATGATGCAAAAATATCTGACTTGCCTTCTGCCATGAATATCGCTCTGCATGGTCTCTTGCAACCTTACGAGGAATTTTTAATGCCTGATTAACGGCATCCCCTAAATCGTGCGATAAACAGCCTGCTTTAGAATCTCCTATTACATCAATTGGACCTGCCACTGGAAATGCCGCTACTGGAACACCGCAAGCAAGCGCTTCAAGTAACACAAGACCAAATGTATCTGTTAAACTAGGAAACACAAAAACATCTGCCTGGTTATAGATTTCAGGTAATTCTTTTTTGCTTTTTTCGCCAAGGAAAATTACATCCTGATAAGCTGATTTTAATTTTGCAAATGATGGACCATTTCCAACCACTATTTTCTTCCCCTTTAATTTTAGGGATAAGAATGCCTCGATATTTTTTTCAACAGCAACTCTGCCTACATATAAAAAGACAGGCTCTTTATTTTCTTTACGGTCCATCGAAGGTCTAAAAACATCTGTTTCCACACCTCTTGGCCAATATACTGGTTTGCCAATTTGGTAATGGTTTAATTCATCTATAATTGACTGTGTAGGGGCAAGTACAGCGTGAGAATATTTATGAAACCATCTCAAAAAAACATAGCTAAATGAGACTGGAATCCCTGTACGCGCTTTGACATAATCTGGGAATTTAGTATGAAATGCTGTTGTAAATTTAAGCTTGTTTTTGACTGCATAATTTCTAACAGCAATGCCAAGGGGTCCTTCTGTAGCAATATGAATAGCATCAAATTGCTCTTTTTTTAAAAAATCTTGCATTATTTTTCTTGGAAAAATAGATAACCTAATTTCAGGATAAGTAGGACAAGGCACTGTCCTAAATCTATCTGGCGTTAACATGATGACATGGTGACCAAGCGCTTCAAGGCATGAAGTGGTGCAAATAATTGTATTAACCACCCCATTTACCTGCGGATACCAGGCATCTGACACCACTAGAATTTTCATTTAATCCTTCCCTATTTATCTACACGTTTTTTTAAAATCTAAGCATTAGAACTCAACGTGATATTTGCGTGACCATATGACTTGTTAATTGCTAAATCAAGCAGTGCTACGTGCGGTTCTTATTATAATAATAATCCCAGCTACCATTATCAAAAAAATACCCATAATCTGGGATACCCCAAGAACCGTTGACCATAATACCCATCCCCAAAATGCAGCAAAAATTAAAAATCCATATTCATACACAGCCAAAAAGCTTGCTTCTTCTAGCTGATATGCTTTTGCTAGCATTGCAAGAGCAACCACACTAAGAATTGCCTGAATTGCAATCCAGAATAGAAATGATAAACCAACTGGCTCCCATCCCGTTAGAAAATAGGTCATGTCAGGTGATGTGTTCGCCAATTCCGGGAAAAACCACAATATACTTGCCATAACAGCGCCAACAATCCCGATGATAGATAAAAATGCCAAGGTTAGACTAAGTACAGATTCATCCCTGCAAAATCGACGTGTGCTTAAGGCAGCCATGGCATAAAACATACCAGACAATATGGGTAGTATCTGTAATAGATTAAAGTGTGATAGATCTGGCTGTAACAGGATATATACGCCAACGCTTCCTATCATCACGGCTAAAATTCTAAAAAATCCAACTCTAATACCAAAAATAATAACTGAAAAAATAAGTACAAATAAAGGGGAGGAAAATAATCCAGCACCTGCCTCAGCAACTGAGAGAAAAGATAAAGCTCCAAAATAAGATAAAATGGCACAGCTTAAGAATAACGAGCGCAACAAAACAAACAAAGGACGTTTTGGTTTCAAATCATGTCCTATGGATTTGGCGAAGACAAGTATAATAAACGCTGTCATTAAACTTCTTATTGCATGAAACTGCCATATACTGGATTGATCACTAATCAATAGGACTAAATTATCAGATAAGCCAAGCAAAAATACCGCCGACAACACTAATATCCCTGCCTGAACAGGACTTGGTAATAGTCTAAATGGGCGTTTTATAGGCTCTAAAAAATTCAACTTGCACGTCTCATCTGGCGCGGAGAGGACACCATAGTTGTCATCCAAAAACCTGCTTGTTCACCAGTAAGTACCTTTTCAACAACCCAAAGATAGTCATATGAAATGCCGTCATTAGTTACAATTGATATCAAATACTGGCTGACAAGACCTGTGTCCTCAATTAAGTCAACTGAGTAGTTTTGTAATTCTAATAAAGGTGAATAGGCGGGAAGTTCAAATAACATTTTGAACCTTGGCAATGGGCCCGTTGCCTGCTTGTTAGCAGGATGAGCAAATGCCCATACTTGCTCAATACCCCGCTGAGGATCTCCTGATTGTAATCCGAGTAATTGAATTTCTATAACCTCCTGAGAGCTAAAAGCCGATGAAGGGGAAATTATATCTTTGGAAGTAGCTTGCTTTATCAGCAATATTACTACTAAACACATAATAAAGATGGGGAGTTTTTTTATCATTTCACCATTACTTAACTGTTACATCACTCTAAATAAAAAAGTTTAAAATATTCCTAGCTGCTTACTCTTTTTTTGTAAGTCCCAATCTTAAACCACATACAACAAGAACAAACCCTATGAAATGATATAGCTGCAAGGGCTCATTTAAGATCACTATAGCTAATATAACAGAAGCTATTGGTAACCAGTAAAAAAATAATCCTGTTCGTGTTATACCAAGGGTAACTACTGCAGACGTATAAAATTTATAGGCTAATAAAGCTGGGAAGATGACAATATAGGTCAGTCCCAAAACAGGGCCAAGAGTAAGGTTCATTCGATATCCAGCTTGATATTCTAATATCTGTAACGGAAATAATTCAACCGCCCCTATAATAAATAAAACCCATAAAAAAGACCATTGATTAACTTCTTTTGGTGCAAGGCGAATCAGTAATGAGAATATGCCATATATGAAAATAGCGCCAACCATTATCAAATCTCCTAAATTAAATGAGAGATTAAGCAAATTTGATAATTCTGCTTTGATTAACACAACCAACACGCCTATCGTCGCTATGGTCATACCAAGCATTTGAAGCCTTGTTATTTTTTCTTTGAAAACCAACCATTCAAGGGAACATAAAACAATTGGTAGGGTTGTCTGCAACAAACCAACATTGCTAACTGTGGTATAATTAAGCGCCCAATATTGAAGTGTGTTATAAGCTCCAATACCTGTTGTTGCAATCCAAAATACAGGCCATCGATACGCCCAAATAATGGGTAAATCTTTCCTTAGTGGCGGTCTGAAAATACATAAAATTAAACAAGAGGCAATTACCCAGCGCCAGAAAGCATGTTGTAGTGGTGGCAAATCATCAGCAAACATTCTCGCAACAATCGAATTGCCAGCCCAAAAAGTCATCGTAAAAAACAAATATATATAAGCAACTTTATCTGTTACACGCATTTATTTTTTCTTTTATTGTATGATTATCCATGAACTTAACACTACAAGCATTGCACCAATCCAAGCCCCAATTGCTGGTATTTTTTTTGTTTGAAACCATATGAATGGCAACATTAATACGGGACTAATGGCAACCAACATTGATACTTTTGCAACCTGTCCTGTCTCTAATGCTTTTAAAAACAGAGCTAATCCAAAACTTAAGCCAAAAAAACCATTGGCAATTACATGCCAATTTACACTCATTGGAGGCATTTTCCATGGCTTATTTTTTTTCTTTTGAAAGATAAACATAGCCCATAAAAAAATACCTGCTGCTACAACCCTAATTAAACTTGCCTGCAACGGATCTGTTCCTTGTTCCATTACTGGTCTTAGTAATAAAACGCCTGCTGCTTGTCCTATTGCTGCAAGCAATCCTGCGCCGACACCTAGCCAAAGTGGAGGCTTTGTTTTTTCCCAATCATGGGTGTTGGCTTGCAGGCTTCCATAAATAACTGCTAATATGATTCCAAAAAATCCAATTATAATTGCAATAATAATATTTAAAGTAAGGGCTTCATTTAATAATAGCCAAGCAAGAAAGGCAGCTAATGGGGCATTAAAGGCAAATAAAACACCTGTTCTTCTTGGACCTAAGCGCTCCATAGATATGAACAGAAAATAATCTCCCAATCCAACACCAATAATTCCAGATAAAATAATCCATCCCAAAGCGCCAGAAGAAACCTGCCAACTATTGCCAGATATCACTATCATTGCAAGCAACAAGATAGAAGCGACAATCATTCTAATCCTATTGAATTGAAGAGAGCCAAAATAAAGAGCTGGTTTGTGCCCAAATAATTGCGAGAATACCCAGCTTAATGATGCCGCAAGGGCAAAGAAGGCTGAGCTATCTATCATTAAGACACATATTTTAGTGCTTGCAGAATATCTTCATTTAAATCATCTTTATGCTCTAAACCAGCTGATAATCGTAAATGACCTTCTGTTATTCCTATAATTGCTCTTTCTTCTTCTGAGAGATTTTGATGAGTCGTTGTGGTTGGATGGGTAATTAGTGATTTTGCATCACCAAGGTTATTCGAAATTAAAATTAGGTTTAAGGCATTTAAAAATGCGAATGCATTCTCACGCCCTCCCATTAGTTCAAAAGCAACAATCGACCCAGCGCCAGACATCTGCCGGCAAGCCACCTCATAATCAGGGTGTGACGGTAATCCTGGATAAAAGATTTGTTTTATTTTCGGATGTGCTGACAAAGTTGCCGCAATAGAAGCTGCATTTTGCGTCTGACGTTCAACACGCACGGATAATGTTTCTAATGATTTAAGCATAATCCACGCATTAAAAGCACTAATTGTGGGACCTGTCTGTCGATAAAATGGCAAGAATTGCTCTGTCATAAAATCAGCATTACCAAGTACTGCACCAGCTAGTAATCTTCCCTGACCATCAATATGCTTAGTTGCAGAATAGGTAACAATATCAGCTCCTAATTGAAGTGGTTTCTGATATAAAGGGGTTGCAAACACGTTATCAACAATAACGTTTGCGCCTGCCTTTTTAGCCAAATTACACACTACCTCAAGGTCAATAATTTGAAGAAGAGGATTAGATGGCGTTTCAAGAAAAACTACTTTTGTTGCTACTGATAATGCGTGTTCCCACTCATCAAGTTTCCCGCCATTAACAAATACAACTTCAATTCCCCAACCTGGAAGAATTTTTGCCAAAATAGCATAACACGCTCCAAATAAAGCCCTACTAGCAACCACTCTATCTCCTTTAGATAACTGGCACGCTAGCGCTGCAAAAACAGCTGCCATTCCAGTACCCGTTGCTCTGCAGGTTTCAGCACCTTCTAATTTGGCAAGTCGTTCTTCTAGCATACGAACCGTAGGGTTCCCATAACGCGAATATACGAAATTATCTGTCTCATCACGAAACGAGGCTGCTGCTTGTTCTGCGTTCTCATAGATAAAGCCTGAGGACATAAATAATGCCTCAGAAGTTTCATTATTATTACTTCTCGCCGTACCGGCATGAACTAGATTGGTATTTTGATGCCAGTCTTCATCTTTCATTTTCAACTTCCCATAGGGTTCATCATTGCTAGTTTTAAAGAATGTTATTTCTGTAAGATAGTTCTTGAAACTAATATGTTAAATAATCTTTTCTAACAATCACCAATTAAAATATTAAATCCAAATTCGATAGATCTAAGAAAGTCTGTGTGGTTAAATTTGTGATTAATGCTCAAAGCTAGGCAACCAAGCACTAAAAATTAACCTCGCGGCGCGTGTTTTGCAAGAATACGTTGCAGCGTGCGACGATGCATTTTTAAGCGTCTGGCAGTTTCAGAGACGTTTCTATTACATTGCTCGAAAATACGTTGTATATGTTCCCACCGCACCCTATCGGCTGACATTGGATCTTCTGGCGGCGGCGGTAATGGTTTGTTATAATCAATAAGCGCATTTTTAATTTGTTCTGCACTTGCTGGTTTTGGCAGATAATCTATCGCACCTATTTTCATAGCGGCAACAGCTGTAGCTATATTTCCAAATCCAGTTAACATAATAGCTCTGCATTTTGGAGCAGAAGACGCAAGTTTTTTAACAATAGTCAGCCCACTGCCATCTGCTAGCTTTAAATCTAAAACAGCATTATCGAATTTAATATTCATTATGGCTTGCTCTGCTTCTTCTATAGAGGCGACAGCAGTCACCTGAAACCCATAAGCTTCCATAGATTTTGTAAGTCTGCGCAAGAGCACTGTGTCATCATCTACGATTAATAACTTACCTAAACTCATTTTTTAAACCAAACTCTCAATTGGTATTTTCATTTCTACGGTCGCTCCATATGACTTTTGATTTCTAAAAACCGCACTTCCGTTTAACTGTCTTACAAAAGATTGAACCAAAAATAAACCAAGACCACGATGTCCATCACGTCCAATACGAGCACTATTTTCAGGTTGACCAATATTAGCCAAAATGGACGGTGGGTACCCAGGTCCATCATCCATAATTTTTATGTATAGCATTTCGTTATCCCATGAAATATGAATTATAATTTTAGATTTGGCAAAATCATTGGCATTTTCCAATATGGCTTCTAATGCGTAGCTTAGCTCAGGCGTTTGGGCAATTTCCGGCTGCATTTCTTCTGAGCTATTTTCCACCTTCCATTTAATCTCAACAGTAAGAGTTTCTGTCTGGTCAGCGAGCATGGTTTGCATTGCCATCACTGCAGGCATTAGAATATCAAGCTCGCGGTTTGTCTTCTTTGCATCTGAATCAAGTTCAGATAAAATTACCTGACATCTTTGTATTTCAGTTTTCAGAATTAATAAATCTTCTTCTTGAATAGAGCTGTATTTTAGGTGATCAAGCAAATCATCACTAATTAGCTTAATAGTTGTAAGAGGAGAGCCAAGCTTATGCGCTGCTACAGTGGCAAGCGATCCTAATGCAATAACCTGTCGCTCTGATGCTAACATCAATTTCGTAGTTCCAAGCATTTCAGAGGTTTTTCTGCTTTTTGATGCTAACCAAAACACATAATATGCCATAAAAGTGGCTGATATAATCAAAGCTATCCATAATCCAAATTGATATAATGCAGGTACAACAAGTCCTGAATCTGACCAAGGTAATGGCAAGTGATAGATGGTAAGTAGACTTGCACAAATAGTTACAACGACGACAAGAGTAATGGTTGAAAATACATCAAGAATGGCAGCTGATACTACCACAGGGGCAAGAAATAAAATTGAAAATGGATTTAATAAACCACCTGCAAAATACAATAACGCCGCTAGCTGTATTACATCAAAAGAAAGCACAATTAAAATAGAAATACGTGTTAATTGAAGGCCATGTCGGTTTAGAGATGTCTGCCATAAATTCAGCAGCAAACCAATGGCAATAATCCCTAGTAATGGTTCCAGCGGCAGGACAAATCCTAATCCAAAATGCACTAAAAGAACCGTTGCTAATTGTCCAGCAAGAGCAATCCAGCGAATAGTAATACTTACTCTTGGATCAATTAGATTATGTTCATTTTCCATAATAGAAGAAAGCAAACGATTAGCCATTATATGTCCAGATTTGATACTTTAAGTGCATTTTCCTGAATAAAATTACGTCTCTCTTCCACAGCCTCGCCCATCAAAGTTGAAAAAGCATTATCTGCTGTTTCTTCATCGCCCACTTGAACTTGCAGCAAGGTACGATTATCCGGATCTAGCGTTGTTTCCCAAAGTTGGCTTGGATTCATTTCTCCCAATCCTTTGTATCTGGCAATCTGAGCCCCTTTTTTTCCAACCGCAACAATATGTTCGCTAAACTGACACGGACCATTCATTTCAATTTCTGCATTTGGAGTTATGAATTTTACAGGTTTTTCAAAAACTTCTTGAAGCTCTGCTGTAAGTTTATCAAGTTCTCTTGCCTCAGCTGTATTAACTAGTCTGGCATCAATTTTATGGGATTCTTTAATGCCTCGTAATGTTCTTTCAATCAGCAATACAGACCCAGATGTGTCCTTTACAACACGCCCATGCCACCCTCTTTCTAATGGCGGAGTTAATTGATCTAGCCTCTTTGCAAGGTAAGATGCGGCATCTGCATTATCTAACATATTTTGGTTAAGCACCCCTATTATTGCGGCTTGTTCTAAAACATCCCGATTAGTTACAATACGCATTAACGCATCAATCAATCTGTGCGTCCTTGCCGCTTTATCTGCTGCAAGCTGTAAGTCACTATTTATAATTTGCATTCCAGATTCTGTTTGCAAGGTAGCCCCTTTTAACCCTGCCTCTATAAGATATTCATCAAGTGCTCGCTGGTCTTTCAAATAAACCTCAGACTGTCCTCTTTTGGCTCTGAATAATGGTGGTTGGGCTATGTATAAATAGCCTGCATCAATTAAAGGTCTCATATGTCTGAAAAAGAATGTGAGAAGGAGTGTGCGAATATGACTGCCATCAACATCCGCATCACTCATGATTATGATTTTATGGTAGCGGGCTTTTTCGATATTAATATCTGCATTTCCTACGCCAGCGCCAATTGCCGTAATTAATGTGCCTATTTCGTTAGAGGATAGCATCTTATCCATTCTGGCACGTTCCACGTTCAGAATTTTTCCTCGTAAGGGAAGAATTGCTTGGTTGCCTCTATCTCTGCCTTGTTTTGCAGAACCACCAGCAGAATCACCCTCCACTAAAAATAATTCAGCAAGAGAGGGATCCCGCTGTTGGCAATCTGCTAGCTTTCCAGGCAAGCTGGCAATATCCAACACACCCTTTCGGCGTGTGAATTCTCGTGCTCTTCTTGCTGCTTCTCTAGCAGCAGCAGCCTCATAAGCTTTACCTACAATTTTCTTTGCTTCTGTTGGATTTTCTTCTAACCACTGACTTAACAAATCGCCCATACTTGCTTCAACAATTGGTCTGACCTCTGATGACACCAACTTATCTTTTGTTTGTGAGGAGAATTTAGGATCAGGCACTTTAACAGAAATAATGGCAGTTAAACCCTCACGTGCATCTTCTCCTGTAAGCTGTACCTTTTCTTTTTTAGCAATACCTGTTTGAACAGCATATTGATTAATAATCCGTGTTAATGCCGCACGAAATCCTGCAAGGTGGGTTCCACCATCGCGTTGCGGTATATTATTGGTAAAACACAAAGTATTTTCATAATAAGAATCAGTCCAAGCAAGAGCGAACTCAACAACAACATCCTCTTTTTCCATTTGCAAATGCAAGGTTGTATGGAGTGCAGTTTGAGATCGATTTAACCAATCAACAAAGGCTTTTAATCCGCCATCAAAATGAAATTCACTGATTTTTTCTTCCGCATTTCTTCTATCCGTAAGTCGAATGCGCACCCCTGAATTCAAAAATGCTAATTCACGCAATCTTCGCTCAAGCGTGTTAAATTCAAAATTAATATTCGAGAATATATCTTCTGATGGCATAAAGGTTATCATTGTCCCTGACTGCCCATTTGCAGAACCAGTATCTGCAAGCCGTTCTTCTGCCTCTCCTTTTCGGAAAATCATTTGATGTTGTCTATCATTTCGCCAGATGGTTACCTGAAGCCATTCTGATAATGCATTAACAACAGAAATGCCTACACCATGCAAACCACCAGAAACTTTATATGCGTTATTATCAAATTTTCCGCCAGCATGAAGCTGAGTCATTATTACCTCAGCAGCTGAAACGCCTTCCTCAGAGTGAATATCAATTGGAATACCGCGCCCATTGTCAGAAACGCTGACTGATCCATCGCCATTTAATTGCACTTTGACAATATCACAATGTCCTGCAAGCGCTTCGTCAACTGCGTTATCAACTACTTCATAAACCATATGATGCAATCCAGAACCATCATCTGTATCACCAATATACATTCCAGG
>ERZ887849.1510-NODE-1510-length-21520-cov-39.501747_pt1 | contig 21520 bp, 22 predicted proteins | sample MGYA00521267_ERZ887849 | MGnify/ENA primary metagenome ERZ887849 (study PRJEB32303, sample SAMEA104408601) | aquatic metagenome | biome: Brackish water; feature: Pelagic; material: water | place: Baltic Sea | collected 2014-06-06T16:11:00 | depth 2,863 m ... | reverse complement strand
CATACTTAGATGTGTTTTTCTGATTTTCATTAAACTGTTGTTTAATTTCCCATGTTGGATCTACTACATCACGTGTTTCGGTAATTCCATATTTTTTTTTCGCAAATCCATCAATGGGTTTGATACCCATGGTGATTTCAAATCCTTTGTCAGTTAACCCCTTAACAGGTGAGAGGGTCAATGGAAATTGATCGGACAACGGATTTCGTTCTAATGCCAATGCTTTGATCCGAAACGTTTCTTGATTGGAATCCAATTGGGCAAATGCTATATGTTGCATTCCAATTAATAACACTAATATAATCAAACTCCGATTCATAAAACGTAAAGGCATTTCTTAAATGGTAAAGATATTGATTTGATTGTAATTTTTCCTAGATGTACAAAATATAAAATTCTATTTTCATACCTTTAAACTTTCTATATTTAATTTTATTGAAAACACAACTCACATCTTTAAAACAGCAACTTTCTGGAGAGCTTTACGATAGTGCTCTTGTAAAATCCTTGTACGCTACAGATGCCTCTGTTTACAGAGAATTGCCTTATGCAGTGGCACTTCCCAAAACAACAGCAGATATTAAATGCTTGATTGAATTTGCACATTCAAATGCATTGTCCATTATTCCTAGAGCTGCAGGAACATCTTTAGCAGGGCAATGTGTGGGCGATGGAATTGTGGTAGATGTCTCCAAATATATGAACGCGATCTTGGAAATTAATACGCAAGAACAATGGGTTCGTGTGCAACCTGGTGTAGTGCGCGATGAATTAAACACATTTTTAAAACCCTACGGTTTCTTTTTTGGACCCAATACATCAACAGCCAACCGTTGTACGATGGGAGGGATGGTTGGTAATAACTCTTGCGGTTCAACCTCCATTGAATATGGATCAACACGCGATCATACCCTAGCAATTAAAGCCGTTTTAAGTGACGGAAGTGCGGTTGAATTTGCAGCTCTTACCAAAGAAGAATTCAATTCAAAAACAAAAGGAAATTCCTTAGAATCTTCCTTATACAAACAGATTTATACGGAGCTAGGTAATCCGATCATTCGAGAACAAATAACAGAAGGATATCCAAAAGCATCCATTACCCGACGCAATACAGGTTATGCCGTTGATGCATTGATGCATTCAACTGTGTTTGAGGATACTGAAGAAACATTTAATTTCTCAAAATTACTCTGTGGATCAGAAGGTACTTTGGCATTCACTACGGAACTAAAACTTCAAATTGTGCCTTTACCAAAACCATTTCAGGTAGTTTTAAATGCGCATTTTAATTCCATCAATGAAAGCCTTCAAGCCACGTTAGTGGCTATGAAACTGACGCCATCGGCATGTGAATTAATGGATAAAACGATTTTAGATTGTACCAAGAATAACATCACTCAACAAAAAAATCGATTTTTTGTGGAAGGCGATCCAGAAGCGATCCTTATGGTTGAGTTTAGAGGGGCTACCATAGAAGAAGCCAAACATCAGGCTGAAATTTTAGAAAAACAACTTAAAGCGTCTCAATTGGGCTATGCATATACTTTAGTGGAAGGCGATGATTGTAACAAAGTTTGGGACTTAAGAAAAGCAGGTTTAGGATTGTTGGCAAATATTCCAGGAGATGCAAAAGCCGTTGCCTGTATTGAAGACACTGCCGTTGATTTGGCGGACTTACCGCTGTATATCGAAGCATTTACGTCTCTTATGAAATCCTACCATCAAAAAGCGGTGTATTACGCACATGCTGGGGCAGGGGAATTGCATCTGAGACCAATTTTAAATTTAAAATCATCTTCTGATGTCACTTTGTTTCGATCCATTAGTGAAGCCTCTGCTAAATTGGTGAAATCATATAAAGGGGCCCTTAGTGGCGAGCACGGAGATGGGCGTGTTCGATCGGAATTTATTCCGTTGGTTTTGGGAGAAGATAATTATCAACTCCTCAAACGAATTAAATCAACTTGGGATCCTTTATCGCTTTTAAATCCAGGAAAAATTGTAGATGCTGTGCCCATGGATAAAGCTTTGCGCTACAAAGCAGACCAGCCCATTGCAAACCTAGAAACTCTTTATAATTTTAAATCTACAGGGGGTATTTTAAATACGGTTGAAAAATGTAATGGTTCTGGAGATTGTCGGAAATTAAGTTTTGCTGGAGGTACTATGTGTCCTAGTTATAGAGCAACGCTTGATGAAAAAGATTCTACGCGGGGTCGTGCCAATGTATTACGTGAGTTTTTAACTCAAAATACTAAAGAAAATCCATTCGATCATCCAGAGATTAAAGAAGCTATGGATTTGTGTGTGTCTTGTAAAGCTTGTAAATCTGAATGTCCTTCCAATGTGGATATGGCTACTTTGAAAGCTGAGTTTTTGTACCAATATCAAAAAGCAAACCCGGTTTCACTTCGAAGTAAACTCATTGCTCATAATGCCAGAATTAATGCCATTGCTCACAAGTTTGCAGGAATTTATAATTTTATTGGAACTCGATCTTGGTTTAAATCCCTCATTGGTGTCCATTCAAAACGTACGCTTCCAAATTTGCAGTCTAAAACGTTAAGACAGTGGTTCTCGAGTATTCAACAGAAGGGTCATTTCAAAAGCATCTATTTATTTTGTGATGAATATACCAATCATTTTGATGTGGAGCTTGGTAAAAAATCAATCTTACTATTAAATAAGTTAGGGTATAAGGTAATTATGCCAGCCCATTCAGAAAGCGCACGAGCCTATATTTCAAAAGGATTTTTAGAAGAGGCAAAAACCATTGCTACAAATAATGTAAGCATTTTTAGTGCTTTGATTTCTAATGACAAACCGTTGATAGGGATTGAGCCTTCTGCTATTTTAGGTTTCAGAGATGAATACCCAAACCTTGTGGATGCAGACTTAAAATCGACTGCAGAAAATTTAGCTCAAAATGTATTCACCATTGAGGAGTTCTTATCCAATGAAATGAACGCCAATAAAATTGATATTTCAAAATTTACAACAAAAACAGAAACTATTTATTACCATGGACATTGCCATCAAAAAGCATTGTCATCCGATGTTTACGCAGAAACGATTTTAAACATACCACCAAATTTTAAAGTTGAAACCATAGATTCGGGTTGTTGCGGAATGGCAGGGTCTTTTGGTTATGAAAAAGAACATTATGTTTTGAGTCAACAAATAGGTGAGGACCGTTTATTTCCTTTTTTAAGAGAATTAAACACAGAAGTGATCGTATCTGCTTCTGGCACAAGTTGTAGGCATCAAATTAGAGAAGGAGTAAATAAAATTTCACTACATCCTATTGAAATCCTATATAATGCACTAAATTAACGCCAATGAATTATTTAGAAATTGTTGGTTTTTTTGGAGCCTTTTTAACGGGAATTGTTATCGGTCTTTTTGGAGGTGGTGGCTCTATTTTAGCAGTTCCTATATTCGTCTATTTTTTTAAATTAAACCCTGTTCTTGCAACAAGTTATTCCATGTTTGTTGTTGGCTCCTCGGCTGCTGTTGGAACAATTATCAATATCAAAAAGAAATTAATTGCCTACAAAACTGCTGTAATATTTACACTGCCTGCACTTGTATCTGTTTATATGACGCGACGTTTTTTAATTCCAAACATTCCAGACATTCTTTTCTCTTTTAAGGATTTTGACATCACTAAAAAGATGGTTCTTATGTTGTTATTTAGTCTTGTCATAATTATTTCATCTATTCCTATGATGAAACAACCGATTACAGAACCCAATACAACAACCTCCGAAAAAAATTATGGTCTGTTAATAGTTATTGGATTAGCTGTTGGAGTTTTGACGGGCTTAATAGGAGCTGGAGGTGGGTTTATCATTGTACCTGCATTGGTTTTGTTTGCAAGAATAACCATCAAACAAGCTGTTGCAACCTCTTTAATTATTATTGCATTCAATTCACTTGTTGGGTTTTGTTCTGATTTATCCTTGTTGAAAATAGAGTGGGATTTTCTAATTTTATTTACTGCTCTGTCCATTTTAGGAATTTTGATTGGCACTTATATTTCCAGTTTTGTACGTGAATCAACCTTAAAAACTAATTTTGCACGTTTTATGATTATTATGGCAGCGATTATCATTTTTAAGGAGTTAACTGCTTAAATTGTAACAATTTTAGTTGTTTTGCGTCATACCAATAAAACCCATATTTAATGAGACAAGACAACCAAACCATTGTGCTTATGCACCTTTCACAATTGGCAACGTTCATGTTTGCTTTTGGCAGTATTTTAATCCCTATTATCATCTGGATTACTCAAAAAGAAAAAATTAAAGATTTAGATGCACATGGAAAATTGATTCTTAATTTTCAGTTTAGCTTATTGATTTACAGTTTTGTGTGTATTCCTTTTATTTTTATAGGGATCGGTCTTTTAGGGCTTCTTGTGATATTAGTACTGTCGATAGTTTATCCTATTAAAAACGCAATTAAAGCAAGTAAACAAGAAACCCCTATTTATCCATACAGCATCTCTTTTCTAAAATAAAGTTGCATGCTATTTAGTCTTATGGTATTAAATGTATAAGCAGCGGAGTAGTTTCAATTTTTTAATTACCTTTGTGCCTCGAATACGTTGAACAACTATGAGTCCAAAAGTTTTACTTAACACTAAAGAAGTAAACATCATTCTACATCGATTGGCTTGTCAACTCATTGAAAAACATACCGATTTTTCTAACACTGTTTTAATTGGTTTACAACCAAGAGGCATCTTTTTAGCACGACGTCTTAAGGAACTTCTAATCGAAAACTACAACCTTCCTGAAGTGCATTTAGGATTGTTAGACATCACTTTTTATAGAGATGATTTCAGGCGTTCTGATAAAGTTCTCCAAGCAAACTCCACAGAAATTGATTTTTTGATCGAAAATAAACGCGTTGTTTTTATTGATGATGTATTATATACAGGGCGTAGTATTCGTGCTGCCTTAACCGCTATTCAGTCCTTTGGGAGACCGAGTGAGATTGAATTACTAACCCTAATAGACAGACGTTTTAGCAGGCATTTACCGATTCAGCCCGATTACAGAGGACGACAAGTAGATGCCATTAATGATGAAAAAGTATTAGTAAATTGGAAAGAAACTAGCGGTGAAGATGCCGTTTATTTGATAAAAAATTAAACTATGAGCGAACTAAGTGTAGATCATTTATTAGGAATAAAATATCTGAAGAACTCCGATATTGACCTTATTTTTGAAACTGCCGATCATTTTAAGAAAGTGATCAATCGTCCCATAAAAAAAGTACCCTCTCTTAGAGATATTACAATTGCTAATTTGTTTTTTGAAAATTCAACCCGTACAAAACTTTCTTTTGAACTGGCTCAAAAACGACTCTCTGCAGATGTAATTAATTTTTCATCTGGAAACTCTTCTGTGAGTAAAGGGGAAACTTTGGTTGACACAGTCAAGAACATACTTTCTATGAAGGTCGACATGGTTGTCATGCGCCACCCTAATCCTGGCGCTGCTTCCTTTTTATCGAAACATATTGATGCTCAAATTATCAATGCTGGAGATGGCGCCCACGAACACCCTACACAAGCCCTTTTAGACACCTATTCAATTCGTGAAAAATATGGCGAAGTAAAAGGAAAAAAAGTAGTCATTGTAGGCGATATATTGCATAGTAGAGTCGCTTTATCAAACATCTTTGCGTTACAATTACAAGGAGCTGAAGTCATGGTTTGTGGACCAAAAACACTCATACCAAAGTATATAAATAAACTTGGAGTTCAGGTTGAAACCAACTTAATAAAAGCACTCAACTGGTGTGACATTGCCAATATGTTACGCGTTCAAAATGAGCGAATGGAAATCAGTTATTTTCCTTCCACAAGAGAATATACTCAACAATATGGAGTCACAAAATCAGTGTTAGAATCTTTAGATAAAGAAATTACCATTATGCACCCTGGCCCCATTAATAGAGGGGTTGAAATTACAAGTGAAGTCGCCGATTCAGGTCAAGCAATTATATTAAACCAAGTAGAAAATGGGGTTGCTATTCGAATGGCTGTGATGTATCTTTTAGCTTCAAAAATAAAACAATAAGATGATTATAAATCAGCATAATTCAACTGTGATCATTACGCAAGACAAGACCGGTAGCTCCGAGTTTTTAAAGAAACTTTCAGTTCTCCACGAACGTTATAAGGAAAACGATATTATTATAGAGCTTAAAGACACTCCGCTTGTTTCTAAGGATGCTTTAGTATCGTTATCCGAAATGCACCGTCAATTAAATTATTCTTTTGTAGTGGTGAGCACACACCTAAATCCAGATGATTTTCAAGATGATTTAACCCTAGTTCCAACACTTCAGGAAGCACATGATTATATTGAGATGGAACTCATGCAACGCGATTTAGGATTTTAAAACCATAACTTTTGAAACTCTCCATCCTTGGTTGCTACAGTGCAACTCCACGTATAATAGCTCACACGACCTCTCAAGTTTTAGAAACAAGAGGGCATCTTTTTTTAATTGATTGTGGAGAAGGGACACAAGTTGAATTAAGACGCCATAAAATAAAATTTAATCAGATTAAACATATTTTTATTTCTCATCTGCATGGCGATCACTATTTTGGGTTAGTAGGTTTGATTTCTACCTTTCGATTGTTGACTCGAGAAACAGATTTACATATTTATGGTCCAAAAGGTTTAAAAGAATTGATTACTCTTCAGATGAAACTAGCAAATTCATGGACTAATTTTAAATTAATTTTTCATGAGTTATCATCAAAATCATCGGAGTTAATTTATGAAGATGAAAAAATAGCGGTACATACCATTCCTTTAGATCACCGTGTTTATACCAATGGATTTTTGTTTAAAGAAAAACCATTCGATCGTAAGTTAGATATTGATAAAGCCAAAGCTCGTAACATCGATAAAGCCTATTTTAGAAAACTCAAACAAGGAGATGATGTGGTCAATGAGCAGGGTAGGATCATTCCAAATGCAGAGGTGACTTTTGAAGGGCATCAACCTAAGAGTTATGCTTTTTGTAGCGATACGGCGTATAAAGAAGACATCATTCCCATTATTAAAGGTGTGGATGTGTTGTATCACGAATCTACGTTTATGGATGCTCACGAGCATTTATGTGCTAAAACAAAACATTCGACTGCCAAACAAGCCGCCACAATAGCACTAAAAGCAAATGCTAGCCAATTAATTTTAGGGCATTACTCTACGCGTTACGGCAATTTAGAAGGGTTTAAAGCTGAAGCAGAAACTGTTTTTAAAGCAGTGTTACTTGCGGAGGATGGGAAAGTATTTAACTTTTAGAATTTCTCAAACACTCCCAGTCCAAACAACGCAAAATCGTATTTAACAGGGTCATTTGGATCGAATCTTCTTAAAGATGTATCCAATTCTATCAGCGCTTTTGCATCATTTTGAGAACGTTTAAGAAGCCCTAGTTTACGGGCAACATTTCCAGAGTGCACATCCAAGGGACAGGACAATTGAGAAGGGGATAAGTGTGTCCATAATCCAAAATCAACCTTAGTATCATTTGGACGAACCATCCATCTGAGAAACATATTAATACGTTTTGCAGCCGATTTTTTTAAAGGGTCGCTAATGTGTTTTTGAGTACGTGGAAGGTGATCAATCTCAAAAAAACATTGTTTTAATTGGTGAATAGCTGTTTGCAAACTTGCAGCATCTGCATGGGTATTAAAAATACCTTCCAAGCCGTTGTGATTTGTATAGATGTGTTTTAAACTTTCTATAAACTGAATGCAATCAAGTCCATTAAAGGTGCGATGCACAAAAGATTTTAAAGGTTCTAAATCTCTGGGTTTATGCTGCATCACAAACTGATAAGGAGTATCATCCATCATTTGCATTAAGCGTTTGGCATTGTTGATGATGCTTTTACGATTTCCCCATGCAATAGTCGCTGTGAGAAATCCTGAAATTTCAATATCCTCTTTTAGTGAATAGCGATGTGGAATTTGAAGCGGGTCTGATTCAATATAATCAGGAGTATTGTACTGAACGACTTTAGAATCCAAAAAATCTTTGAGTTCAGAAAAATTTAGTTTTGGCACCTCAAATTGTTTTTACAAGTCCATCACTCATAGTGATTTTTCGATCTGCCATATCTGCTAATTCGTGATTGTGTGTAACAATGACAAAGGTTTGTCCAAACTGATCTCTTAATTTAAAAAACAATTGATGCAATTGTTCAGCAGATCCACTGTCTAAATTTCCTGAAGGTTCATCAGCAAAAATAACGGAAGGACTGTTTATTAAAGCTCGTGCCACTGCAACGCGTTGTTGTTCGCCTCCAGAAAGCTCGTTTGGTTTGTGATTTTTCCGATCTTCTAAGCCTAAAAACTTGAGTAATTCAAGCGCCTTTGTTTCGGCTTCCTTTTGTGAAGTTCCTTTAATAAAAGCAGGAATACAGATATTTTCAATAGCACTAAACTCTGGTAGTAACTGATGAAATTGAAAAATAAATCCCAATTGCTTGTTTCTAAACTTAGCCAACGCAGTATCTGAAAGCGATGACACATCAACTCCATTAATGAGAAGTTTACTCTTTTGGTTTTTGGTATAAAAATCCAAAGTTCCTAAAATTTGCAATAAAGTTGTTTTACCAGCTCCAGAGGCGCCTACAATTGAAACGATTTCACCTTTTTCAATTTTTAAATTCACTCCTTTAAGAACATGAAGTTTATCAAAATATTTATGTATATTTTTTGCAATAATCATATTGTAAAATTAAGTTTTATAGTTTTTATGTGCAATATTTTGAGTGAATTTTAATTATTTGTTTACTAACTTTGAATTCTAATTATTTGATATGAAGCGTGCTGTTTTTGCAGGAGGGTGTTTTTGGTGTACTGAAGCCGTATTTAAACGTATTAAGGGCGTTCATAATGTAAAATCAGGATTCACAGGAGGTTTTATTAAAAATCCAGCCTATCGTGAAGTTTGTCAAGGACGCACAGGACATGCAGAAGCGGTTCGATTGGATTATGATGAATCCTTAATTTCTTATACCGATTTATTAGAAGTATTTTTTGCAACGCATGACCCTACCACACTAAACCGTCAAGCAAATGATATAGGAACGCACTACCGTTCTGAAATATACTATACAGATGAGGAGCAGTTTGAAACAGCCAAGGAGTATATAAGGATTTTGGATGCTTCAACTATTTTTACGGATCCAATAGTCACTGAGTTGACTGCTTTGGAAGCGTTTTATGATGCAGAGGCGGATCATGACAATTACTACGACCTTAACCGAGAACAGCCGTATTGTACCTATTTAATTGATCCGAAAATCAATACACTTACGACTCATTTCAAAGCTATTTTAAAATAATCTACCCCAAAAACTACCCCAGAATGAATTTAAAAAACAAATCTAAATCAACAAAACTTTTTTTAGGATTGTGTTTTGATGCATTGGGATACGTATCCTTTGTGTTTCCTTTGTTTGATGTAATATGGGCTCCTTTATCCGCCTATTTAATGACTCAGTTGTATGAAGGTAAAAACGGAAAAGTTGCAGGAGTCTTTGTTTTTATTGAAGAAGCACTCCCTATTTCTGATGTGATACCTACTTTTACTATGATGTGGATTTATACCTATTATATTGCGAAGGCACCTTCTGAAAATTAGGAATTAATCCTTTAAAAATCGTCCCAATCCAAAACGGCGAATCATTTTCTTTTCAAAATTCCAAAAAAACTGAAACTGACCAAAAATCCATCCGAAAAACACCAATAAAACTTGATAAAAAAACAAGCTAATTGCAATAAATAAAATCCAATATAACACGGGGTGTAAATTGTCTTGAGTAATACCCAACCATTTAATAATTGGACGTCCAACAATTACTGAAGATGATCCTGTAATCGCAAACACAATAAATATTCGAATAAGTTCCCATCGCATAGCCACAATCCATTTAGATTCTAATTTTGAAATGACAAATTGTACTAGTTTTAATAACACATAAAACACAACTAAAAAAAAAGGAATGCTGATGTATAGTTCTGCGAACGGTAATAAAAGGGTAAGCTTAAAAGCACTATATCCTAACGAACAGAGTCCAATAAATGGAAATATGAGTTGCCAATTCTGTTTGATTTCCCATTTTTCCTTAAATACTTTCATGCTTTTAATTTGCAACAAAGATACTACATCTTATGGAAAAAAATAAACTTTAATCCATTAGACGTCCGAGAATTCCTCCTAAGCCGCTTTTGTTCTTCTTTCCGCCTAGAACCATCCCAGCTACATCGTCAATTACAGAGCCATCTCCGTCTGCATCCAATATAGATTCTAAAAAACTTTGATTATTATCATTGGATTTATTTCCGATTAATCCACCCAAAAGTCCTTCGATTCCTTCTGGGGAATCAACCTTATTTTGGCGTTGCTGTTTGCCTAAAACACCCATTACAATAGGAGCAGACATTTTTAGTATTTCTCCCACTAACTCTGCATCAATACCAGATTTTTGACTCAGTGCATTTTGAACGTTTTGCTGACGATTTCCAAGCACGTGTCCCAAAATTTTACCTCCATCATTAGAAACAACATTAAGGTCTGTTCCAGAAAACAAGCTGTCTAGGTTATTTAAGATGCTTCCATCGTGTTTTTTTAATGCATTCATAATACCTAAAGCACCTTCATTTGATGTTGAATTTCGTTTTATGGCCTGCGTGAGGACTGGAAGAGCCATGGTTAGTAAGTTGGAAGTTTTTGTTTTTGATTGTCCTGTTTGGCCGGACACACCTTGAATTAGTGATTTTCCGATATCACTGTTAAGTAGGTCTAAGATTCCTGACATAATAAATAATTTTTTTGGGTTGGTTAAATATAAAAAAAAACCTTAACAGAGTTGTTAAGGTTTTTATAATTTGATGTTATTTTGAATAAATTACTTCAGAATAGAAATAATTTGAGATGCTAATTCAGAACCAATACGATCTTGCGCCTGGTTTGTAGCTGCACCAATATGAGGTGTCAAAGATATTTTAGGGTTCATTAGTAATTGAACTGCAGGAGTTGGCTCGTTTTCAAAAGTATCTAATCCTGCAAATGCTAATTTATTAGCATCTAAGGCTTTAACTAAAGCTACTTCGTCAACAACACCACCACGAGCAGCATTGATTAATCCAGCTCCCTCTTTCATGAGTTTCAATTCAGCTTCACCAATCACAAATTCTTTCTGCGCAGGGACATGTAAGGTTATAAAATCCGATTCTTTTAGGACTGTTTCTTTAGAAACAGTTTGGATTTCAAAATCAATTGTTTGACCATCGTAAAATGATAAGGAGAGGGTTGTTTTTTCTAGAAAAGGATCAAAAGCTATTACTTTCATTCCAAGTCCTAAAGCCATTTTTGCTGTAGCCTGACCAATTCTTCCAAATCCAATCACTCCTAAAGTTTTGCCACGCAGTTCAGTTCCTTTGGCGTATGCTTTTTTAAGGGCTTTGAATTTTGAATCTCCATCCAATGGCATCGCTCTATTTGAATCGTGTAAGAATCGAACTCCTGAAAATAAGTGAGCAAATACTAATTCGGCAACTGATTCTGAAGAAGCTGCTGGGGTATTAATGACGCTTAGCCCTTTATTGCGTGCATACTCAACATCAATATTGTCCATACCAACGCCACCTCTACCAATAATTTTTAGGTTAGGGCAGGCGTCAATAAGATCTTGTCTTACTGTAGTTGCACTTCGTACAAGAAGTGCTACAATATTTTCAGAATTGATAAAAGTTTCTAATTGTTCTTGAGCAACAGTGGTTGTAAGGACTTCAAATCCTGCTGCAGTTAAATCGTCGATTCCACTTTGTGAAATCCCGTCGTTTGCTAATATTTTCATTTTTTTATGCTTTTCGTTCTAATTCACTCATTACTTCTACTAAGGTTGCAACACTTTCTAAAGACAGTGCGTTATACATGGAGGCTCTATAGCCACCAACACTTCTGTGTCCATTTAATCCATTAATTCCTGCCTCTTTCCACATTGAATCAAAAGTATCTTTTAAATTATCATCTGTGAGAGAAAAAGTTGCATTCATTATAGAGCGGTCTTCAGTTGCTGCAAATCCTTTAAACAAAGGGTTCAAATCAATTTCAGAATACATCAAACGTGCTTTTTTGAAGTTTTCTTTTTCGATCGCTTCAATTCCACCAAGGCTTTTGAGCCATTCAAGAGTGAGCAATGAGGTATAAACCGCAAATACAGGAGGAGTATTAAACATGCTTTCCTTATCGGCATGTACTTTATAATTCATCATAGATGGGATTTTTCGGGTTACTTTCCCCAAAATATCTTCTTTAACGATCACTAAGGTTGTTCCTGCAGGTCCCATATTTTTTTGAGCCCCAGCATAAATCAAATCAAATTTTGAAAAATCAAGGGTGCGAGAAAATATATCACTGCTCATATCACATACTAGAGGAATTTCAATGTTTGGAAATTCTTTCATTTGTGTGCCAAAAATCGTATTGTTGGAAGTACAGTGGAAGTAATCAACATCCGAAGGTACTTTGTACCCTTTTGGAATGTAATTAAAATTAGCATCTTTAGAAGATTCTACTTCGATTATTTCACCATAAATTTTCGCTTCTTTTATGGCTTTGTCACTCCAAGTACCGGTGTTAAGATACGCAGCACGTTTTTCTAATAAATTTAGTGCAACTGCTAAAAACTGAGTACTTGCACCGCCTTGAAGGAATAAGGCTTTGTAGCCTTTGCCTTCCAATCCTAATAATTCAAGCGCCAAAGCACTTGCATTTTCCATCACATCAATAAATGCTTTACTACGATGTGAAATTTCAATTAAGGACAAACCATCATCAAAATTTAAGACTGCTTGTGCCGATTTTTCTAGAACTTCTTGTGGGAGGACACAGGGTCCAGCGCTAAAATTGTGTTTTTTCATTTGAATTATATTGAGTAATCGTGTTTCAAATTAATGTTAATTTTTTCAAGCTGTAAAGGTCTGAATTATTAAAAGATAATTATATATGAAAATGCTAATATTATGTTATATTTTTAATAAAAAATCAACAGTATCAACGCCATCCGCATAATCTTCTAATTTTGGGGTTTGTGTGCTTCCGAAAGGAAGGTGCTCATCAGACAACTGATTTGATACAATGCATTGTATTTTAGAGCTATCCTGGTTTAGTTTTTCCGATAGGGATTCAAGACTGTCGTAATGCTCGTAAAAGAGTGTTGCAATAGGGGATGCGTAGCTTTCATCTTCTTTGATCATTAGAAATCCATTTTCAAGCATTTTAAATTCACTCATTAAATAGACTGCTTTATTGTAATCGTAATTATTGGCATATTTAGCCCCATTTATGATAGGATTCCAGTGGTACATCGCTTCAAAAAAAGCATCAAAGTCATAGTTGTTTGGAATAAATAGCTTGGATACACTGCGACATCCCAAACCATAGTATTGAAAAATGTCATTGGAAAGTTTTAATAAATCTTCTTTGGTTTCATCCCCAGTTAAAATGGCTAAGGAATTCCGGTTTTTTCTAATGATAGATGGTTTGTCTTTAAAATAATATTCAAAATAACGGGCAGTGTTGTCGCTTCCTGTGGCAATGACGGCATCAAACCCTTCCAATTTTTGATCCAAAAACACAACTCTGTCTTTAAATTCTGGAGCTACTTTTGTTAAATAGAGAGTTAAAAATGGTAAAAGGTGCTTATCATTAGAAGATTGTTTGACGATGATTTTATGATTGCAAATCAAAGCACATAAAAAATCATGAAACCCAACCATAGGAATATTACCAGCCATGATGATGGCTACTTTTTTTTGAGAAACGGTTTCAATTGGGTAGTTGGTAATCCAAGTGGTTAATTTATCAATAGTGAGTAATTTTGCCCAACTTTCTAAAGCAAATAAAATATTTTTTTCAGAAAACCATCCATTGTGTTCTTGGGATAGCTTTATTTGATGCTTAAAACCATCAAAAAATAAATCGTTAAAAAGAACAGATTCATTTTTTTCTATTGATTTTGTAGTGAATTGGCTTAAAAACCGCCCTAATTCACTTAATGCTTTAATTGTATTTGTTTTGTGACCCATTATTTGTTTAACCGCATTTTTGGAGTTATTTTTGCATGCAAATTTAAGTAATATATACTCAAAATACAGCTATGGCGATTATTATAACTGACGAATGTATCAATTGTGGAGCTTGCGAGCCCGAATGCCCAAACACAGCGATCTATGAAGGTGCTGACGATTGGCGTTACAAAGATGGAACCAGTCTTGAAGGAGAGTTGGTGTTACCAAACGGAAAGAAAGTGAATGCAGATGCTGCTCAAACTCCTATAAGCGATGAACTCTACTATATTGTCCCTGATAAGTGTACGGAATGCGTTGGTTTCCATGAAGAGCCTCAGTGTGCAGCTGTATGCCCTGTAGATTGTTGTGTTCCTGATGAAAATAATGTAGAAAGTGAAGAAGTGTTGTTAGGAAAACAACGCTTTATGCATCCTGAATAATTAGGGTTATTTTCTAAATTATTAATAGAACTCAGCTTCATATTTAATTGTTGAATTAAATAATTACATTTACACTCAAATTTTAAGAAATGAAGCAAGCATGCTAAAATTAGTGTCATTCAAAAAAAATGATGATTAGCAAACCCGCCTTCGGCAGGAAGCCAGCATGCAACCTTTTAAAAATAATATACTCAGACACATGAAAGCAGGTATTGTTGGATTGCCTAACGTTGGAAAATCGACTCTTTTTAATTGTTTATCAAACGCCAAGGCGCAAAGTGCAAATTTTCCGTTCTGTACCATAGAGCCAAACATTGGAGTGGTCAATGTGCCAGACCCTCGTTTGTCAAAACTTGAGGAATTGGTAAGTCCTGAAAAAGTGATTCCTGCAACGGTAGAAATTGTAGATATTGCGGGTCTTGTAAAAGGTGCTAGCAAAGGAGAGGGATTAGGGAATCAATTCCTTGGAAATATTCGCGAAACAGATGCCATTCTTCATGTACTGCGTTGTTTTGACGACACGAATATTATTCATGTTGACGGAACAGTCGATCCAATTAGAGATAAAGAAACCATTGATATGGAGCTTCAATTGAAAGATTTGGAAACCACAGAGAAAAAGCTCGAAAAAGTAAAACGTGCTTCTCGAACAGGTAATAAAGAGGCGCAAAAAGAAGAAGTAATCTTAACAAAAATTAAAGAAAGTTTAGAGGCTGGAATTTCTGTTAGAGCTCTTGAGTTCTCTGAAGATGATTATTTGGAATTTGTAAAACCACTTCAATTTATTACAGACAAGCCAGTTTTGTATGTGTGTAATGTTGATGAAGCATCGGCAGTCACTGGGAATGCCTATGTTGATTTGGTCAAAGCAAACGTAGCGAATGAAAATGCAGAAGTATTGGTACTTGCCGTTGGAATAGAAGCCGATATCAATGAATTGGACGATTATGAAGAACGCCAACTATTTCTTCAGGATATTGGACTGGAAGAACCAGGTTCAGCAAAACTGATTCGTTCGGCCTATAAATTGTTAACATTGCAAACGTATTTTACGGCGGGTGTTAAGGAAGTTCGTGCATGGACCATCACTATAGGTAGCTCTGCACCACAAGCTGCAGGAGTGATTCATACCGATTTTGAAAAAGGATTTATACGTGCAGAAGTGATTGCATATGAAGATTTTGAAAATTACGGCTCCGAAGCAAAAGTAAAAGAAGCAGGAAAAATGCGTGTGGAAGGTAAAAACTACAATGTAAAAGACGGGGATGTCATGCATTTTCTCTTTAATGTATAAGAAAACAAATTACTAATAAATTGAAAGCCAATGTTCTCAACAGCATTGGCTTTTTTTTGTTAATTAATTTGTGTTTTAAAGGTTTCATTTTTTATACTGATGTACTATATTAGCGTCCTGTCAGGAAACACCTTATGACTCAGAAATCAGACTACACAGAAGATAATATTAGATCCCTCGATTGGAAGGAGCATATCCGTATGCGTCCTGGTATGTATATTGGAAAGCTTGGAGATGGCTCTTCAGCCGATGATGGTATTTATATTTTATTGAAAGAGGTTTTAGACAACTCCATTGATGAATTTGTCATGGGAGCTGGTAAAACTATTGAGATTTCTATTCAAGGCAACAAAGTAATTGTTCGTGATTTTGGTCGAGGCATTCCTTTAGGAAAAGTTGTCGATGTGGTTTCTAAAATGAATACGGGTGGTAAATACGATTCTCGTGCCTTCAAAAAGTCTGTTGGACTTAATGGAGTCGGAACAAAAGCCGTGAACGCATTGTCCTCTTTTTTTAGAGTAGAATCGACCCGTGACGGAAAATCGGCTTCTGCTGAATTTGCCTCTGGAGTTTTAAATAATCAAGACTTATTAGAAGACACTTCTCGACGTAAAGGAACAAAAGTATCCTTTGTGCCCGATGAAACCATATTTAAAAATTATAAGTTCCGAAATGAATATGTAGCACGTATGCTTAAAAACTACGTGTATCTGAACCCAGGATTGACCATAATATTTAATGGTGAAAAATTTTTCAGTGAAAATGGATTAAAGGATTTATTAGAAGATAATACCAATGCTTCGGATATGACTTATCCAATTATCCACCTCAAATCACAAGATATTGAAGTTGCTATTACTCACAGTAAAACTCAATACAGTGAGGAGTATCACTCCTTTGTAAATGGTCAAAACACAACTCAAGGTGGAACACATTTAGCAGCATTTAGAGAAGCATTTGTAAAAACAATCCGAGAGTTTTATGGTAAAAACTACGAAGCTTCTGATATTAGAAAATCGATTATATCCGCCATTGCTATTAAAGTAATGGAACCTGTTTTTGAGAGTCAAACAAAAACTAAATTAGGATCGACGGACATGGGTGGTGGTTTGCCAACAGTTCGAACCTTTATCAATGATTTTTTAAAAACACAGTTAGATAACTTTCTACATAAAAATCCGGATACCGCTGAAGCTATTCAGCGTAAGATTTTACAAGCGGAACGCGAGCGTAAAGAATTGTCTGGAATCCGTAAAATTGCAAGAGATCGTGCTAAAAAATCGAGTTTACACAATAAGAAACTAAGAGATTGTCGGGTGCATTTTGGGGACATTAAGAATGGACGTAATTTAGAATCTACGTTATTTATTACCGAGGGAGATTCAGCATCTGGTAGCATCACCAAATCAAGAGATGTCAATACCCAAGCTGTATTCAGTCTAAAAGGTAAACCCTTAAATTGTTATGGACTTACCAAGAAAATTGTGTATGAAAATGAAGAATTTAATCTGTTACAAGCAGCATTAAATATTGAAGAATCGATTGAAGATTTACGTTACAATAATATTGTCATTGCAACAGATGCCGATGTTGATGGGATGCACATTCGTTTGTTATTGATTACATTTTTCCTTCAATTTTTTCCAGAAATTATTAAAGAAGGTCATTTATACATCTTACAAACTCCACTGTTTAGAGTGCGAAATAAAAAAGAAACGATTTATTGTTATTCCGAACAAGAACGAATAGATGCGATTTTAAAACTAAAACCAAAACCCGAAATCACTCGTTTTAAGGGGTTAGGGGAGATCTCACCAAATGAATTTAAATATTTTATAGGGGAAGACATCCGATTGGATCCTGTGATGCTAGATTCCGACATGACAATTGATTCCTTACTTGAATTTTATATGGGCAAGAATACGCCAGACCGTCAAAAATTCATTATTGAAAATCTAAAAGTTGAACTTGATATTATCGAAGAAGAGATATGATAGAAGAAAACGACGATATCACAAATGATAACATAGAAAATCAGGAAACAATTACCCGAGTTACGGGGATGTTTAAAGATTGGTTTTTAGATTATGCGTCCTACGTTATTTTGGAACGTGCTGTTCCTGCTATTGAAGATGGGTTTAAACCTGTTCAGCGTCGTATTTTACATTCAATGAAAGATTTGGATGATGGACGTTATAACAAAGTAGCTAATATTGTGGGGCACACCATGCAGTACCATCCACACGGAGATGCAAGTATTGCTGATGCAATGGTACAAATTGGTCAAAAAGATTTACTCATTGACACGCAAGGTAACTGGGGAAATGTACTTACAGGCGATAGGGCAGCAGCTTCAAGATATATTGAGGCACGCCTCTCTAAATTTGCTTTAGACGTCGTTTTTAATCCCAAAATTACAGAATGGCAAGCGTCCTATGATGGACGACGCAAAGAGCCTATCAACCTTCCTGTAATGTTTCCATTATTATTAGCACAAGGAGCAGAAGGAATTGCTGTTGGACTGTCGACAAAAGTATTACCCCATAATTTTATAGAACTTATTGAGGGATCTATAAAACACCTTCAAGGAAAACGATTCACTATTCTTCCTGATTTTGCAACAGGGGGTGTTGCAGATTTTAGTAATTATAACGATGGATTGCGAGGAGGGAGAGTGCGTTGTCGAGCAAAAATTTCACAACTCAATAAAAACACTTTAGTCATTACCGAAGTGCCTTTTGGAACGACCACCTCTTCATTGATTGATTCCATTCTTAAAGCTAATGAGAAAAATAAAATTAGAATCAAAAAAATTGAAGACAATACCGCAGCAGAAGTTGAAATTTTAGTACACTTGCCTGCAGGAATTTCACCCGACAAAACCATTGATGCGTTATTTGCGTTTACTTCTTGTGAAACTTCTATTTCTCCACTAGGATGTGTTATTGAGGACAACAAACCCCTGTTTATAGGTGTGACCGAAATGTTGAAACGTTCTACAGATCATACAGTAGAATTATTAAAACAAGAACTAGAAATTAAATTAGGTGAGTTGGAAGAGCAATGGCATTTTGCCTCTTTGGAACGCATTTTTATTGAAAACAGAATATACCGCGACATTGAAGAAGAAGAAACCTGGCCAGGAGTTATCAATGCAATTGACAAAGGGCTTCAGCCACACATCAAACATTTAAAACGTTCGATTACAGAAGAAGACATCACTCGATTGACAGAAATCAGAATTAAAAGAATTTCTAAGTTTGATATCGATAAAGCCCAACAAAAAATTGATGCTTTAGAAGATCAAATTGCAGAAACAAAAGGATTTTTAGCAAATCTAATCTCCTATGCGATTGATTATTTTAAACGCTTAAAATCGGATTATGGCACAGGCAAAGAACGCAAAACAGAAATAAAAATCTTTGGAGATGTAGATGCAACCAAAGTCGTCATTAGAAACACCAAACTCTATGTTAATCGAGAAGAAGGTTTCGTAGGTACAGGTCTCAAACGTGACGAATACGTATGTGATTGTAGTGATATTGACGATGTGATTGTATTTACTAAAGATGGTAAATTATTGGTTACAAAAGTTGATAATAAAACCTTTGTTGGGAAAGGTATTATTCATGTCGCTGTTTTCAAGAAAAAAGACAAACGTACCATTTATAATATGATTTATAAAGATGGCAAAGCAGGAGCCTCCTACATCAAACGCTTTGCAGTCACGGGAGTAACTCGAGATAAAGAATATGACTTAACCAATGGAAAACCGAATTCTAACGTTTTGTATTTTTCTGCAAATCCAAATGGTGAAGGTGAAGTTGTAACCGTTATATTACGACAAGTTGGAAGTATTAAAAAATTAAAATGGGATATTGATTTTGCTGATATCATTATAAAAGGACGGGTTTCTAAAGGAAATATAGTAACCAAATATGCAATAAAACGCATTGAGCTTAAGGAAAAAGGTGTGAGTACTTTAAAGCCCAGAAAAATTTGGTTCGATGACACTATTCAGCGTTTGAATGTCGAAGGTCGTGGAGAATTAATAGGTGAATTTAGGGGTGAGGATCGTATTTTAATCATTACACAGTCCGGAATTGCTAAGACAATTATTCCTGAAATCACAACCCATTTTGAGGAAGATATGATTGTCTTGGAAAAATGGGTGCCAAGCAAACCAATTTCGGCTATTTACTTCGATGGTCAGAAGGAAAAACATTACGTAAAACGATTTTTAATAGAAAATGAAAACAGAGAAGATATGTTTATTTCCGAGCATCCTTCAAGTTTACTAGAAATTGTTTCTACCGATTGGCGTCCCGTTGCAAAAATAGCATTTGCCAAAGATAGAGGTAAAGAACGTCGTGAAGATCAAATCATAGATATTGAGCAGTTTATTAGTGTCAAAGGGGTTTCTGCCTTAGGAAACCAATTAACGAAGTTTAAGGTCAATCAAATTGACTTGATGGAGTCGTTACCTTATACACAACCCGAAGAAACTCCTGCTGATGAAATAGATGTAATTGCTGAAGAGATTGTAGGCGAAATAAGTGAGACTTCACAAGAAGAATTGAAAGCAATGTCAGAAACTCCACCAGCAAAAAACATAACTAATACTGGTCCAAAAAATCCAGATTCAGAAAGTTCTAATGAAGAAGGTCAAACGACCTTATTCTAGTTTAACTCGTTTAGCATCACCTTGTTGTTTATTAGTCTCACCAACGTAACCATATTCAAACGTATAACTATCTTTTGTTGTGGTTAGAATCTTAAGATGAATATCTTTTTGTTCTGCACGATTTTTAGGGTTAATTGTTTTGAAAACCATCTCACAATCGTTGATCCAACGCACTTTTGCTGAGTCTTTTACTCCGTTAAAAGTTTCCACTTGTAAATCAGAGGTTCTAGAAAACATAGACTTATATTCCTTCCCATCAATAGTGATTGTGCTCTCGTAAGTTCCTGTTTTGAAGTTGTTACAATTGCGTTCGACTTTGTAGCAACTGAAGTATAAAAAAGCGCTTAAAGCTAGTACATATTTCATTTATTAAATTTTAAAGACACATGAACATCCATTTAAATCGTTTGATTGGAATAAAGATTTAGTAATGAATATTTTGCACTACAAACATACAAAAGGGATTTAGCAATCTAAATTATTTTGCCGTATTCGTTGAATAATTTCTAAAACTCCCATCCTTGTAGAAAATCACGATGCGCTCAATAGAGACCTCTCCATTGGAAATTTCAGAAATTTGATTTGAAGGAAGAGAGCTTAAAGGAACTGGGGTGGACTCAACTTTTTGTAGTGGGGTAGTGCTTTTAGGAAATTCACCAACACCACTTAAGAGCCATAAAAGTTCAATATCGGGAAAAGCATTGAGCACTTTGGTGATAAATTCTAAGCTTGGTTTGTTGCGTCCACTTAAGATATGTGAAATACTGGAGCGTTGTACAGTAATAATTTCAGCAAAAGCAGAAGCTGATAAACCATAATAGTCAAGGATTTTTTTGAGTCGAGTGTTGAATTCTGTTGTATCAATCATAGTTTACATGTGTAGCGTTAAATGGAGTTTACAAATGTAACATATTTTTTTGAAATATACAAATAACAACGTAATATGATTAAATAATTATTAAATTAAAGCTTTAATAAAA
>ERZ887849.1504-NODE-1504-length-21582-cov-19.182980_pt1 | contig 21582 bp, 18 predicted proteins | sample MGYA00521267_ERZ887849 | MGnify/ENA primary metagenome ERZ887849 (study PRJEB32303, sample SAMEA104408601) | aquatic metagenome | biome: Brackish water; feature: Pelagic; material: water | place: Baltic Sea | collected 2014-06-06T16:11:00 | depth 2,863 m ... | reverse complement strand
TGCGACACGGCGTTTACATCGCGTGGTCAGTGAGGGGGATCAACCTTACTAACCTCAGCTAAACTAAACTAGATTGAACCATCCTATGAGAGCGGACGACGAGCCGCCTCTTAAAAAACCTAACGATCAATCTAGCGAACGACAGCGCGCACACATAAAGCGCCACCTCTCTGAACATCATCTCTCAGGCAGCTTAGTTTGAGCGGTACACCTTTAGGAAGCCGCCTCTTTGGGATTGCGCGCTCAGGTTTGACTGTTCGCAAAGCGGACGCTTTTTCAGCCTGATCGTCACGCCCTATCAAGCGACAAGTGCCCTAGCGCCGCTATCCAAACAAGTGAGGACTCAGTTCACCGCTCTGAGTGACGAATAGTGGCCACATAGTGCTCGACTTCCCGTTTGACCATGGGCGCAAATAAGTACAGCGCTAATACGTTCGGGACCGCAATCAAGAAGGCCATCGCATCAGAGAAGTCGAGTACCGCTGACAGTTCAAGCATGCAACCCAGCGCAATAAACCCACAAAAAACCAGTTGAAAGATCAGTGCACGAATCCGGCCTTCTCCCACTAAGTAGGTCCACCCTTTCAGCCCGTAGTAAGACCACGCGAGCGCCGTTGAAAACGCAAACAATAATGCCGCCACGGCAATGACATAGGGCGCCCACGCAAAGTGCCAAGCAAACGCTGCTGACGTTAACTCGATGCCTGCCAGGCCAGATCCAATTAAGTTATGGGGCATGGCGGTAGTGAGAATCACCAATGAACTGAGCGAGCAAATCACCACCGTATCAATGAACGGCTCCAGTAACGCCGTAATACCCTCGGACGCGGGAGCCTCGGTTTTCACCGCGGCATGTGCAATCGACGCCGAACCGATTCCCGCTTCGTTCGAAAACAACGCTCGCTGAAAGCCGATAATCACGGCGCCCAGCGCCCCACCCGACGCGGCTTGTCCGGTGAATGCCTCAGTCAGCACTAACCGCAGCGCGCCCGGCAAGTGTTCGGCACTCAGCGCAATGACAATGACACTGCTCAGCACATAAAGAATGGCCATAACAGGCACCAAAACAGCCGCCACCCTAGCAATAGACTGAATACCCCCGATAATCACCGCCGCTACAGTGGCCGCCAAACCCAAGCCAAATAACCAACCCATATCAGCGAGCACTGACGCCTGCCCCCCGGTGATCACCAGCACCTGCGCATAGGCCTGATTAGACTGAAACATATTGCCAATACCCAAACAGCCAATAACGAGTGCCAAGGCATAGAAGGCGCCCATCCCTTTACCTAGCGATGGCCAACCGCGGTCACGGAAATAGGCCTCAAGATAAAACATGGGACCGCCCGATACCGATCCGTTGGCGTTATAACGCCGGTATTTCACGCCCAGCGTGCACTCCACCAACTTGGTAGACATCGACAGTAGCCCAGCCAAAAACAACCAAAAGGCAGCGCCGGGGCCACCGAGGGAGATCGCGACGGCCACGCCGCCAATATTGCCCACCCCCACCGTGCCTGAAATCGCCGTTGCGACCGCTTTGAAGTGGCTAATTTCGCCCCGGGCGGTAGGATCTGAAAACTCTCCTCTCACATGGCGGATGGCCAAACCAAGGGCGCGTAAATTGATGAATCGCAAGTAGAGGGTAAAAAAGACGGCCGCGCCCCCCAACCACATGACAATCAGCGGCACGGGCGTGCCCGCGACGGGGATGGTGTAGAACACAACTGACGAAAGCGTCTCAGCGATTGGGCCGACGTGGGCTTCGACCCACTGATCAGGAGATAGACTCATAAAGATCAACTCACAAGGAAAGATTTCGCGCTCAGCGTCAACATACTAATAGGGCCCGCAAGCGACGAAGTTCTCACAAACAAAGCCGGCTCAACGCAGCGCCAACTGAAACGCCTAAAAAGGAAGGTGGCCGCCGCCGACAATGCAATCGGCGCTATTGCCGGAAGCAACGCACACAAGCTTTGATCAACGCTGAGCACAATGTCGTCGCCATACTGTGATTATCGATCATTTTGCTGAGACCGCCAATGCGACGCAGTATATCCATCACGGTCTGCTGTGGCCTGTGTTAAAACGGAAAGACTCGTGGCAGTAAGAGCAACACCACACTCGAGTAAGCCAGCGAGACCAACCAACCAAATCGAATGTAGTCTTGACGCGAATATCCGCCGAGATTCTGCACCATCAGATTAGTTGCATAGCCATAGGGTGTTAAAAACGAAGCACTCCCTCCCAGTGCCACTGCCATGACAAATGCCATTGGCTCGAGCCCCGTTGTGACGGCGATGGAGTAACCGATCGGAAACATCAGTGCCGCTGCTGCGTTATTGGTCATCAACTCTGTCATTGCCAGCGTCAAGCCGTAAATCAGTACCAACATCAACGTCGGTGAGAGCCCGGCGAGCAGTGGCGAGAGACCCAGCATCGCCGTCTCCATCAGTCCTGAATTGAGTACTGCCTGTGAAATCGCCAGCGCTGAAGAGACGATCAACCACATCTCGAATGGAAAACGTCGGCGTAATTCAGCGGCACTGAACAATTTGAGTGACAACATCAGCAGCAGCAGAAACATAAGACCTGTCGACAAAGGCACCCAACCGGCGATGGAACAACCCACCGCAGCAGCCATCCCCACTGCGGTAATGACACTCTTTGTCATCGAAAGACTATGACTGGCAACGCTGTTATCAACAATTAAAAAGTTTCGACTCAAATTACTGCGCTTTTGAAAGTCTGCTCCCACTGCCAGCATCAGCGAGTCACCGGCACGTAAGGAGATATTTCCCAACTTTCCCGATAACCGTTCTCCATCGCGATGAAGACCCACCACCGCCGCATCAAAGCGCGACCGAAACTCACTTTGCTTGATCGTCAGACCGATGACTGGCGCACCCGGTAACAAAACCACTTCAGTTAAGTTCGTGCCCAACAATCCTTGGTCTAGCGCAAAGGAGCGCAAGCCGTGGAAGCGTTCTAAAATACCGACTTTTGTGACGTCGCCTGAAAAGATGAGTCGGTCACCGGCTTCCAGGTACTCATCTGGCATCACCGGTGTCATCAACCGTCCTTGGCGCACCAGTTCCACTAAAAATAAATCGCCGAGATCTCTCAGTCCGTTTTCCAGTACGGTATTACCCACCAGTCGAGAATCATCAGCGACCACCATCTCGATCAAAAAATCATGAGTCTGGGCATACGCCTCGTGGCTAGCCGGGAGTACCCGGTGCATCAACAACATCGCCGTCAATCCTGCCATCGCCGCCGGCAATGCCACCGGTAAAAAAGCAAAAAAGGTAATGCCGCTACCAGTCAGATCCTCCAAAAAACTGCTGACGATGAGATTCGTGGAGGTACCAATCAGCGTCAGCGTCCCCCCGAGGATGGCCGCATAAGAAATGGGCAATAAAATCTGGCTTGCGGCATGGTAAGGATTCTTTCTTAGGGTACCGGCGAGCGTTGCGACCACGGCCGTATTATTCACGAAAGCGGAAAACAACATGGTCATACCAGACAGACCCAAGAGGGTTTTTGGTAATGATCGCCTGACGACATAATGAGACAAGGATAATAACCACGGCAGCCGCTCAAGACCGAGGGACACCATCAGCAACAGCAACAAGGTCACTAACCCCTCATTGGTTGCCTTCGCCATGACGCTCGACAGGTCTATGGAACCCACCATGACACAAGCCGCCATCGCTGCCGAGAACAATAGCGGCGGCGACCATCGGCTGAATATGAGGCACCCGATCAATGCCACTACAATCAGGGCAATTAACACCTGCTCCATCGGTTCTCTGCTTCCGTTTTCGTGGACTGCCAGAATACGCCTTCTTTAGGTCACAGAAAAAGTCCCAAATCTGGTCATCCTCCCGCTTCACCGATAGAATCCTCGCTGTGGTTTTGCCACTCGACCGCAATTTTACGCATTAAAAAATGCGTCCGTAGCACACTAAAAGGAGACCACTATGCTGGCTTACACCACTCTGGGCGTCACTGACTTTGAGCGGGCCAACGCCTTCTACGCTTCGTTACTCAGCGTCATCGATGCCGGCCATGTCATGGGCAATGAGCGTATTGCGCTCTATGGCACTGATGTACAAAATCCTATGCTGGCTATTTGTATTCCTTATGATGAAAAACCAGCCAGCTCAGGTAACGGCACGATGGTGGCGATCCGCGCAGGCAGTCGAACAGCCTGTGACGAGATGTACGCCAAAGCCATCGCATTAGGCGCGATCTGTGATGGCCCTCCGGGAGAGCGCGTGCCAGACTTTTTTTACGGCGCTTATGTTCGCGACCCCGATGGCAATAAGCTCTGTTTCTGCCAAATGGGCGCCAGCTGACGCGCTCACATTCGTTACGAATCCTACTTGGACACTTTTTTATGCGCCTTATCGCTACTGTAGCCTGTGTCGCCCTATCGTGCTGCTTCACACTTTGCAGCGTCGTCGCTACGGCTCATACGAAGAGCGACGTCATCACGGTTGAGAATGGCGATACCATTACCGGTGCCATCGACTCGATGAGTGCCGGAAAATTATCCCTCAATACAGCCTACGCTGGCATGATCAAGATAAAGTGGCGAGAGATTCAGCAAATTGATAGCCGATACGTCTATGAAGTACGTCTCGACGACGGGGAACGACTGTATGGTCACTTCGCCAAGACAGAGGAAAAGAGTGTACTCACCTTCAAGGTTCGCGGCGCTACGCGGCAACTGGATCTAGAGGATATTGTTGAGATTCGCTCTATCGAAGAGCAACTGGCCGATCAGTTAGATCTCAAAGTGACCAGCACCATTTATGCTGATCCGAATGCGACGACCCTAACGCTATCGACTTCTGGCACCTACGATTCTCGAGGGGGACGAACCGGTTTTTCTGGACGAATTGACGACAACCAGACAAGGGCCAAGGACCAGGACGGTAACAAAGTTAAGACCACCCTTAATAGCTCAAATTTCACCCTCTATCGCGAATTTTGGCGGACGCGTGGTGCCGCGCAGTCCTATCGCGTGCTTAATGCCGTTTACTCTTCCAATGATGCGCTCGGCGTTGACCACAGGTTCTCGATGGGTGTCGGATTAGGACGCTATTTCATACAAGATTTAGGCCATGAGCTGGCTGTCTCTGCGGGTATTCAGGGCGTTCAGGAGCGCAAATTTGCTTGCGTCGACATCGACGAGGACCTCGATGAAGACGGGACGACCATTGATTGTGTCAATACCAAGAATGGGAACGAAGACCTGATCGACAATGCCGCCGAGATGTTTATCAACTTGCAATGGCACCTCTACAGCTTCGCCTCTCGAGACATGGATATTTCCATGGTTGGCAACGCTTACCCGTCGCTGTCTGAATGGGGAGACATAAGAGGCGATTTTAATTTGATGTTGAGTTGGGAGCTGTTTCCGAGCTTCTATTGGAGTATCAACGCACGCACTGAATTTGACAGTTCTGCAGAAGACCGAGGGCAACTGAAGCTAGATACGACCGACTACACCATCACTACCGGCATTACTTGGAGCTACTAGGCAGACTCTTCTCCCTGTCGCCCTACTGGCGGCTCAGATGCCGTCAGCATATGCACGTCGCGTTGCGGAAAGGGAATCGAAATCCCCTCTGCGTCAAATCGTTGCTTAACCGACTTGTTCAGCGCCCACAGCGTCTCCCAGAACTGCTCGGTTTTCACATAAGCGCGCACCATAAAATCGATCGAGGAATCGCCGAAGTGCTTGACCCGCACCATCGGTGGTGGCGTTGTGAGGAAACGCTCATCAGCAGCTATCAGTTCTTCTAAGACTTGCTGTACGTGATCAAGATCTTCACTGTAACTCACGCCGTAAATCACATCGGTGCGACGAAGGTGCTGGCCCGTGTAATTCATAATGACACCGCCCCAAATCTTGCTGTTTGGGATAATAAGCACTCGATTATCAACGGTCACGATCGTCGTGTTGACCAAGTTCATCTTGCGAACCTCGCCCTCCACATCCGCTGCCGAGATAAAATCACCGGTGTCGAAAGGTCGATAGGCCAAAATCATCGCACCTGATGCAAAATTCGCCAGCGTATCTTGCAGGGCAAAACCGACAATAAAACCAATGACTCCTAATCCTGCAATGAGGGGCGTCACGGAGATTCCAATTTGAGACAACGCCACCAACATCCCGATTAAAAATACGACGGTGCCCGCCATAGAAATCAGGGTCTCCCTCAGTAGTTGAGAGACCGACTCCTCGGCGTTTCTCAGTGCACGCGCCGTCAATCGCTTTGCAATCCGTGACAAGGCGCGGGAGATAATCACAATGACCACAAATAAAATAAAAGAAATCGCCGTACCGATGCCGCGATTCGAAAGCCAATCACGGATCTCACTGGATATCTCGGCGTACAAGACATTAATGACGGCAGTGTCCACCAGCGTCAACGCTAAACCGCGACGCTCCTCGATCAGTGTTCGCCGCATTTCCAGCGTATCGGCTCCCAACAGCTCAAGTTGTGTCACGACCTTTCTTAAGCGTTTGGTCGCCAGCTCTAATCTTTCGGACTCAAATCGCGCTGCCTGCAGCAAATCGGCGTCGGTGCCATCAGCAGCGCTTCGAGCCGAGAGCATGCTAAGTCCGTGCCGGTGAAGGTGGACAAGACCCATCATCTCATCGCCAAAATAGGTCAACGTACTGATGACTTTTTTCCTAAGATCTGTCTCCTCCAGCTCAAGCGTCTTCATTAACAGTGTCAGATCAGAGGCCAGTGACAGGTATTTCAGGCGCTGCCCGTCTAATAATTCTCCCAGTGACTCCTCGCTCAGTAACGCAGCGCCGGAGAGGCTAGCTTGGCGAGCCAACGACTGGTTCAATCTCTCCGTCAAACTGGCAAAACGAACCACCAGCGTTTGCTCTATCTCAATGCCTCGCGACTGCACGAGTTGCCGCAACGTCGCCCTCTCGGGGGCGTCTTCTGGTTGCGCCATCACACGATGCGACAGCGCCATGATATTTTTGAGCAAATTAATGGTTTTTTCATCGAGCCGAATTTCTAGCGTTCGACGACGCTCGGGTGAATCTGGCAGGGGCATCGCCTCAAAGGCATGCAGTGATTTCACCTCGTTGTAGACTTCCTCTGAGAGCTCCGCAATCGTCATATCGGTCTGTGGCCGGGGGACAAGTAATTCTCGCTCTTGCGCCGCTACAGTGGTCGCGCCGATGATAGCTGCCAACGCAATGGCATTAACCATAGCAATGTGAAGTCGTGTTACTACCATAAGGTGCACGCAGCCTCCCCTAAGCTTTATGCCGCTGCTCGACGCCGTTTCACGGCTTGAGCAAGATGATGCAGTGTCGCAGCTGTCTGGTCCCAATCCATACAAGGATCAGTAATACTTTTGCCGTACTCCAGCTCATCGATATTCACAACATCTTGTCGGCCACCCTCAATAAAACCCTCTAGCATTAAACCGACAATCCGATGATCACCCCGTTCTATCTGCGACGCAATATCCTCAGACACGGCCACTTGCAGACTCGGTTTTTTGCGACTGTTGGCATGGCTAGCATCAATCATGACTGCCTCTGGCAGTGACGCTTTGCGCAGCATGGCACAGGCATCGTCGACCGAGAACATATCGTAATTGGGCTGTGGGCCACCCCGCAAGATCAGATGACAGTAGGGGTTACCCGCCGTTTCAACGATGGCACACTGGCCGCGCTTGGTAACAGACAAAAAATGATGTGGGTGCTGCGCTGCGCCAATGGCATCGACAGCAATCTGGATATTGCCACCGGTACCGTTTTTAAAGCCTACCGGGCAAGAGAGACCGCTCGCGAGCTCGCGATGACTCTGGCTTTCGGTTGTCCGAGCACCAATCGCACCCCAGGCAATCAGATCTGCGATGTACTGCGGTGAGATTAAATCCAAGTACTCCGTCGCGGTAGGCAGCCCCATGGCGTTGATTTCTAGCAGCAACCCTCGAGCTCGGCGCAGCCCCTCGTTCACGTCAAAAGAATTATCGAGGTGAGGATCGTTGATCAGTCCCTTCCAACCCACCGTTGTGCGAGGCTTTTCAAAATAAACACGCATTACCACCAGGAGCTGGTCTGAGACGGTCTTATTCAACGCCGCAAGCCGTCCAGCATAATCAAGTGCCGCTACCGGATCATGGATCGAACAGGGACCGACGACGACAATAAGGCGGTCATCCGTCTTTTCGAGCACCGATTGAATCGCATTGCGAGACGCCGTGACATGCTCTGCAACGTCGCCTTGGGCAGGCATTTCGTCAATCAGCTGCTCGGGGATTAATAACTCACGCAACTTACGGATGCGTAAGTCATCAGTATTCGTGGACATGTGAGGCGCCTCTTTGCCATAGACAGTCAAAAACGCCGCAGGATAACACTGACAGGCCCCTAATCTGGGGCCAAGTATTCACTTTCTGCCAGTAATTTATCCACCAAACGGCCAATGCTGTTAGGAGTCACTAAGTGGGCTGCATACCAGGTGTGCAAACAGCGAATACGATGCGGCCCGGTAATGCCTCCTATACCGCGCTCATCTAATGCCTGCCTCATATTCTGGCTGCTCAGTAAACGCACTTCCTCAGCTAAGAGATAGCGCTCTCGTTCGCGTTTGTAGCGCAAATGGTCTCGCTCCATGGCACTTTGCAGTGCCGACGACTCATCCACACGGGCCTGCAGGCGTGCGATCCAACCCGCCGCCTCCAAGCGATCGATTTGCAAGCACAACGCGGCATCGACCAACCAGTAAAGCGTTGGAAACGGTTTATTATCAACCACTGATGCAACACGAATCACGACGGGGGCTCCCGATGGATCGAGCACTGGAATGGCCTTTAACCCTCGGGGCGTGCGACCCAGTAGGCGGGTCACTTGCTCGCATTGCTCGTCAGTTGGCACACATTCTGAAGCGGTCTGCATAGCGTGATCATACCATCGAGAATCATTGACCCGACCACCATCTGGGAGTACCGTGCCCCACGTTAGGTGCCTACCGGCTCAAGGGTCTGGGTAGGTTAAAAGGGAAGTCCGGTAAGAGCATATCGAGTCCGGCGCTGCCCCCGCAACGGTGATCACATCTGTGACAGCCCGATACCTGCCTGACAAAACCTCAATATGTGGAGCGGAGGGCTCCTTTAGGATCGCGTCTCATAGTTGCATGCCTGCGTGCCCTAATGAACTTTTCCTGTTTGGCTCCCTCCTCTCCGTGCCACGGTGAAGTGTTGGGCTCGTGTCGACGCGAGTCCCGATAAGAAGGAATCTCTCAGATGACAGGTCGATCACAAAACACGCCTTTCTCACAATACCGACTCGCGTATCGCTGTCAGCGACGACACGCTAGTCCGCAGCGCACCAGCGTCTTATTGGCGCTGTCGTTAGGTCTCTGCCTGACTAGCAATACGATCGCTCAGACGGTGGAAGCACCCGCCGCGATTGAGGAAACGGTCATTGTTGCTTCCCGAGTGGCTGACTTAACACATCAAGTCGGCGTGTCTGTCAGCGTTTTGGATCGAGCCGATATTGTATCTCTCGGGTACCCGGACTTAGGATCACTACTCGATACGCAGCCCGGCGTCACTGTGACAATGGATGGCGGATTTGGCAAAGCAGCAGCAGTGCGCGTTAGAGGAGAAGAGGGCTTTAGGACACGAATTGTGCTGGATGGCATCAATATCGCTGATCCCTCCTCACCGCAGATCAGCCCTCGTATTGAACACATACTCAGTAGTGAGTTGACCCGCGTAGAAATTCTGCGCGGACCGCAGGGTTTGTTATGGGGTGCTGATGCTGGCGGCGTGGTGTTGATGTCCACCATTGATCAAGCGGCACAGACAGGACTCGATGCCTCAGTCGAAATCGGCGGCGATGAGTTTGGACAAGCCGCCATCAAGGGAACTTACGTCGGCGAACAGCTCACCGGCACGTTGTCGTTGGCAACGCTCGAATCCGAGGGGATCAACGCTCGCGACAGTGACAATATCAACCCCGACCGGGACGGCTATGAGAATACAACCGTCCACGGTGCCGTCGACTTTGAACTGACAGAAACCTGGTCTCTCAAGATCTCAGCAACCGACATTGATGGCGATAACGAGTATGACAGTTGCTATGACACCCTCACTTTCGCCCTACTCAATGACTGCGATGATCGCTATGAGCAGCAGGCTTGGCGTGCAGCACTGGCCTATGAAGCAAACGCTCATTCTTTAGAACTCAGCACGGCTTCAAGCGATACAGAGCGTGCGTTCTTTTCGGCCGGGCTACTCTCTTTTGGAACGAGCGGTGAGATTGATGCACTGTCTTTATTGGGTACCTGGCGTATTGCGTCAAACACTCGCATCACTTACGGCGCAGAAGAAGAAAAGCAAAAACTGGATGATGGGGCCACAGGCAGAGAACGCGACAACACCGGCCTCTATCTTGAAATTCAGCAACAATGGCTCGATGGCGTCATCACCGCTGGCTGGCGACGCGATGACAACGACGATTTTGGTGAACATGACAGCTGGCGAGTCAGCGCCCGGCAGACTTTGCCGGGACTCGACCGATGGTCTCTTCGCGGCGCGATTGGCACCGGATTTCGAGCACCCAGCTTATATGAGATTGCCTACAACACCGGTCCTTTTGCCTACCCGCCTGCCACGCTCGCACCGTTAAAAGAAGAACAGTCAGAGGGGTGGGAGATCGGTCTCGTTGGCTTGCTCGGCGATGCCACAGTGGAAGTGATTTGGTTCGACCAGCAAATTGAAAACGAAATTATCTATGACATGGCGAACTACAGCGGATACTTACAAACTGAAGGTAAAAGCACCTCTGAGGGAGTCGAACTCGTGGGCAGTCTGCCGCTGTCGCAGCGGTTAGCCTTGGAGGGGAATTTCACCTGGAACGATACGGCGCAGCAGGATGGACGCCAACGACCTTATCGTCCAGAGGAGACGGGGCGCATCAGCCTCATTTGGGATCAATCAAACTGGAGTGCCAGACTGACAGCACGGCACACCGGAAAAGCTGTCGATCCCTTCTTGACGCCAATCGCTACCACCCTCACTCTCGATCTGACAGCACGCTGGGCAGTCTCGTCTCGTTGGTCATTAGAAGCACGAGTACTGAATCTGACAGACGAGACGAATCAACAGATCCCCGGCTATCGCATGCCTGGATTAACCGCCTATGCGGGGATTCGGGTCTCCCTATAGGGTTTTGTTATGGATAAGAATACTCGACATAAGAACGCCATGGAAAAACAGAAAGCCGCAGTGGACGACAGTATCGCTAGGGCGGATATCGAGCGTGGCGTCGCGGTGTTACTCACGGGTGATGGCAAGGGTAAAACCAGCTCTGCGTTTGGCATGGTGATACGTGCGCTCGGATATCAGCAGAAAGTGGGTATCGTCCAGTTCATTAAGGGTGCTCAGGCGTCTGGTGAAGAAATTTTTGTGAAAGAACAGCTATCTGGCGTAGCGCTTTACCAGATGGGCACGGGCTTTACCTGGGATACACAAGATCGAGAGGCGGATATTGCTGCCGCCATTCGCACTTGGGAGCAGGCGACGGAGATGCTCAGTGACCCCAGCTACGATCTAGTGGTCTTAGATGAGCTTACCTATATGCTTGCCTTTGATTACTTACCTGAAGCAGACGTGATCACTGCACTCACCCAACGCCCAGAGAGCCAGAGTGTGGTGGTCACGGGTCGCGGGGGAGGTCAGGCACTGCGAGAAGCGATGGACACTGTTTCCGAGGTAAAAGAGATCAAACATGCCTATCGAGCTGGTATTCGTGCCCGGCTGGGCGTGGATTACTGAATATGGAAACGCATCCGGCCATCCGACCGGTTGGTTTCATTGTCTACAAGTTCCTTAACTCTGTTTTTCTAGGATTATCAGTAGGCGCCGTCTTCGTCCTGTACACCCCTCTCTCGCCATCAATATTTTCTGCCGGCGGCATTGGCCTTGCGCTGGGGACCTTACTGGTCGCAACACAGTATCGTCGTATCCTGGTGCCCAAATGGTTTTATCGGCTGTCTTTACTGGTTGAGTTAACAACGCTCACTGGCGTCGCGGCAGTATTAGTGTTTCCACTTGATCTATCGCTAGCGCTCTTTATCTACATAGGCTATCAAATCACCTTCGCATTGGGAGGCTATTTGGTGCGCTGCGAGACATTGCTCATGGTATCGGTCGATCAGCTGCGCAAACTCGACGTGGCAAAACAGGCAGGTTACCTCGTTGGGATGGCAGCGGCGTGGGCTGCCTATACTGCGCTGGCCTCTTTAGCAGGCATAGAGGCGCGTGCGGCCCAAGTGATCGCCTTACACTGGCCACTACTGGTGATCGAAGCTACCGTGATAGCAGCGCTATTGCTTGCCTTCAACCGAGACCAGCTCCGACTCGCATCGGCGCCACTGGCTCTTTAATCCAGTAAATCTGGCTGTTCGGCCAGAATGACATCGAACAAAGGCTGTGCGCTAAACCATCCGGCCAACGTACTGCCGACTTGTCCGGCGGTATGTTTCGCCATCTCATCCGGGATCGGACTCGGCGTGCCCGCCGCTTCGGCCATCAACTGCACTTGGCAGCTGCGCTCAAGTGTCACATACCACCAAAGGGCTTCATCAACTGACTCACCCACCGTTAGATGCCCGTGATTTTTTAGCATAATGGCTTTTTTATCGCCTAGCGCGCCCGCCAGTCGCTCACCCTCAGTCATCGAAACCACCACACCCGTGTAGTCATCCAGCAACGCCAAATCATCATAAAACGCACACGCATCCTGGGTCAGCGGGTCCAACACACGACCAAACGATGACCATGTTTTGCCGTAAATCGAGTGTGCGTGGGCGGCCGCAGTCACCTCTGGCCGCGCCCGATGAATCTGGCTGTGAATCGTGAAGGCTGCTCCATTCAACAGTCCCTCCCCGTCAACGACCTCGCCATCATGACTGACGCGAATGAGGTCAGAGACACGCACCAATTTAAAAGAGCGTCCCATTGGGTTGACCCAAAATGTCTCAGTATCAATGGGGTCTCTCACCGTAATGTGACCGGCGACGCCCTCATCAAAGCCAAACTTGCCAAATAATCGGAGTGCCGCCGCCAATCGCTGTTGACGAAATAAACGCTCGGCCACCGGGTCTAATGTAGACGACATATCAGTCAAATCCGCATTCATAACCAAGTCATTAACTTGCTCACCCATCGCTATTTGCTCCCGTGTTCGCGCCAAAACTGTGCGGCCTCTCTCGCCACTTCACCATCGGACGGCATGTCCATTCCTCGGTTGGCAAGATGCTCCAGATAAGCGCTAAGGATCGTGCCTCGTTGCATCGATACCTCCTCGGGCCTCAATGGTTCCCCACACTGATCACAACTGAGTATCGAGCGAGTGATCTTGCCGCATCGACTGTGACGATGGTGCTCGGGAGGACCATTGCCATCGTCCAACCAGTCATCACCCCACTGACTCAATGTCATCAACACCGGATAGAGCGCCAATCCCTTGCGTGTCAGGCGGTACTCATAGCGAACCGGTCGGTCCATATAAGCGACTCGCGTTAGCACGCCCTCATCTACCAGTTTGCGCAACCGCTCCGACAGCCGATGTCGCGTGACACCCAGACTGCGTTGAAATGCATCGAAGCGACGGGTACCGCGAAAGGCGTCACGAATGATCAGTAACGTCCATCGTTCACCGAGAATAGAGAGTGCTCGGGCTACCGAGCACACCTGTTGATCAATTTCTTCCCATTTCATAAGGAAAAGAGTGCGCGTCTGATAAGACAAACGCAAGCGCGGGCACACAAGTGCCCGCGAAAACGTAAGATTGACTCAACGGCTCAGCCAAACTGATTCATGGTGTTATCGTCGCCCGCGGCTTTGAGCGCCGCATCGCCGGAGAAGTACTCCTTGTGGTCGTCGCCCATATCGGAGCCCGCCATGTTCTGGTGACGAACACAGGCAATACCTTGACGAATTTCTTTACGCTGAACACCGGCAACATATCCCAGCATTCCCGCTTCGCCAAAATACTCCTTAGCCAGATTATCGGTGGATAACGCAGCAGTATGGTAAGTCGGCAACGTAATCAGATGGTGGAAGATCCCAGCCTCTCTCGCCGCATCTCGCTGGAAAGATTGGATCTGTTGATCCGCCTCACGCGCAAGATCTGTTTCATCGTAACTGGCATCCATCAAGGCGGCGCGCTCGTAAGCGGTCATATCCTGACCCGCCTCAGACCAAGCGTCAAAAACCTGCTGGCGGAAGCTCAAGGTCCAATTAAATGAGGGGCTGTTGTTATAAACCAGCTTGGCATTCGGGACCGCTTCCCGAATGCGATTGACCATTGCTGCGATCTGGCCAACGTGGGGCTTTTCTGTTTCGATCCAGAGTAAATCTGCGCCATTTTGCAAAGAGGTGATGCAGTCGAGTACCACTCGGTCCTCACCAGAGCCTTTACGGAACTGAAACAAACCCGAGGCAAGACGCGCGGGCTTGAGTAACTTACCGTTCGCTTTGACAACGACATCGCCATTGGCGATATCCTCAGCGCTCTCGATGTAGTCTCCATCGAGAAAGCTGTTGTACAGATCGCCTAAATCTCCCGGCTCCTGAGTCACTGCAATCTGCTTAGTTAAGCCTGCCCCGAGGGAATCAGTCCGCGCGACGATGATCCCGTCCTCAACACCCAGCTCCAAGAAGGCATAGCGAATCGCCCGAATCTTAGCGATGAAATCAGCGTGAGGAACCGTCACCTTGCCATCTTGATGGCCGCACTGCTTTTCATCCGAGACCTGATTTTCAATTTGAATCGCACAGGCGCCGGCCTCAATCATGCTGCGGGCTAACAGGTAAGTTGCCTCCTCGTTACCAAATCCTGCATCAATATCAGCAATGATCGGCACAACGTGAGTTTGGAAGGCATCGATTTGACTCACGATGGCCTGAGCCTCGATGTCATTACCGGACTTCCTTGCCTTATCTAAATCACGAAATAATCCACCGAGCTCACGGGCATCTGCCTGGCGAAGAAAGGTGTAAAGCTCCTCGATCAGCGCGGGCACAGACGTTTTCTCGTGCATCGACTGATCGGGCAATGGCCCGAATTCCGAACGCAGCGCGGCGATCATCCAGCCCGACAAGTACAGGTAGCGCTTATCGGTGTTACCAAAGTGCTTCTTAATCGAGATGAGCTTTTGCTGCCCAATAAAACCGTGCCAGCAACCGAGAGACTGAGTGTACTGACTCGGGTCGTTGTCATAGTCGCCCATGTCTTTGCGCATGATGGCTGCCGTATAACGGGCAATATCGAGCCCGGTCTGAAAACGATTTTGAAGTCGCATACGCGCTGCATGCTCAGGGCTGATATCCGACCATCCGGCGGTTTGACCACAGGTTGATTCAAGCGCCTTAATAGTGTCTGCGTAATTAGACATGAAGTCTCTCCGGCTAAGATCACCGCTACCACAACGGTGAATAAGGTGATGGAGTGTAGGCATCGGAGAGGCATTTTCAAAAGAAATAGAAACCATATCTGCCATTCACTGAAGAAATGGTAAGTTATGCCCCACTGGAACGCTGCGCTTTAAGTTATTGCCATTTCCCCCTAGACTCCGCCCCTTGCTTGCGTTTCGACGCAAGACGGACTTGTCAGGAGAGCAAGGCATGAGTGAGCCATTGGTTAGCATTATCATGGGTTCACAGTCTGACTGGAGCACCATGCAGGCTGCGACCACCGTTTTATCAGAACTGGATATTCCCTTTGAATCCAGCGTCGTGTCAGCACATCGAACGCCGGCTCGACTGGTGGAGTTTGCTGAGGGTGCCGCTGCACGTGGCGTTAAAGTGATCATTGCTGGCGCTGGCGGTGCAGCCCACCTCGCAGGCATGGCCGCTGCGATGACCCACCTTCCTGTGATTGCCGTGCCTGTTTCAAGTAAACATCTACAGGGAATGGACAGCTTGTTGTCGATGGTTCAAATGCCGCGCGGTGTCGCAGTGGCTTGCCAAGCCATCGGTGAACCCGGTGCTTACAACGCGGGATTACTAGCAGCTCAGATTCTAGCCACCTCAGACACAGTCCTGTCTCAATCTATTCAGCATTGGCGATCGCAGCAAACCGCGGGTGTCCCGCATTCGGTGGACTGATGCGCATTGCGATTGTCGGCTGCGGCCAACTGGCGAGAATGCTGGCACTCGCGGGTTGGGAAATGGGGCATCACTTCACTTTTCTCGCCGACCCCGACGAGGGTATTCGTTGTGTAGAGGGTCTCGGGCCAGTCGTCTATAGCGATCAATATCCCTCTGGCGAAGCCCTCTTTGAGGCGCTAGGTCGCCCAGATGTGGTCACAGTGGAGAAGGAGCATGTCAGTGTGGCGTTGCTGGAATCGCTCTCGGCATATTGCCAGGTGGCACCTAGCGCCGACGCGATTCGAGTGTGTCAACACCGCGGTCGTGAGAAAACATTACTGCAATCGCTGGATATCGCGACTGCCCCTTTCCACGTCGTGACCGACGCAGTCTCATTGAACGAGGCTGTGAACACCGTGGGTTATCCCGCCTTCGTCAAATCATGTGAGCAGGGTTATGACGGGCAGAATCAGTGGCTGCTAAAAGATGCTGATGAACTGGCCGCGCTGGCGCTACAAATGTCGACACTACCCGCGTTGATTGTCGAGGGTGCTATCCGTTTTGATCGTGAACTCTCATTAATCGTCGCGCGATCGGTGAGTGGTCATACCGTCATGTATCCCTTGGCAGAAAATAGACACCGAGAGGGTATCTTGCTGACCTCAGAAGTACCGGCGCCCAATATTTCACAACACACTCAGCAGCAAGCTACCGACATTGCCAATCGATTACTGAATCATTGGTCCTATGTTGGCGTACTCTCCATCGAGCTCTTTGACGAAGCTGGCGTTTTGCGCGTCAATGAACTGGCGCCGAGAGTGCATAACAGTGGGCACTGGTCGCAGGATGCCGGGGTGACCTCACAATTTAGCAATCACTTGCGCGCCATCACCGATACACATCCGGGCAACACGATCCCCGCTGAGTATGCCGGCATGATCAATTTATTGGGTAGAGAGGCCGACGCAGCACTGCTACAGGGGGGTGACACTGCGCTGCACTGGTATGACAAATCGATTCGCGGCCGCCGAAAAGTCGGGCATGTAAACCTGCAGTCACCGCAGCGCGAGCAGCTACAACAGCGCCTTAGCGCGTTGGAAGCGGCTCTGTATCCGGAAGGCGCACCCCTCTAGCTCGCGCCCTACACGCCGCCACCTTACTCAAGGGGCAGCTAACAGCTACCCGCACCGTATCAAGCCACTGCCCTCCAAACACCTAGAGGCTCGCTCTCACGCCATCTATGGCGTGAGGCGGCGCCGAAGTCACTGTTAGCGATCGCGTTTCTTCTGCCGCGCCTTTTTTTCAGATTTTTTAATATGACTCATCATGCGCTGGCGCCGCTGCACCTGCCGCTGAGTCAACTTGTTACGCTTACCCGAATAGGGATTACTGCCAGATCGCAGTTCAATACGAATCGGCGTGCCGTGAAGTGCCAACTCACGGCGAAAAATCTTCTCAAGGTAACGACGATAGCTCGACGGCAGTGCGTCAGTTTGCGTGCCATGAATCACCACGACTGGTGGATTTTGTCCACCGGCATGAGCGTAGCGAAGCTTAACCCGCCGGCCATTCACCATCGGTGGCGGATGAGTCGCCACCGCATCCTCTAAAATCCGGGTCAATCGCGGTGTACTCAAAGTGCGCGTCGCCGCGTCGTGGGCATCGTGTATCGAGCCATACAACTTACCCACACCGGAACCATGTAATGCTGAGATAAAATGGATATCCGCATAGTCAATAAACTGTAGTCGACGCTTGAGCTCAGAACGAATCCAATCTCGCTCATCAGACTCAACGCCGTCCCACTTGTTTAGGGCAATCACCAATGCGCGGCCTGCGTCTATGCACTGCCCGAGAAGATGTAAGTCTTGTTCTACAATCCCTTCATGAGCATCGAGCGTCAGGATAACAACTTGAGCGTCGGCGATGGCTTTGAGGGTTTTGACAATAGAGAACTTCTCTACCGTCTCGCGAACATTTTTGCGCTTTCGAACGCCGGCAGTGTCTATCAACGTATAGCGCCTGCCGCGGCGCTCGTAGTCAATGTAAACGCTGTCGCGAGTGGTGCCGGGTTCATCAAAGACCACCACCCGCTCCTCACCCAACATTCGATTCACTAATGTCGATTTACCCACGTTGGGTCGACCAACAATCGCAACGCGAATGGATTGTCCGTCGGGATGAACCGCCGCAGTCGCCTCTTGCTCAATCCAAGGTATTAACACTTGCGTGATCAGCTGCCTGACACCGCGATTATGTGATGCTGCAATCGTATGGATCGGCTCTACACCCAGTCGATAGAAATCACTGGCTGCCATGTCCTCGCCAACTCCGTCAATTTTATTGATAACGAGATGAAAGGGTTTATTGTGCGACCGCAAATACTGCACCAGCGCTTCGTCGCCGGGATGAACTCCGGCCCGACCGTCCACTAACAGCAATACGACGTCTGCCTCGTCGATAGCAACCATCGACTGACTGGCCATCGCCGCATCAATCCCTAGCTCCTCGCCACTGATGCCGCCGGTATCAATAACAATAAAGCCAATGTCGTCAATTTTTCCTTGGCCATACTGTCGATCGCGGGTAAGACCAGACAAATTCGCGACCAAGGCGTCCCGGCTGCGCGTCAGCTGGTTGAATAAGGTTGATTTACCAACATTAGGGCGCCCTACCAGCGCGAGAACTGGTAGCATTTTAGTCTCGTGATTCGACGTCGTACGCTTTTAGGGCACCGTCATTGGTATAAACAAAGAGGCGGTTACCCTTGGCAATCATGTCTGCTCTCGCGCCACCTGAGTCCACCTTGATGCGGCCCACAATTTCACCGTCCACCTGGGACAACAAATGCAGGTATCCTTCAAAATCTACGACCGCCACGTAACTGTTAATAGGAACTGGCCGAGATAACTCACGAAACCCCAGATCAATATTTTGCCAACGAACGCCTTGTCCGTTTCTGAGATAAGCACTAACGGTACCGTCGTCGTCAGCGACATAAACATTACCAAACCCCACGCTGACGCCCGACACAGACGACACACTGCGCTGCCAGAGCTTGCGGCCGGATCGCGTGTCGACTGCGGCGACTCTTCCCTGGTAACTGGCAACGTAAAGATCGCTGCCTTGTAGGGCCATAGAACCATCGATATCGACAATACGCTCGATTTCAGAAGTCCCCTGAGGGATGGCAATTCTCGCCTCCCAAGAGACATTACCCGAACGGAGATTAATAGCGACCAATTTACCATCAGCAAACCCAGCCACCGCGTTGTCACCGATGATCATGGGGGTCCCGGAGCCCCGTAACGTTAGCACGGGTACGTCACTCATATAGGTCCAGCGGATCGCTCCCGTGTCGTAATCGAAACCCATGAGCTTGCCATCATAGGTCTGCGCGACGACGTATTTGCCATTACCCTGTGGCGCAGACAGGACTTCACCCGACACTGAAGATCGCCATATTTCCGCACCGCTATCCGCTGACAGGCGCATCACGAGTCCTTCCGACGCACCCACAAATAGACTATCGCCGTAATGCCCAACACCGCCCGATAGGGCTAGTTCAACATCACGCTTCCAGCGGACACGTCCGGTTTCTGCATCGACACTCGCCACCTCACCCTCCGCTGAGGCACTATAAATATTGCCATTTGCCAGCAGCGGATTGATTTTATATAGCCCATCGCCCTGACCATTACCGACGCCGCGGGACCAGGCTTTATTTACCTTGACCTGTTCATCAATTTTTTGAAGTTCAACCGGCTCGCGCGGATCAAAATCATCATCACTAAACCAGCCCTTTACGGTGCTGCATCCTGTGGTAACAGACAAACTCAAGATCAGTAATAAGCGGCCAGCAGATTTCATTAGCTCGCCTCGCCAGCAGGATTATCGTCGGTCAAAACCGGCACACGAGTCTCGAGCGTGCGGACTTTGTTGTCGAGCACGGCGCTGATCTGCCCCAGCTCTACCGATACATCGCGCCCTGCGCGATATGCCATCAGTGCATCCTCGGTCTTACCACCGGCTAAGTGAATATCGCCAATGGCTTGAAAATAGGCAACAGGATAGGCCGAGCTTCCCTGAGTCAATATGGCCAGCGCCTCGGCTTCTTTACCCTGAGCTGCCAGCACTCGTGCAAGGCGCAGTTGAATCAGTTGACCAAAGTCATCTCTCGTATCACCGGCACTCAATGCCCATCTCAATGCTGTCTCAGCGGTCGCCAGATCATTTGCATCGACTGCCACACGTGCCTGTAACATCGCGCCAAAACGAGCATAAGTTGTGCCGCCGTGATCATCCTTCAGAATCTCGGCGAGCGCTGCTAACTGATCAGGATCTCCGCCCTCCAGCTGAGTCGCCAACATGGAGGCGTATAAATCTGAGGCCGCCTCTACCTGTGAGATCGACCAGTCTTGATATTGCTGCCAGCCAAAGGTCCCCAGCCCTGCCACCGCTACCGCGCCGACGAGACCCTTGCCATTTTCGTCCCACCAGCGCTTGAGGGCCTCTAAATCGGCCTCGTCCTGCATATGGTCTGCCACCGTATGACTCCTTTTTTGAGCGCGCTACCAATCAGGCGCTGTCTACTTTGATTAGATACTCTGACAAGACGGATGCTAGCGCTGCGTCCGCTATCGTCCGCTGTTCGTCGTCTCCTCTTAAGGGTTTCAGCGTCACCGTGTTAGCGGCTAATTCTGCCTCACCATAGATCAATGCCACTGACGCACCGCTTTTATCGGCACGTTTAAACTGACTTTTAAAACTGCCGCCCCCAAGGTGTTGGGCAATTTCAAGCTCTGGAAACTCGCTACGCAACGCGTCGATTCTGGGCAACGCATGGGCAAGGGCCGCAGTATCTGCCGTTATGACGTACAGGTCGACCGGATGCGCGACATTAATGTCTAGCGCCTGCATGAGCAAGATCAGCCGTTCGAGCCCTACCGCAAAACCTGCTGCTGGTGTTTGCTTGCCCCCAAATAGCGCGACTAGACCGTCATATCGTCCACCACCGCACACCGTACTCTGGGCGCCTAGCAGTGTTGTGGTCCACTCAAAAACCGTCTTATTGTAATAGTCTAGGCCTCTGACTAAACGAGGATTGACCGTATACGCAATATTCAGCGCCGCCAGATACTCAAGCAACACCTCAAACTCTTTGCGCGTTGCGACGTCGAGGTAGTCGGGTAACGAGGGGGCTAGTTCGAGTACCGCCTGCGTGCCTGGATCTTTACTATCTAAAATGCGTAAGGGATTACTCTCCAGTCGCCGCTGACTGTCGGCATCGAGTGATTCTCGGTGCTCAGATAAGTAAGCGACCAGCGCCTCTCGGTACTTTGTCCGATCAGCACTATCCCCAATACTGTTGATCTCTAACGTGAGCGCATCGTCCACTCCCAACCGCCGCCAGAGCTGGCGACA